>Ga0210390_10000259_pt1 | contig 58484 bp, 45 predicted proteins | sample IncBWH11OmetaG_FD_161050 | JGI IMG/M metagenome (GOLD analysis project Ga0210390, IMG submission 161050) | Forest soil microbial communities from Barre Woods Harvard Forest LTER site, Petersham, Massachusetts, United States - Inc-BW-H-11-O ... | reverse complement strand
CGGGCCGGTCCGCCTCGATGTGCAGGAGCCATCCGCGCCAGCCAGCGCACGGTTCGGGTCATGCCTGGTCACCGGCACCGACATCGTGCTAGGCGACGACGACGGCGTCGTGTTCATCGCGTCCGATAAGGCAGGAGAAGTCCTGGCCACAGCCCGCCAGCTGGCCCAGGCCGAACGGGACCAGGCCCGCAAGATACAGGCGGGTCAGACCCTGCGCCAGCAGACGCCACCCCTTATACCGCCTCAGTGTCGTTCGGCAGGAAGGAGGGCTTCCAGCCGAAGAACCCCGCTCGTACCACGGCAACGCCGCGGCATGGCCGGTGACGAGCATGCCGGCGAACAGATCCGGCGCCATCTCGCCCTCCAGCTGTCGTCGCCATGCGACGGGTACTGACTTCGGCCAGTGGACCGTACACCACGCATAGAACGTCCCGTAGCGGCGGAGCATCTGCGGGGAGGTCCAGCCGTTCAGCTCCATCAGGTCGCCCTCCGCCCCGCCGCGGTCTAGCCAGGTATGGCTGAAGTGATGCCGGAACCGGTGCGGGAACACCTCGATCCCGCACTCGCGCCCGCGGCGGGCGATGACCTGGTAGATGCCGCTGGCGGTCATCGGGCCGCGGTCGTTGATGCCGAGCCACAGCTGCGGCCGGTACTCCTGGGCGTGCCGGGCTCGGACCCGGATGTATCTCCGCGTCCTTGGACGCCTGGCTGCGGCCCAGCAGGACCAGCCAGCCGAAGACCTGGAAAACGATCAAGTACAACAGACGGAAGACACCGGCCGCGATCATGCCTCAACTCCCCGTCGACACCAACCACTGATCAAAGCCCATGTGTCGAGTTCTGAAGCGGTACAGGGCTATGGTCGCCCGTAAGCTTCGGCGAGCTGGGTGCGGACCTGGTCCGCCTCGGGCGTGCCGAGGCGGGTGTAGAGGGCGAGGGCCTTAGCCCAGTGATCGCGGGCCTGGCCGGGGCTGGCTAGGGCGTGATGGGCGCGGGCGAGGCCGTCGTGGGCGCGGGCCTGCTGGTACGTGTCGCCGATGTCGGTGGCTATCTCGCACGCGGCAGCATGGTGGGTGCGGGCGCGGCCGGGCTGGCCGGCCGCGAGATGCGCCTCGCCGAGGCTGTTCAGTGCGTCGGCTTGACCGGACCGGTCGCCGATCTCCTGGTACAGGGCCAGGGCCTCCTGGAGGCGGTCGCAGGCCTCCTGGGGGCGGCCTCGCCGCAGGCGGACGTCGCCGGTTCTGGTGAGTGCTTCGGCTTGCGCTTGCTGGTAGCGGTTACTGGTCTCGCGGCACAGGGCCAGTGCCTGGCCGAGGTAACCGTCCGCCTGCCGGAGATCGCCTTGGCGCATGCGGACAGTCCCCAGGTTGATCAGCGCGGTGCACTCCACATAGCGGTCATCAGCTTTCCGGGCGAAGGACAGAGACTGATAATGGTGGCGAGCTGCCTGCTGGTAGCGGCCCAGCCGCTCCTCGGCGTTGCCGAGATTGATCAGGCAGTTCATTTCGCCTGACAGGTCACCGGCCTGGCGATAGATATCCAGGGCCTGCGCGATGGTGGTGTGGGCCTCCTGGTAGCGGCCCTGAGCAATGCAGAGAACGCCAAGGCTGGTCAGCGTGGCGGCTTCGCAGCCGCGGTCACCGATCTGCCGGGACAGCGCCAGGGCCTGCTGGAGGTGATCGGCGGCCTGCTGGTAGCGGCTCTGCTGCCAGTAGACGCCCGCAACATTCATCAGTGTGTTCGCCTCGGCGGCGTGATCGCCGGTCTGCCGGGCGGCTGCGCGGGCGTGGGTGTAGATGATGATGGCTTCCTGGGTATAGCTGCCGGCGTCCAGGTAGCGGAACATAGTGGCGGCCAGCCAGGTGGCGTGCTCGGGCCAGCCGTGCCCGGCGGCGTGTGCGGTGATGGCGACCAGGTTCGCGCGTTCGGCGTCCAGCCAGGCCCGTGCCGCGGCCGGCCCGGTGACCAGAGGGGCTGGCGTGCTCGCCGGGGGGATGCGAGGCCTGCGGTGGCGCTCGGCGGGGTGCAGGGTATCCATCGCGGCGGCAGCGGAATGCAGATAGTAATCGAACAGCCGGGTCAGCGCCGCGTGCTGCCCGTCCTGGTCGTCATGAGCAGCGGCGAGCTCGCGGGCATAGGCACGCAGCAGGTCGTGCATGCCGTACCTGCCTGACCTGGGCTGCTGGATCAGATGCGCGCGGGCCAGCAGATCCAGCACGCCGCGGCTGTCCTGCAGCGTGGCGCCGGTGAGCGCGGCCACCGCGTGCGGGCCGAAATCGGGGCCGGGGTGCAGGCCGGCCAGGCGGAACGCCTGGGCCGAGACCGTATCCAGGTGGCGGCAGGACCAGGAGAACACGGCCCGGATCGCGGTGTCCGGGTCGCCGCCGGCGTCGAGCAGGTTCAGCCGCTGCTGCTGATCGGCCAGCTCATCGGCCAGGCGTGCCAGGGGCACGCCGCCGCGGGCAACGACCAGCTCGGCGGCGACCCGCAGCGCCAGCGGCAGCCGGCTGCACTGCTGCGCCAGCAGCGCGGCAGCCCCGGGGTCGGCGTCCACCCGCGCGCCGATCAGCGCCCGCAGCAGGCCAACCGCGTCCTGCGGCGCCAGCAGGTCAAGGTCGAGCCGGGCTGCGCCGTCCCGGGCAACCAGCCCGGCAAGCGCATCCCGGCTGGTCACCACCACCGCGCACGATGGCGTGCCGGGCAGCAGCGGCCGGACCTGCCCGGCAGATCTCGCATTGTCCAGCACGATCAGCATGTGTTTCCCGGCCAGCCGGCTACGGTACCGAGCGGCGCGCTCGTCTTCATCCGCCGGGATGTCCATGCCGGGCACGCCCAGGGTGCGCAGGAACCTGGCCAGCGCGTCAGCCGCCGGAACCAGCTGACCGGGATCGTAGCCGCGCAGGTTCACGTACAGCTGCCCGTCCGGGAAGCGATCAGCGACCTGGTGCGCCCAGTGCACCGCCAGCGCGGTCTTACCCACCCCCGCAGTCCCCCCGATCGCTGAGATCACCACCGTCCCCGGCGTCCCCTCACCTCCCCGGTCCAGCAACCCGGCCAGCACCGCCAGCTCGTCTTCCCGGCCGGTGAAATGCGCCGCCGTGCCGGGCAGCTCCCGTGGCACCCCCGCTGGGGAGCTGGCTGAGTCCGCTGCTGGCGCGGGTGCCTGCGGCGTGCCGTCGTGGCCGGCCGGCGGTGCGGCGAGCGCAGGATCGCCGTCCAGGATCTGCTGGTGCAGGAGCCGCAGATGCGGGCCGGGCTCGATCCCGAGCTCATCCACCAGCGCCCGCCGGGCCCGCCGGTAGGCGTCCAGCGCCTCTGCCTGCCGGCCGCCGCGGGCCAGCGCCTCCATCAGCTGAGCGTGGAACCGCTCGCGCAGCGGATGCCGCCCGGCCAGCTCACGCAGCTCCGGGATCAGCCGGTCCTGGCGGCCCAGCCGCAGATCCGCCTCGGCGCGGTCCTCCAGCGCCTGCAGGCGCATCTGCTCGAGCCGGGGCACGAACTGATCGCGCAGCACCTGCGAGGGCACGTCCAGCAACGGGGTGCCGCGCCACAGCTCAAGCGCCCGCGTCGCGGCGGCCGACGCCTCCTGCCACCGGGTGGCCCGCCGGGCCGTGCCCGCGTTCCGGCACGCCGTCTCGAAAAGCAGCACGTCGAGTTCCGGTTCCTGAACAGATATCAGGTATCCGGGATCGCAGGCCGTGATCCGCGCGCCCGCCTGGGGCCCCAGCGCCCGGCGCAGCCGCTTGATGTGGCTGCGCAGTGTGGCCGGCGCCCCGGGCGGGGGCGACCCGTCCCACACGGCCTCGGCCAGGGCATCGGGCGAGACCGGCACATTGGCGGACAGCAGCAGACTGGCGAGCAGAGCCCGCTGGCGGGCCCCGGATAGCGCCACCGGATCACCGGCCCCGCCGGCCAGCATCAGCCTCCCGAGTAGCGTGAAGCGCACACCGCTCATCCACGCCTCGCTATCCCTGCTGTCGCCGCGCCGGATCAGGGCTTCCCCTTCGAACCGTACGCGCGTTGCACGCAGATGCAACCATAACGGCACGCCCGGCGCCCATGCTGACTCACAAGAACCCGGCCCGGGCATCAGAGCCGCTTCAGCGAGCGGCCTGATCCTGCGGCCAGGTTTGTGCTTCACGCCGAAGCCCAGGAAAGTGGTGAGCAATCAGCATGGTCACATCAACCAAGTCGGTAGCCAGGAAAGCCTCGGCTATCGTGCGAAGAAAGTTCTTTCCCCCGATAGCGGCTGCGGTTGCATTGGCGGCCCTGGCGGCGCCTTCGGCGTCGGCTGCTCGGACCACCGGCACAGGGAGCGAGAGCGCTGCCGCGTGTCCGGACGGAACCTTGCTGGCTGCCGTTTCCGCGCAGCGGCTGCCAGCAGGCGCGACGGCTTACAAGTACGACCTGCCGAATGGGACGAGTTTCGAGAACATCGCTCCCCCGTCAGGCTTCAATGATGTGACCGCAAGCAGCGCGCTATTGTCGGAGCTGAACATGCCCCGCAGGCCCGCGGGCGCAGCCGCGATGAAGGCCTGGGAAGCGCAGGTCGCGCCGTTCGCCAGGTCCGGGATCAGCGGGTCAGAGAAGTTCTGCGAAATGGCCCATGCCGCCCCGGAGCCGGAAGCGGGCACCGCAGGCCAGGGTGCCACTGGTGCCGTGCCGCAGGCCTCGGTCGGGCACTCTGGGAGCACTACCTTCTCCGGTTACGAGCTGCAAAGCGGGCCTTACCACAGGGCTACCGGTCACTTCACGCAGCCGAGGACGGACACCCTCGACAGGTCGATGTCTACCTGGATCGGCCTCAATAGCAATGCCGGCAGCGCCGCCCGGCTCATACAGGCCGGGGCGGGAAATGAAATCGGTGGTGGCGGCGGGAGCCCGTTCTGGGAGCAATATTGCTCCGGCGGTTCGGCTAGCGGATGCAATTCCGCCGTGATAGATGAGTCGGCTTCCGCAAGACCGGGTGACACGGTGAGCATCAACGTGGTCTATAATGGGCTCACAGCATGGTACCAGGTGGCGATTAATGGTACGCTGGTTATAAACGCCACGGACTCGATGCAATCCGGCAGCGAGACCGGCGGTGTCGCTGACTTCATGACAGAGCGCACCGCGGGCGATCTGATTCCAACGTCTACGAATATAACGTTCTCGGCGTTGGCAACGTATGCCGTATACGGTAGCAACACCTCTGTACCATTCGGATCGCAAAACAACTTCTCCAGCGAGATGACCACCGATGGGCATTTCTACAACCCGCCATGTTCGGCGAACTCGCGTATCCTGATGTTCCCCGCCAACGTCACCAGCGGCGGCTTCGTGAACAACTACTGCAGGAGCAGTTGATCCCGGCAGGGGCGTTCCGGCAGTCCTGAAGGGCACGGCGAACCCTGTGCTCGCCGTGCCCTTCAGGCCCCAGCCGACGAGTCTGCTAGCCAGGCATCTTCGCGGCATCGTGCTGCGGGCCTGCCATCGTTGTCCCACGCCGCTGGGCGGCAAGGACGGGCTCGATGACCCTGCGCCAGTCGGCCCAGGAAGATAGGCGAGGCCCCGGCTGTCCCTGGCTATACGGGGCGTCAAAGAGCACATGCTGCTAGGGCGGGATCGCTGCTCCCGTGATCCCGGGCCGGTCGTCAACCAGGACGCACGGCTGGAGCCTGTCTCCCACCGTCTTATCCGAGGTGATGATGGTCGGGCGCAGCCAAGCCCGGCCAAGGTGATGCTCAATCCAGGCCAGCTTCTCCTGGGCGCACCAGCGCGAGCCGATCACTGGCGACGTGCACAGGAACACCTGATGGCCGGACCCGGGCATCTCCTCCAGCGCCGCCCGGGCGCCTTCGAAGCCCTCGCTCCGGATGATCACATCGATGACCCGGGCCCACGCTGGCGGATACTGCTCCGTGCATAGAATCCCCGCCGGTCGGCAAGGGGGACATAATTCCCGCAGGAGGTGCGCACTTTTCGAGCTGATCTGCGCGACGCGCGCATATCAGCGAGATCTGTCGCTGACCTGGACTCGTGGCGATCATTCCCAATGCCGCGCATAGCGGCGGCTACGCGCGTGATAGCTGCGTCCAAGTGGATTACATACCGTGAGCCGTGCCTGCCCGTTCGGTAGGGCTGCCCCGCGTGCACACGGCAGCCTTGCAACTGTAAGACGCAATGTCTTACAGTTGCTGTATGGCTGACACGATTACCATCCGCACCGACGAGGAGACCGAGCACGCCCTCGACGTGCTCACCCGCGAGGGCATCTCGCGGTCGGCCGCGATCCGCCAGGCCGTGCTCGAGACGGCCGGCCGCCGCGAACGTGCAGCCTGGATGCGCCGCGAAGTTCTCGCGATGGACCTCGGCCAGCCGGACGGCATGAACGTGGCGGAGGAATTGGCCCGCGACCGCGCCGCCGAGCGCTGATGATCTACCTCGACTCGGCTGCCGTCGTCAAGCTCGCCCATGCCGAGACCAAATCACCGGCGCTGCGCGCCTGGCTGGCCGAGCGGGCCGAGACAGGATGGGTCAGCTCGGTGCTGACAGAGATCGAGTCCTTCCGCGCACTGGCCAGGTACGCACCCGATGCCGTCTCCCGGCTGCCCGCCGTGCTGGACCAGATAGAGCTGATCGGCCTGGAACCGCCCATTCGGATCCTGGCCCAGGCCGCCCGCCCGGTCACCGTCCGCAGCCTGGACGCGATCCATCTCGGAACCGCCTTGCACGCCCGCGGCACGCTGACCTCCTTCGTCACCTATGACAAGCGACTGCTGGGCGCGGCCGCAGCAGCAGGCCTCCCAATCGACTCCCCCGCATAACCGCGCCTGGCCGACCCAGCCGACCCGTCAACGCCGGAAGACGAAGCCAGCGCCGATCGCGAAAGACGCCGCCGAATATTCGCTGGCCGCACGACGGTCTGCTATCGGGTGCCAGCTGGCCGTCGGCTGTCTGTCTGCCGCCATCTTTGGGTAGCCCGTCCAGGCTGAGGCGGTCAGCCGCTGTCCCGTTCTGAATGTGCCGTTGCCGATGCGGCCCGTCGGGCGCCCCGTTCCCCTGGCAACGCGAAGAAAATCTTCGCTGGTATAGCAGGCGACTAGAATGTTACATCGAGTTCTCCTCAGTGATCATGCAATATATCAATGTAGGCCACCGCATGGCCGCAGGTATTGGCCAGCCAACAGCCGTAGAACCGCTAACAGCCGATGCCGGTCTTCCCGCGCTAGCGTCTGCCGAATCTGACCTCAGCCTCTGTTGGGCGCGGCTCCTGATACTGGGCAGTTCAGAGGCCATTCGAGCCGCGCAAGACTGGCGAAGCGAGGCATGGCAGCTGGAATCGTTCGCGCGCGGCCGCCGAAATGATCCGACAGAGTTCGTGGAGGGTGAGCAGAAGAGGCGCGAACCTCGCAGTCGCTTCTATAAGGCAGTCCGAGCCGATCTTGGCGTAACGACCGGCGACATACCGGCTGGGCCAAGAGGACAAAGAGGTGCTGGCTTCCGCCGACGGCGGCAGGACTGAGCACCTGGCCGGACGACCGCCATCCGGCGGCGTCGGCGGCGGGCTGGCCATGCCGCCGGGCCGCGCCACGGTGATCACCCTCGCCGCGCGAGTCAAGAGCGCAGATCCGCCTGATCGGCGATCGCCGTGCGCCGTGAGGCCGCGCAGGTTCGGCCGCGCCGAACGCCGGTTCGCGAATGGCCTTGGGCCGCGCTCGGTGCCGACGGCAAGGCCGCGGTCAGAGTCAGCAGGCGCCCCGGCGATGATGCATCAGCCCAGCGTCAACCCGGGTCCGGCAAGGGGCTGGGGTTCAGTCGGGCACGCCGGCCCGGGCCGCGGCTGCTGTCCGGTCGTCGAAGCCGCGGATGTCGGCGATGCGATCGCCCCGCACGGTGAGGACCTGCCAGCGCCTGACTGCTCCGCCTGCCTCGTCAGCAGCGGACGTGCCGGTGACTTCAAGTCCGACCAATAGTGTCCCGGCACCGGCGCTCACCTCAGTGACCACCGCTCGTGCACCGGCGGCTCGCGCCCTAGCCCACCACGCGATGACTTGGTCCCGGTTGCGGCAGTCGGCATCGCTGGGACCCTCCGGCGCACCCCAGCGGGCGCCTAGGTCGAGCAGATCTTTGATGGCGTCAAGATCGCCGGACTCCAGAGCGGACCTGACCCGTCCGGCGAATGCCGCCGGCTTGTCCGCGGCGCCAGCAACGTCTGGCATGAGGACCTCCCTTGCCGGGCACGACCGACCAATCCAGCGTAGATGCGGCGGGCACTCAAGCGCCAAAGCCAACATGCGACACCCGTCACAGGCGCGGGCACAGAGCACCAGTGCTCCGGGCCCGGCGCCGGCCCCTGCGATGTCGCGGCATGGCCGCAGGAACGCTCGAGCACAATCAGCCGATCTGGAGCGCGATCTTGCCTCGAGTGTGCCGGGCAGCGACCCGCGCCAGCGCCTCGCGGGCCTGGTCGAGCGGCAGTACCGTTTCAGCCTGCGGGCGGAGTTTGCCGGCATCGACGAGGGCGGCCAGCTGCTCAAGCCGCGTCCGGCCGCCGTGGGCAGCGAATGATTCGCCGGTTATGCCGCGCTCCAGCTGGAGGAGAGTGCCTTGCAGAACGATGGAAATCGCCCGGCCGCCGTCGCGGACCGCATCGAGGGCTTGATCGGCGGTCTGCCCGCCAGCGCCGTCGAACAGCGCGTCTACGCCGCCAGGAACCACGGCACGAACCTGCTGGGCCCAGTCGACGGCGTGGTAGTCGAAGACCTCGCTGGCACCCAGGCTCAGCAGGTAATCATGGTTGGGTGGGCTGGCCACGGCCACCACGCGGGCACCCACGGCCGCCGCGATCTGCACAGCGGCGCTGCCCACGCCGCCCGCGGCGGCGGTAATGAGCACGGTTTCCCCGGCTTGTAGCCTCCCCCGGTCGATCAGACCCTCGTACGCGGTACCGGCCCCGATGACAAGCCCGGCCGCTTCCACGAAGTTCACCTTGCCGGGCATCGGGGCAAGCCGGTCCGCCGAGGCGAGGGCCAGTTCGGCGAACCCGCCTCCGGCGGGGAACAGCACCGCGTACACCCGCTCGCCAGGCTGGACACCGGCCCCGTCGCCGACCTCTTCGACCACCCCTGCGACTTCCTGACCAGGGACAAACGGCAGGGCGAGCCCCGGAAAACCACCGCTGAGGAAACCGACGTCCCACGGGCCGACGCCCGCGCCATGGACTCTGATCAACGCCTGGCCCGCCGCGGGTACCGGGTCTGGCAGTTCGCCGAGTTCGACGCTGTCGATCCCGCTCAGCCGCCGCGCCAGCGCTGCTCTCATGACTCCGGTCTCCTAACAGTGCTGCTGTCGCCACCGCGTTACGGCACACGACAGTCCACCCTGACACGCCTGATCAAGCCGGCTTTGCGCGGCTCCCCATTAGCGGCGCGCCGCTGCGACAATCGACGCGGTATATACGGCGGCCGCGGAGGGCGTTCTTATTGGCCGATTCGGCGTTCACTGACCTCGTAACATCAACAAGCCAGGTTGCAGCTGCTCTAGCGCAGATTACCCAGATCTGCTCGACCTGCATCTTGATGCGACTCCAGAAGAAATCCGCCCAGAACGGTGGTTCGCGGATGCGCTGACCGAGCGACGCCGCTCACAGAACGTAGCCGTCATGGGTAATGAGAGCTCGTGATGGATCGCCGAGTTTGCAACTGCCGGACGGTGTCTTCTTCCATCGCTGCGAACGGCCTAGCGGAATCACTATTTTGATCACCCAATAGCCCAGCTCAGCAGGTGATACTGCGTTCTCGGCACCTACAGGGGGTCACTGCTTGCTGGTCATTCACAAAGGGTTAGGCTGCCGGGGCAGGTTACAGTGCTGCTCTTTGGGAGCTGGGAGGCCGCGTGCGTGAGCTAACGGACCGGCGTGCCGAGTGCGGCGTGCTGGAAGGGCTCGTCGAGGCGGTGTGTGCCGGCGAGAGCCGGGTGCTGGTGGTGCACGGTGAGGCCGGGGCGGGCAAGACAGCGCTGCTCGAGTACCTGGCTGACCGGGCGTCGCGATGCCGGGTGCTGCGGGTGGTGGGTGTGCAATCAGAGATGGAGCTGGCCTTCGCCGGGTTGCATCAGCTATGCGCGCCGCTGCTCGACCGGCTGCGGGCGTTGCCGAGTCCGCAGCAAGAGGCGCTGCGAGCCGCGTTCGGTATGAGCGCGGGCCCGGCGCCTGAACGGTTCCTGGTCGGGCTGGCCAGCCTCGGCCTGCTGGCCGATGCGGCAGCGGAGCAGCCGGTGGTGTGCCTGGCCGATGACGCGCAGTGGCTGGACCGGGCTTCGGAGCAGGTGCTGGCGTTCGTCGCGCGTCGGCTGGGGACCGAGTCGCTGGGCCTGGTGTTTTCGGCCCGGGTCGCGGACGGCGAACTGGCTACGCTGCCAGAGCTCGAGGTCAAGGGTCTGCCGGAGCGTTATGCCCGGGCGCTGCTGGACGCGGCGCTGACCGGGCCGGTCGATGCGCGGGTGCGCGAGCAGATCATCGCCGAAACGCGGGGTAATCCGCTGGCGTTGCTGGAGCTGCCACGCTCGTCGACGCCCGCGCTCCTGGCGGGTGGGTTCGGGCTGCCCGGCGCGCTGCCGGGGCGGATTGAGGACAGCTTCCGCAATCGTGTTGACGCCCTGCCAGTGCAAGCGCGGCGGCTGCTGCTGTTGGCGGCGGCTGATCCGACCGGCGATCCGGTGCTGGTGTGGCGGGCCGCGAGGCGACTCGGGATCGACAGCCTGGCCGCAGGACCGGCGGCAGAGGCGGGTCTGGCCGAGTTCGGCGCGCGGGTACAGTTCCGGCATCCTCTGGTCCGCTCGGCGGTCTACCAGTCGGCGTCGGTGCAGGACCGGCAGGAGGTGCACCAGGCGCTGGCCGACGCCACTGATCGGCAGACCGATCCGGACCGCCGGGCCTGGCACCGGGCGCAGGCCGCGGTCGGGTCCGATGAGGAGGTCGCCGCCGAGCTGGAGGACTCGGCCGCCCGGGCGCAAGCGCGGGGCGGGCTCGTTGCGGCGGCGGCCTTCAGCGAACGCGCGGCGTTGCTGACGCCCGATCCGGCGCGGCGCGCCACTCGGACGCTGGTCGCGACGCAGGCCAGCTTGCGGGCGGGCGCGTTCGGCAAGGCGCTGGAACTGCTTGCTATGGCGGAGGCCGGACCGCTTGACGAGCTCGAGGGCGCTCGGGCCGACTGGCTGCGCGGCCAGATCGCGTTCGCCTCCGGCCCGGGCAGCGACGCTCCACCGTTGCTGCTAAAGGCGGCCAGGCGGCTGGAGCCGCTTGACCCCAGGCTGGCCCGCGAGACTTGCCTGGACGCCTGGCAGGCGGCGCTTTTCGCCGGGCACCTCGCCGGCGGCGGCGATCTGGAGGAGGTCTCCCGCGCCGCCCTGTCCCTGCCGCCACCGGAATACCCGCCGCGGGTTGCCGACTTGCTGCTGGACGGTCTTGCGCTGCTCGTCACCGACGGTCCGGCCGCCGCCGCCCCGGCGTTGCGGGTGGCCATCAGCGCCTTTGCGGACCCGAATGTCACTGGGGCAGACCGGCTCCGGTGGAGCTGGTGGGTCCCGGTGGCGAGCCTGTCCCTGTGGGACGGCGAAGGTTACCGGCTACTCGTGCCGCCGCTCCAACTCGCTCGCAACGTCGGTGAGCTCGACCAGCTCCCGATGCTGCTGAATGTGCTGGCCGTGGCCAGCGCACTGCGGGGTGACCTTGCGGCCGCCGCTGCACTCATCGCAGAAGCCGACGCCGCCCGCGAGGCCACCGCGGCGCGCCTGGTGGCCTACGCCGCCATGGTGCTGGCTGCCTTCCGAGGTAGCAAGGTCGAGGCCGTCTCGTTGATCGAGGCCACCCTTGAGCAGGCCGCGAGCCTGGGGCAAGGAGCCGCCGTGACGTGGGCGTACTGGGTCACTGCCGTTCTGCATAACGGCCTGGGCCGCTACCAGGAAGCCCTGGTCGCGGCCCGGCAAGCCGCCGGGCACAGGCTGACACATCTTTCGATGTGGGCGCTGCCTGAGCTCGTCGTGGCTGCCGCACGCACCGGGGACACCGCGCTGGCCCGCGATGCTATCGACCAGTTGTCTGAATGGACCCAGGCCGGCCAAACCGACTGGGGGCTAGGGATCGAGGCGCGGTCCCGGGCGCTGCTGAGCGAAGGCGAAGGCGCCGACCGTCTGTACCTCGAGGCGATCGACCGGCTCGGCCGGACAGGCATGCGCCCGGACCTGGCTCGCACCCACCTGCTCTACGGGGAATGGCTGCGACGGCAGCGGCGGCGCGGCGAGGCGCGGGTACACCTGCGCACCGCCCACGGCCTGCTGGACGCGATGGGCATGGAGGGGTTCGCCGCGCAGGCCCGCCACGAGCTGCGGGCCACCGGCGAGACCGCCCGAAGGCGCAGCGTCGCCACCATGCCGCAGTTGACGGCCCAGGAGGCCCAGATTGCCCGGCTGGCCCGCGACGGCCTGTCGAACCCGGAGATTGGCGTCCGGCTGTTCTTGTCACCGCGTACCGTCCAGTTCCATCTGGGTAAGGTCTTCATCAAGCTCGACATCACCTCGCGCAGCGACCTCCGCCGCGTCCTGCCTGCCGACCTGGACGCCGCGTCACTGCACTGACCCGCGGCATCACAGGTCCGCCACCGAGCCGCCACGTGCGCTAGCTACTGTGGCGGATTCGAGCGCGGCCTGGCCGGATGACGATGACGGTGTGGCGACATACGACCAGAACCCGGTTCCGGGGCCACGGCCAGCTGACGGTGGCCTGCACACTCCCCGGCTTATTGCTCGCGGCGATCTTCTTGCCGCTCTGGATCGCGCGGCGGCGCGAAAAGTGACGATCGTCTCCGCTCCTGCTGGCAGCGGGAAGACGTCACTGCTGCGTGCGTGGGCAAACCATCCGGATCGGGAACATCGGATCGCCTTCGTGTCGGTGCAGCGTGACCACGAAGCCGCCCAGCAGTTCTGGCTGGCCCTGCTCAACGCGGTCCGGCACGCCTCCGGAACAACCAACGAGACAGAGCCACCGACTGCGGCACCGGACCTCAATGTCCGGACGCTGGTCGACAGAGTGCTCCGCGAGCTCGCCGACCTCGGTAGCCGCATCACCGTGGTCATCGACGATCTCCATGAGCTGAACGCGCCGGAGGCCCTCGCTTCGCTCACACACTTGCTGACGAATCTTCCGCCCGGCGGCCACACGATCCTGGTCACCCGTCACGATCTCCCGCTGCGGCTGCACCGGCTGCGCCTGGCCGGTGAGCTGGCTGAGATCCGCGCGGTGGACCTGCGCTTCACCGAGCGCGAGACACGGGAGTTGCTGGACGTCTCGGGGATCGCGCTGTCCGAAGCGGCAGCGGCGCAGCTGCACCAGCGGACCGAAGGGTGGGCCGCGGGCCTCCGGCTCGCGGCGATCTCCCTTGCTGACCATCCCGACCCCGAGCGCTTCGTCGCGGAGTTCTCCGGCAGCGACCGCACGGTTGCCGAATACCTGATCGCGGAAATGCTGGAACGCCAGCCCGACGATATCCTGCAACTGCTGTTGCGCACGTCACTACTTGACCGGGTCAACGGCGAACTCGCGGACGTGCTGACCGGCCGCCCGGGCTCGGAACGGATCCTGCTGAGCCTCGAGGACGCGAACGCGTTCGTCCTGTCACTGGATCCCGAGCGGACATGGTTCCGATATCACCACCTATTCGCGGATCTGCTCCGGCTCGAGCTACGCCGCACGCTGCCCGACCAAGTGCCGGCACTGCACCGGCAGGCCGCCGAATGGTTCGTCCGGCACGGGCACGCCGCCGACGCCATCCGGCACGCCCAGGCGGCGGGCGACTGGCCCGATGCGGCCCGGCTGCTCGCCGACCATGCGTTCAGCCTGACGATGGACGGGCAGGAACAGACCGTTGGGGCGCTGCTACAGGCTTTCCCGCGGAACACGGACTACCCTGAGCTGGCCCTGATACACGCCGGACATAACATCGCCCGGGGGCGCCTGGACGATGCGGCCGCCCATCTGAAGGTCGCCGAGGCGTACGCCGCGACAACGCCGCCGGATCGCCAGCGCCGCCTCCGGGTAGCGATCGCGTCGCTGAAGCTCGCGCTGGCTGCACGGCGCGGCCACCTGGCCGGTGTCACCGAACAGGCAGAGTTCCTCGCCTCCCCGGTAACCGGGCAGTCCGAGGAGGACATCGCACTCAGCAACGACCTGCGAGTCATGGCGCTGATGACGATGGGGACTGTCGAAGCGTCCCTGGGGCTGGCGGATGCCGAACACCACCTCCGAGAGGGCGCCGTCCTGGCCCGGAAGATTGGCCGGCCCTACCTCGAAGTCAGATGCCTCGCGCAGGTCGGGTTCGCGCAGAAGATCCAGCCGTTCGCCACTACGCGGATGCGCTGCCAAGAGGCGATCACGCTCGCGGAGCAGCACGGCTGGGGCACAGAGTGGTTTATAGCGCCCGCGCTTATAACGCTGGCCAGCACAACGGTGTGGACGGGTGAGTTCGACGAGGCGAAGCGGTGGCTGCAGCGCACCATGCGGGCCCTGCAAGCAGACACCGGGCCGGACATCAGGCTGCTTGTGCACACAGTGAGCGGGATGCTGCGGGCCAGCCACGGCCGCCACCACGAGGCGCTCGAGGAGTTCAGCGCGGCCGAACAGCTGGGATTCCAGCTCGAGGGCTCGCACGCGCTGGCGAGCCAGGTGACCGGCTGGATGCTGGCCACCCAGGCCCGCCTCGGGATGACCGGCGAGGCCCGCGCGGTGCTCGCGGCGCTGGATGACGACCGGGCCGGCTCCGGTGAGATCCGCAACGCCGACGCGGTGATCTGCCTCGCCGAAGGCGACCCGTCCGCAGCCCTGGCTGCGATAAAGGATGTTCTAGACGGCACAGCCCCGATCGTCGGGTACGCCACGGTCGTGGAGTCGCATCTGCTGGCCGGGCTCGCCCATCGTGAGCTCGGCGACCAGCGGGCGGCGAGCCAGGCCACCGAACATGCCCTGGCCCTAGCCGAGTCCGACCGGCTGGTCCTGCCCTTCGCGGTGACGGGCTCCCGCGAGCTGCTCGAGGCGCTGCCGTGTCATCAGACCACGCACGCCGCGCTGCTTGCGGACATCCTCGACATCATGCACAGTTCGTCCGTGCCTCTCGGAGAGAACCTCGCACCGCTGGCACACGAACTTAGCCCGAGCGAACTCCGGGTACTGCGGTATCTTCCGACAAACCTGTCCCGGCCGGAGATCGCTGGCGAACTGTCCGTCTCGCTGCACACCGTCAACACGCATGTGCGCAGGATTTACGCCAAACTCGGCGCGGACGACCGCTCCGCAGCGGTCCGCCGTGCCCGCAAACTTCGGCTCCTCTCAGTCGGCCGCATACATTTAGTAAGGCAGCCGCATGACACGGGCGTCGGCCGTCTCGCCGGGGTGCAAGCCCTTCTGAAGCTGCCAGGGTTTGCGGTCCGCGGGGTGAGAGGTCGTCCCCGGATTCCGGCGATGCGCCATATTCACAAACCGAGCGTGATCGCACGCGAGTCGCTCAGCGGTCCACCCGGACCGAGGATGGCATCTAATCTCGGGCGGACTCGCGAGTCTGGGCGCTCCCCGGGATCGTCAGGGTTGTGAAGTTGCGCTTGTGGTGTTGTCACCCGGCCGGGTGCCGGCGACGGCGTGTCCTTGTGAACAAGCGGCCCGGAGTGGAGCAGGGCGCCGCCGACGACCGCGCCCCCGGCGAAGATGCCGGCGACCCACCAGAACGCGGTGTCGTAGCCGTGTCCCAGTGCCAGCCCGGTCAGGGCCTGGCGGCCGATCAGCCGGGCCGAGGCGAGGTGCGCGGCCAGGTAGGAGGTGACGGCGCTGGCGAAGATGGTGTTCAGCAGAGAGGTGCCGATCGAGGCGCCGAGTTGCTGGCCGACTGTGACGGTCGCCGATGCCACGCCCGCGTCTTGAGGTGCCACGCCGAACGTGCCGGTGTTGATGGCCGGCGCGATCACCATGCCGATGCCGATTCCAGCCAGGATCATCGGTCCGAGCACGCCTGAGCCGTAGCCGGTGTGTGGGCCCAGCTGGGCCAGCCACGCCGCCCCGCCTGCCGCTGCCAGCAGCCCTGACGCGACCAGCGGCCTGGGCCCGACCCGCGGCATCAACGCGATCGTAGACAGGTTGGCCGCGATTATCAGCCCGGCGCTGAGCGGCAGAAACGCCACCCCGGTCACGAGCGGCGAATAGGCGAGCGTCTGTTGCAGGTAGTAGGTCAAGAACAAGAAGGTCCCGAACAACCCGGCCGAGGCGATCAGCATGGACAGGTAGGCGCCGCCCCGGTTGCGGTCGAGCACCACGCGGGGCGGCAGCAGCGGGTGTGCGGCCTGCCACTGCCAGGCCGCGAACAGCACGCCAAGCGCCACGCCGGCGGCCAGGAACCCATAGGTAGACGGCGCTGACCAGCTGTGCGAGGCCGCGTTAGAGAAACCGTAGACCAGGCAGAACACGGCGCCTGAAACGAGCAGGACGCCTGGCACGTCCAGCCGTGGCCGGGCCGGCGACGGCTGGCGCTTGAGCAGCAGCGCACCCCCCAGCAGCGATACCCCGGCGAAGATGAGATTCACATACAGCGTCCACCGCCAGGACAGGTACTGGGTCAGAACGCCGCCGAGCAGCAGGCCCACCGCGCCGCCGGCCCCGGCGATCGCCCCATAGATGCCAAATGCCCGGCCGCGGTCCTTTTGCCCGGTGAACGTGGTGGTCAGCAGTGACAGCGCCGACGGCACCAGCAGTGCCGCGAACGCGCCCTGGCAGGCCCGCGCCGTGATCAGCATGGTGAAGCTGACCGACGCGCCGCCGATGGCCGACACACCTGCGAAACCGACAAGGCCGGCCAGGAACGTCACCTTCCGACCCAGCAGATCAGCCAGCCTGCCTCCCAGCAGCAGCAAGCTGCCGAATGCCAGCGAGTACGCGGTCACCACCCACTGCCGGTCCACCGTGGAAAAGTGCAGCGCGCGCTGCGCCGACGGCAGCGCGATATTCATCACCGTCAGGTCCAGGACAACCATCAGCTGCGCTAGGGCAATCACGCCCAGGATGAGCCACCGTCGCCGGTCCCAGGCGCCGTCGGTAGGAGAGGCATGAGACATCAGACTCACGACGCTTTCTTTGCTGTTAATGACGCTACAAGCCGCGGCTGCCGCGGGGCGTTATTGCTCCTTGGCCAGGCGGTCGGTGACGACGATCTCGGCGATCGCCAGGGCCTCCGGGCGGGCCCAATCGCGCAGAAGCTCGCCGGCGAGCGAGACCCAGCTGATCGGCTGTCCGCCGGCTTGGATGACCCGGTCAAGGCCGGCGCGGTGGGCCTCGACCGAGGTGCCGCCGATGGCGTCGATAACGGGGTAGACCTCGTACCCTTCGCGCAGCGCGTCGAGGGCGGCAAAGGCCATGCACATTTCGGTCCACAGGGCGCAGATGATGAGCTTGCGGCGGCCGGTCGCGTGGACGGCCTCGACGAATTCGGTGTCCTCCCAGGAGTTGATCGTGGTCCGGTCGAGCGTCTTGTCGTCGGTCAGCAGGTCGGCGAGTTCGGGGAGCGTTGGCTGTTCCCGGCCGTTGGTGACGTTGACGGTCGAGTGCACGACCGGGACTCTGTAGGTTTTGATGGTCCTGACCGTCGAAACGGCGTTCTTGACCAGCAGCGCACGATCCATCGAGCGGACCGAGACGAGCTGTTGGGGCTGGTAGTCGATGAGCAGGAACGCCGTGTTCTGCGGCGTGAGGAGATGGTCGGCGACCGGGTCGCGCACCGGGGCACTGGTCATAGGAAAGGGCACCTTCTGCGAGCAGGGTTCGGGTATGGCCGAAGCTAGCGGCCATCAAGGTGAGCGGTTGTCGCCTGATCCTGGCGATTTGCAGTCTGGGGTGAGCTCGCGGGCCAGGTCGTCCTCGGCATTACCTCCCGGCACGCCCGAGGTGATCCAGTTGTCCTTCGCGCAGGCCAAGCATCCGGCGAACGGGTACTCCACCTGGTCTTGGGCACCGATCCACTCCAGGCCGGCGCACGTACCGTCCAACGAGGCGAATCGCCAACATCCGGTGATGACGTCTCACCTGCCCGGCAGAAAGCCTGGGTCGGTCGGAGGGCTCGCACGGCCGCCAGGGGGACGTGCCTGAGATTCAAGGGAGAGACCGTTGCATCAGCCTCCGCACCCAGGCCAGGTCGACTTCTTGCGCGGAATCCAATGTCATGAAAGGTGGAGCAACGTGACTATTTCGGATCGCACGGTGGCCATCATCGGCACCGGCAACATCGGCGGCATTCTTGCGGCGGACTTCGCGGCCGGCGGCCAGAACTTCTTGCTGGCCGGCCGGGACCAGGAGACCGCCAGGAAGATCGCGTCGGACCTCGGCGGCCACGCCGAAGCGGTCAGCGTGGACGAGGCGGTCAACCGGGCCGGGATGCTCGTGCTCGCCGTCTGGCTCGACGCCTTCGAGCAGCTCATCGCCCAGTACGGAGAGCGACTGGACGGCAAGGTGATCATCGACCCGACCAACCCGATCGGACCCGATGGTCAAGGCGGAGTCCGCAAGGTCATCGGCGAGCAGGAGTCCTCGGGCCAGATCCTGGCCGGCCTCCTGCCGGCCGGGGCCCGGCTGGTTAAGGCATTCGGCACACTGTCGGCTCCCACCCTGTCTGCGGTCGCGCGGCGGGAGCCCGAGCGCGCGGTGCTGTTCTACGCCGCCGACGACGTCGCCGACGGCGACCTGGTCGCCGATCTGATCCGCCTCGCCGGCTTCGACCCGATCCGCGTCGGCGGGCTGGACCAGTCCATCCGCATCGAGATGTTCGGCGACCTGCACGAGGTCGGCGCCCTGGGCCGGGTCGTGACCAGAACCGAAGCGCTCCAGGCCATCTGACTCATGATGGAGACCGAGTTCCGGTTGACCGTGAACGGCGCCGAGCGCAGCGTGACCTGCCAGCCGGATACGCCGTTGCTCGACGTGCTTCGCCATGACCTGGGCTTGGCCGGGCCGAAGTTCGGCTGCGGGATGGGGTTGTGCGGAGCTTGCTCGGTGCTCATCGAGGGCCGCGCCCGCTCGTCCTGCGACCTGCCGGTGTCGGCCGTCGGCGGCCCGGTCACCACTGTGGAGGGGCTGACGGATGGCGACGGCCGGCTCCATCCGGTCCAGCAGGCGTTCATCGACGAGCAGGCCGCCCAGTGCGGCTACTGCACCTCCGGGATGGCAATCGCTGCAGTCGGCCTGCTTCGCAACTGCCCCGACCCGACCGAGCAGGAGGTGCGGGAGGCCCTGGACGGCAATCTGTGCCGCTGCGGGACGCACGACCGGATCATCCGCGCGGTGCAAAAGGCCGCCGCGCAGACTTCCGGCGGGTCAGCCATCGTCCCGCGCCCGCCCACTGGGCAAGTTGTCGCCAGCCAGGTTCCCGCCGGGGGCACCCAGCCGGGAGAGGGCCCGATGCTCGCACCCCGCCCGCCGGTCGCCGAGTCCGGCGTGCAGTCAAGCGCCTCGCCGCTCCCGGCGGACCTGGCGGCGAACCCGGTGCTGTCCCGGTGGCTCGATTTCAGCCGGGACGGGGAGGTCACGATCCGCATCGGAAAGGTGGAGTACGGGCAGGGCATCTGGACGGCGCTGGCGCAGGTGGCTGCGGAGGAACTCCAGGTCACCCTGGCCCGGGTGCGGGTGGCCTCGGTGTCCACCAGCACCAGCCCGAACGAGGGCATCACGGCGGGCAGCCTGTCGGTCCAGGACTCCGGCTCGGCGCTGCGGCAGGCGTGCGCGCAGGCCCGCGACCGGCTGTTGGACGCCGCCGCGACCAGGCTCGGGGTTCCCCAGGCGGAACTGGCGGTGGCCGACGGGCAGATCCTGGCCGACGGTCCGACCGGTCTGAGCTACTGGGCGCTGGCGCAGCCGGGAGTGCTTGACCGGCCCGCCGAGGTGCCTGTGCCGTCGCGGCCGCCGGGTGAGTGGTCCGTGGCCGGGCGCAGTGCCGCGCGGCTGGACATCCCGGACAAGGTGACCGGACGTCCACGGTTCCTGCACGATCTTGTCCTGCCGGGCATGGCCTACGGCCAGGTGGTGCGGCCCCCCGCCCGGGCCGCTGACCTGACCGGACTCGCTGATCTGGATCTGGGTAGCGAGGTGGTCCTGGTGCGGGACGGCTCGTTCCTCGGCGTGGTGGCTGCGACCGACCGGACCGCGCGGCTGGCCGCCGGACGGGTCGCCCGCGGGGCCCGGTGGCGGACGGTCCCGTCGCTCCCCGACGCCAGCGACTTGCGCGGATTCTTGCTGGCGGCGCCGTCCGAGGAGGAGACGGTGGTCGACCAGCCGGGCGGGGACGCCGCGGGCCCGGCCGCCCGCACGCTGACCGCCGAGTTCACCCGGCCGTTCCTGGCCCACGCATCGGTGGCGCCCAGTTGCGCGATCGCCCGCTGGGACGGCGGCTCGGTCACCGTATGGTGTCACAGTCAGGGCATCTTCCTGCTGCGCGCGGCGATCGCGGCCGGGCTGGGGCTGGCGGCCGACCAGGTGACGGTGCGATACGTCGAGGGCGCGGGGGTCTACGGCCAGAACGGCGCGGACGACGTGGCCATGGACGCCGTGCTGCTGGCGCGGGCGGTCCCCGGCCGACCAGTGCGGGTGCAGTGGACCCGCGAGGATGAGATGTGCTGGTCGCCGCTGGGGTCGGCCATGCTGGCGCGGCTCTCGGCGAGCCTGGACGCCGACGGCCGGATCGCGACCTGGCGGCAGGACGTGTGGAGTAACGGCTTCATGGGCCGGCCTACCTTGGGCGGTGAGCCGCGCCTGCTCGCACTGACACACCTGCCCGCGGGCCGCCCGATGTCGCCGGCGCCCGACGGCCCGCCGGCCAACTGGATGGGCGCCTCGCGCAACGCGGTGCCGGGCTACGACATCCCCGGCGTTCAGGTCACCCGGCACCGGCTGCTGGACATGCCGATTAGGACATCCTCGCTCAGGTCGCTCGGCGCGCACCTGAACGTGTTCGCGATCGAGTCGTTCATGGACGAGCTGGCCGCCGCGGCCGGCGCCGACCCGGTGCGATTCCGGCTCGCCCATCTCACCGACCCGCGAGCCCGGCAGGTCCTCACCGAGGCCGCGTCCATGGCCGGATGGGACACCCGGGGCCGCGGCGACGGCACCGGGTACGGAATCGGGGTGGCCCGGTACAGCGGGGTCTCGGGGTACTGCGCCGCCGTGGCGGATGTGGAGGCGGACACCGATATCTGGCTGCGCCGACTGTGGCTCGCGGTGGACGTAGGCCGGGTTATCAATCCGGACGGAGTGATCAACCAGGTCGAGGGCGGGGCCGTGCAGAGCGCGAGCTGGACGCTCCGCGAGCAGGTCCGGTTCGACCGGGACAAGATCACCTCTGCGGGCTGGGACAGTTACCCGATCTTCCGTTTCACCGACACTCCGAAGGTGATGGTGCGCGTTATGGACGCGCCCGGCGAAGCCGAGGTCGGCGCGGGCGAGGTTTCCCTGGGGCCGGTGGCCGGCGCGATCGGCAACGCGGTCGCCGACGCGGTCGGGGTACGCGTCCGCGACCTGCCGCTGACCCTCGAGCGGATCACCACGGCGATCGAGGAGAACTGAGGGTGTCATGAGAATCGACGTACACGCGCACTACTGGACCGATGACTATCTCGATCTGCTGGTCGACCTGGGCAAGGCCGACGCAGGCGCGGCGCGCGGCATCGGGGCCGGCGGCGGCGCCGACCTGGAGGCGCGGCTGCGGCTGATGGACCGGGCAGGGGTCGAGATACAGGTGCTGTCGGCCTGTCCGCAGATGCCGTACTTCGAGGACGGGAAGAAGGCGGTCGCGGCGGCCAGGTTCGTCAATGACCAGTACGCCGAACTGGTCCACCGCCAGCCGGACCGGTTCCGCGCCTTCGCCGCGCTACCGATGCCGAACGTCGAGGAGTCCGTCGGCGAAATGGACCGGGCCCTTGACGAGCTGGGCATGGCCGGAGTGGCGATGAACACCACCCTCCTCGGGCGCGCCCTGGTCGAGGCCGACTTCGAGCCGATCTTCGCCGAACTGAACCGCAAGGCCGCGGTGCTGTACCTGCATCCGGCCGGCAACAGCGCCTGCTCGCCGCTGATCGGGAACTACCACCTGACCTGGATGGTCGGCGCGCCGGTCGAGGACACGATCTCGATCATGCACCTGATCACGCACGGCATCCCGACTCGCTACCCGGACATCATGATCATGAACTCGCATCTCGGCGGAGCGCTGCCGATGCTGCTACAGCGAGCCGACGACCAGTATCGCTGGGAGGCACCGGACACGCCGGAGCCGCCCAGCGTGGCCGCGCGCCGGATGTGGTACGACACAGTCGGGCACGGGCACGTCCCCGCACTGCGATGCGCGATCGACTCATTTGGCGCGGACCGGCTCCTCCTCGGAACCGACTTCCCCTATGAGAACGGGGACATATTCGTCCGCGCGGTCGATTACATCAACGACCCGCAGATCGACCCGATCGCCGCCCGCGCCATCCTCGACCAGAACGCCAGCAGACTGCTCCGCATCGGACAGGATCGCTAGGGAACCGCGAACTCCTCAGTGAGAACGAGATGACCTCCCCGGAATCCTGCCGCGCTCCGATATTGGAAGGACAATTCCATGAAGATCATCGCCCTGGAAGAATCGTTCTGGTACGAGAAGCTAGCGACCGAGGGTTCTACGGTCGCCCATGTGCGGGTAAAGAGCGCGGTGGCGGCCGACTGGCAGCGTAAGCTGGTCGACTTCACCGAGTACAGGCTCCCGGACATGAACCGCAATGGCGTCGACATGCAGGTGCTGTCGCTGACCAGTCCCGGTATCCAGGTGCAGCCGGACCCGGACATCGCAGTAGCTGACGCCCGCACAGCCAACGACTTCCTTGCCGACATCATCAAAGAGCACCCGCAGCGGTTCGCCGGACTGGCCGCCATCCCACTACAGGACCCGCCCAAGGCCGCCGCCGAGCTACGCCGCGCTATCGAGCTCGGCCTGTGCGGAGCCCTGGTCAACGATCACACGCTGGGCCATTACCTGGACGAGCCGCAGTACGCCCCGTTCTGGGAAACCCTGCAGGACGTGGACGTCCCGCTCTACATTCACCCCAACGCTGCCGCTGCTGACAACTGGAAGGTCATCGCGGGCTACCCGGGGATGGATACCGCCATGTGGAGTTGGGCCCCGCGCACCGGCGGCCATGCGATGCGGCTGATCCTCGGCGGCATCTTCGACCGCTACCCGAACACCCGGGTCATCCTGGGGCACATGGGCGAATTCCTGCCTTTCCAGCTCTCCCGGATAGATTCCCGTTACCAGGTCCTCGACCTGGAGCGCCCGCTGGAAAGGCTGCCCTCGCAGTACTTCGGAACCAACATCGTAATCACTACTACCGGCGTGTTCTCCCACGCGGCGCTGATCGCCGCGATCCGGGAAGTCGGGGTGGACAATGTGATGTTCTCGATCGACTACCCCTTTGAGTCCACCGAAGACGCAGTCCGGTTTATCCGAACCGCGCCGTTGGCTCCCGCTGACCAGGCGCGAGTGGCGCACGTGAACGCCGAGCGGATCCTCCGGCTCAACCCATAGCCGGGAGACAAACGTCACGCTCAAAGCCTCGAAGACATGGAGGCCGCCCTGACCGTCGCCCTGGCCGCGATAGGCCTGCCCCTAGCGGCGGCGGGCGCCGCGGAGTGCTCGCCTAGCAGCTGGTCAGCTGCTGATCGCGGGCGCAGGCCGGCAGTTACGCATCGCTATATCAGGTCGTGCGCGATGGTCTAGATTGCCGTTTGAAGCTCGCTCCGTGCTCGCTCGGACGCGCTGGCAAACTCGTGGTCACGCCCTGACGGACCCGGCCAACCACAACCTCAACCTCAGCGACGACGTCATCGGGTACACCGGCGCCCCGGCCATCGCGCCGCACTACCCGTGGACGCACCTCATCAGTGGCCACCTGGGCCGGGTGGCAACCCGTGAGGACGTCACGATGCACCAGCAGTACATCGCCGACATCGAAGCCAGCTCACGCGAGGCGCTGGCCTCGGTCAACCCGGGACCGATTTTCTGGGCGGTGCCGACATCGAGATCTTTACCAGGACCCACGACGTTCGCCATCATGAAGTCGATTCGCCTCGACCGCGGCCCAGCGGCCCGGTCCATCCGTGACCGCACGCTGGAGTATCCGACGCCGTGCAGCGACCGGAACGTCGATGCCATCACCGTGTCCGAGCTTGGCGCACCACATCGCAAGCCTCCAATGGGACGAGAGCTTGGGCCGACCCGCTCGCGAGGGCGAGTTGGCCCTTGAATATGCGACACCAGCACCGTGTCAGCTGACCGGGACGCGGGCCAGCAGGGACATCAGGTCCTTGACTTGGATGTCTTCGACGGATCGGACGGCGTCCTTGATCTGGGTGGCGAGGTCGGTGTCGATGCGGCCGACGACAAGCTGATCGAACTTGCCGGTCCCGTCGTCCCAGGTGAACGGGTGCGATGCCATCCCTGGATAGTCCTGCACCCCGCGGGAGAAGGTGGTGCCGTCCTTCAGGCGGACCGTGATCTTGGCTGGCATCTTCTGCGGGTACTGGGCGGTGTAGGCGGGATTCGGCCGGGCGGATACCTTCGTAATCAGCGACTGGACATCCGGCCTGGTGATGCGGTCGGCAGCGAGCTGGGCCGGCATGACCCAGACGATGATCCCGGCTGGTTCCGGTTTTCGATGAGGCGGAGCTGTCATTCGAGTTCGGGCACTGCCTGCGGGACCTCAGCCGGGCCGGGGACGCCACGCGCTACGCCAGCCGCAGTGTGGTGGCGGCTGGCGACGGGACGTTCGCTCGCGGCGACTTCCTCGCCATGATCGTCCTCGCGGACGCGTACCGGGCGGCCGGGGCACCAGAGCAGGCCTGCGGCACGGCGCCGATCGCGCTCATGACCGGTGAGCAGATCAGGTCGGGGCGATGCGTGAACTATCTGCGGGAATTCCGTGATCATCTGGCCCGGATCGAAGGCGCGACTGCCGTGCTGGAATTTAAAGAGCAAGCTCTAGGGTCCCGGTTGTGGCGGATTGCCGTGCGGACTGACAGGCCAGCCGTGATCGCCCGGTAGGGCTACCAGTCCTTCGGCTCAGCCCGCTGCGCTGGCTCAGTGACCACAGTCGACTTGGGACCCGGAGCTGCTCGCGTGCCCACTGCGGGAGACCGTGGGCGCGGTCGCTGCTCTCCAGACCGTTAGTCCCCACTGATGTCCCCACCAGCCTTGATTGTTGAACCAATCAGGCCGTTGACCTGCGAGCCCCGTTACGGAATCGAACCGTAGACCTTCTCCTTACCATGGAGACGCTCTGCCGACTGAGCTAACGGGGCAGCTGCCGGGTACCGGCGTGCCTAGAGAGCATAGCGCAACTTCTCCCATGCCCGCGTTCTCGCTCGCACCTGGCATCCGTAGTGCAGAGTAGTACAATTGACTACATGAGCAGTCCTCTTAGCGTCCGCCTGAGCGACACGACCATTGAACGTCTCGGAACGCACGCGCGGCGCTTGCATCTTCCGCCACGGACTCTCGCACAGCGCTACGTCGAAGAGGGGTTGCGGATGGACGAACATCCGCTTGTCCGCTTCGCCGACGGGCCAGCCGGTCGACGTGCCCGCCTCGTCGGTACCGGAAAGGACGTATGGGAGATAATCGCCACCGTACGGGACAACAACGGAGATGCTGCCGAGGCTGCGCGCTATCTGGAAATTCCGCTCGGCCTCGTCCAGGCGGCGATCACTTATTACGGCGCCTACAAGGCAGAGATCGATGAATGGATCGAGCTCAACGAGCATGAGGTCGCCGAGGCGCATGCGGCCTGGGCTGCCGGGCAGGCAGCTCTTTGACGGTGAAACTCTTGCTGGATAAGATGCTGGCGCCTGACATCGCACGCGAGCTGCGCGCACGAGGGCACGACGTCGAGGCAGTAGCCGGTCACCCTGACCGGGAAGGGCTTTCAGATTCTCAGATAATGGTCGTTGCACGAACCGAGCGCCGAGCCATGGTCACGAACAACTTGCGCGACTACCGTCCCCTGCATAGCGAAGCGATCACTCCAGGCGGCCAGGGACATTTCGGCGTGATATTCATACCAGGCAACTACCGCCGCACTAAGGCCGACACGGGGCGCATCATCGCGGCTCTTGAAGCCAAGCTAACCCTGTACCCCGGCGAAACAGACCTTGCTGACGGCGAGGCCTGGCTATAGGTTCCGCACTCAGGTGAGCTGGCCAGTCTCGTGCAGGTGGTCGAAGATGAGCTGGTCGACGGGAGATACTCGGTCGCGATCGGCGTAGATCAGCCGGATGAGCTCGTCAACCTCGCTGCCAGGGATCAGAGCGACGACGTCGAGCCTTCGCGGATCTCTCGGACGAGGGCCTGGACATCTGTCTCGCCTGGTTCGCGTTTACCGCTCGCGAGGCGTCGGCGTCCTTTGACTGACTACAGTTCCCGCGTGGGCTCGGCGCGCGGGACCCGGGCTCCTAGGGGGGACGGCCGGAACGGGTAGATCAGCATCTTTTGGTAGCCGAGCCGGTACGCGTATGCGAGGAAGAGGTGTAGCTCATTCAGCGCCTCGGACTCCAGCCGACTCGCTAGCCGCAGCAGGTCATCATCGTTAAACGTGCGTATGTGTTGCGTAGATTGGTGCGTGCGTAGCTCGGCTCGCAGTCGGGCCGCGGAGCAATCCTGGTCGATCATCCGCTCAATACGGATCTTATGCATGATCGACACGCGCCAGCCGTCGAGGTCTGCCCTGGCCTTGGCGTCCCGCAGCCCATTCAGCATTTGGTTGTTGTAGTAGACCACCGCGTCCGCGATCCACTGCGGCTTGACCGACGCTGCCCTGACCCTGATATCGCACCAGTTCTGCATGTCGTCGCCCATCCGCTCGTACAGCTGGCTGAATGGGATCGTGAGCAGGCTGGCCAGCGTCCTGGGGAGCAGGTCCCGATCGCGCTCGGGGGGCAATCTCCTGAACCATAGTCCGCCTGGGACGATTACCCCGACATAGGCGGCATGGTCGTGGTGGCTGGCGACGACAATGATCAAACCCACACCGGTGGAGACGACGGCAGTGGATACCGTGATAAAAAGGGCCCAATACCGAGCGCGCGGTCCGAACGGGTGGCCGACCGCCCTGCAACGCAGCCGCAACAATCCGTAAGCTAGTGCGAGTGACAGAATAAATGTACCTACAGCACCAAGCACCGTGCTAACCATGGCTGAGCCCCCTCGCCTTGCGCCTGTGCCCGTACAGGCGGCCGCCTCCCGAGGAATATGGTTGCAGGCAATTAGTAAACTATCTACGCTTTATTTAACTTTTCCGTCAATAAGCGGCATCGGATACCATTCACGACAGTCACAGGGGCCACATCTTGCACAGTACGCCGTCTCCCGCACAGCCCACGAGCCCTTGCCCGTCGGCCGAGCTTGAGATAACGTTTTAGTAACGATCCCCTGCCACGTGTTGCCTGGCCCTAGCAACCGAGGGACTTTAGCTATAGCTATACATTTAGTTATAGCTAAGCACACGCCGGAAGCTAACTACCATCCGTCCGGGCGCAAGAGAGTCTGGCCGTTAGCAAAGTGGAGGCACTGATGGGCTTCGGACTTGGCGTTTCGCCAGACCAGCGCGTCGCCGAGGCGCAGATCGACGAAGAGATGCTCGCTCTCGTCACGCGCCTGACGAACGATATCAACTGGTATATGCGTGAACGCGGCCTGACCAGAGCCGACCTCGCGGCCCGTATGGGCGTCTCTCCTGGGCGGGTCAGCCAGATCCTGGGCGGCGGGGAGAACCTCACGCTGCGAACGCTGGCTGCGATGTCCACGGCGCTCGACGCGCGCTTCGACGTAGAACTCACCGCCCTCAAGGGCGAAGACGCCTTCACAAGCCGCAGCGCTGAACCAGGCCCGGCTGTCGGTCACTCCCATCCCGTCTCGCGGGTCCAGGCCCTCGAGAACACGCGGTTCAGCCGATCCTCCCGCCGTTAGCCAACCGCGGCATAGGCCGTAGTCACCTAGCCGGTCACTGGCACGTGCGGCAGCAGCATCACCTCGGCCTGTGTAGACGAGTGCATCGCCGCAAGCGACAGCGGGGTGGTCACGCTGGCCGCGACCGCGCTGTTGACGATGTGCGTTCCGGGCTGGACGTCGCCTCCCACCGTGACGGTAAAGCGGAACGTCTTGGTCTGACCTACCGCCAGCGTCCCGGCGCAGCAGGCTATGGTGCCGCCCCGCGGGGTGCAGTCGAGGGTAGCGCGGTAACCGTGACCAGGCTCTGGTCACTCGGGGTCGCGAACGACCACGTCGGTGGCGGTGAGCGGACCGTGATTCGTCACGGTGATTGAGTATTCGATGGTCCCGCCCGCGGGCGCCGTTGCCGGGCCCTCTTTGACGACGCTGACGTCGGTCGACGGGGAGCGGGCGACCGTGGTAGCGCACGATTGGTTGGCTGCGACATTCGGGCTGGGAGTGGTCGAGTAGACGGCCGCGCAGTTCCCGATCACGGTGATGGACACGTGGCCGTGCTTGACCCGGATGTTGATGGAGAGATGCGTTCTCTCGCCCGCTGCCAGCGTGCCGACAGTCACGGTGCAGCCGCTCGGCACCGACACGACCCGCACCAGAGCCGGTTGGCCGGGTCCTTGATGACCACGTTCTCGGCGGGATCGGGACCCAGATTGGTCACGGTCAGCGGGTAGACGATCGTGCCACTGGGCCGCACCTGCCGGGGACCCGTCTTGGTGATGACCAGATGAGCCGACGGCGGGGCGAGGATGGCGGTCTGTGCGCAGGCTGGGAGGAACCGCCAGCGGCACTTTGGTCAGACTGCTGGTCGCGACCGCGCAGTTGTGGATCTCCGTCCCGGCCGGGTGTCGGCGGCGACCTTCGCGGTGACGGTGAAAGTGTTCGTCTCCCCGACGGCTAGGGTGTTGATCAGGCAGGTCATGGTGCTTGCGTCGAGGATGCGGTCACGGGGCACTGAAGTGACCGTCAGAGCCGGGTTCAGCTGATCGGTCACGGTCACGTTGTGAGCTACGTCTGGACCACGGTTGGCGTCGGTCACGGTGTAGGTGGCAGAACCGCTGTCCTTGACCACTTCGACCGAGCTCGCCGACCTCGACGGGCTGCCCACGACCACACCGAGGCCGTCATGCTCAGGCTTGCCGGGTCCGCCGCGTCTGGTGCTGCTCCGGGCACCCCTCCCGGCACCGCGACAGAAGCCCCGGCCGGCGCTAGCAGCGCTCCGACCAGACCCATGGCCAGTCCCACGGCGAGCACCGCCGCCCGCGTCCCGTTCCACTTTCGCATGGCGCGCATATATCGTCCGTTGATTTCAGTGTCTGGAGGTCGCGCACACCCCCGGGCATATAACGCACCGAAACTTAGCAGACGATAAAGGCGATCGCAGGGTGTCGCGCATTTATACGGGCCGAATTCCCGCGCGCTCGCACAAGCCTGGCCGATACGGACGTAGCAGCTTAACCAGAAGAAATGAATAGTTTCCGCCCGACGTCCCTGAAACCACAAACATGCCGCCTGCCAGCCATCTCAGCACTGAGCCCGTGCTATCGTCACTCCGGTAATGGAAAAGTCAGCAGCGCATCACTAGCATCAGAATTTCGCTATTGCCGCAATAGCACCCTGACTCGGCTGCGCAATCGCGTGGCCCGCTGCCAAGATCCGGAATGACACGAAGCCAAATGGCCCAGATATGGAATGACATGCTTGCCGCGGCGGCCCGCGTCGCCAGGACCACGAGCCGTTCCCGCGTCGCGCTCGGAATCGTGTCCGCGGTCATCGCGGTCGGCGTCGCCATGGCCGTCCTGGCTGTCGCGAGCTCCTCGCCGGGGCACGCGACGCCGGCCGCCGCCCCCAAGGCGGCCACGCGGGCTGCCCCGCGCGCCCGGACCGCGCAGGCGAGCCGACCGGACACCATACCGGTCCGAGGGGGATCGACGCTGGTCGCGACCCTGGCCACCGCCGTCCCGCGCTACACCAGGCCTGGCGGCAACCCAGACGGCACCGTGCTCGCGACCTGGTACGGCCGACCGTCCGCGCTTCCTGTGATCGCCAGAAACCAGGATGGGTGAAGGTCCGGCCGGCCACCCGGCCGAACGGGTCCACCGCCTGGCTGCGCAGCGCGCAGCTGACCTTCTCGCAGACCCCTGCCGGATCGTGGTCAACCTGTCCGCCAAGCACGTGGAGATGCTCGTATCCGGGCGCGTCGTCCTGAACGCGCCCGCCGGGATCGGCACCGGGACCGACCCCACACCACCCGGCCAGTTCTTCGTCGCCTTCTACGAGCAGTCACTGGGGCCGGGTACGGGCCTCATCCTCGTCACTTCCGCCCACTCGGACGCGATCGCCGACTGGGAAGGCTCCGGTGACGCCGTGATCGGCATTCACGGGCCGCTAGGCGCCGACATCGGGTCCTCGGGAGTGGCAGTTTCCCACGGTTGCATCCGCCTCCCGATAGACGACCTCGTCCGGCTGGCCGGTACTCCCATCACGATCGCCGCGTAGCTCCAGGATCGCGTAGCACCAGGATTCCGACCGGATCCGGCCGCTGCCGGTAAACGCCGAGTGCCGCCGTCCCCACCAGGGACGGCGGCACTCGGGAGAACGGGCCAGGGCTGGTGTTAGCTCTGGAAACCCGGGTTCGCGGTCGTGATGTCGTAGTTGTTGCCCCAGTACCACTGCGTGGCGTTGGCGCCGGGCAGCACGTGCGGAACGCCGGTCGGGTCGGCGATCCAGTACCGGACATGGCCCTGCATCCAGCTCGGAAGCGCACCGATGTTGGCCTTGACCGACGACCAGTCGGAGATCATCGTGTAGACGATCGCCGTCGCGCCATGGTCGGCGCGCATCTTGGTCCAGACCCACTGCGCGGCGCCCGCGGGAGTGGCGTCGCCCGGCTCCACGTCAAGCGCGTTCGCCCCGGGGTCGCTGCCGTTCGTATCGATCCACAGCACGTTCCCGTGGCCACCGACGGACGAGGGCGAAGCCGCGTAGGCGCCGTTGGCGTAGGTAGCGATCGGCTGCCCCGCCGGGACCGTAGAGGGCGTCACCGAGTCGTAGATCAGATACGGCTTAGGCGGTGCTGCCGGTGCTGCCGGTGCTGCCGGGGCCGCGTGATGCGCGGGCGCTGCGTGCGCGGGGGCCGCATGTGCGGCCGCCGTGTGGGCCGGAGCCGCATGCGGGGCCACAGCGGCGTGCGCGGGGGCAGCGTCCCTGTGAGCCGCGGTGGTGGCGTGGGCCGGAGCCGCAGCGGCGTGCGCCGGAGCCGGCGTCACGGTGGCCGCGGTCGCGTGCGCCGCGGGTGCGGGCGCCTTCGGCGCGGTGGCGGTTGAATCAGTGGTGGTGGTGCCGGCAGACCGCTCCGCGGTGGAGATGTTCCCGAACGCCGTGGCGCGGGTCGGGTGCTGCACGGTGGCCAGCGTCGTGCCGCCGTCCTGGTGCTGCCCGGTGGAGATGTTCCCGAAGGCCGTGGTGTTTCCCTGCGCGTGGGCGGCGCCCAACTCCAGGGTGCCAGCGATGCCGATTTCCGGTCGGGGAACGTAGGCGTCGAGGTGCGCCGTTCCGGCGACCGCAGACGCGGCATGGTGGGCCTGCGCGATGTTGCTCACCGCGTTGGTCCAGTGGGATGTGCCCGCCATAGCCGTGACCGCGCCGATTCCTGCTGCCGCGACCGCGGTCGCGGCAACCAGCGATATGCGCTTGCGCGCGGGCAGGTTGGCGTTGCGGGGCAGAGGGGACTTAGCATGAGTTGCGGTGTAACGGGGGGACAAAAATGTAACCCTTGTGTTTAGCGCGCGCTCAGGGTCGGGGAGGCGCTCGACGATCACCCGTCACGCTGCCGGCCGGTGCGACGCACCGTAGCGACGGCAGGGGCGTGTGGACGGTATCGCGGGTCAAGGCGACGTGTTGCGGGGGGGCAACCATCTCACGCTTGGGTGCTATGTGACTCTAGTTAACAACCGATTGCAGCCCGCGTGTGCCCAAATGAATGAAACAAAACTATGACGTAGGTCACATGTTGCTGGATCGCCGACGACACCGGGGTTTCCGGCCTCGCCGCCCCCCGGATCGCCTCAGATCCCCGGGATGAAATCTGGTCAAACTTTGCTGGCCGACCCCGCCCTACATCGCTACGCAGTGCAAGCGATTGCACACTCCGTACCACCTCGGTCACGGAGGCGAACCGCCCGGCGCAGCCTATCAGGACGCGTCTGACGTGGCGGGGAACCATAAAGAGCAGCCGGAGCGTCCAAAAAGAGCAGCCATACTGTCCTCGGTAAAAGCGCGACCATCCGGTCCCTCGGTTCGTGATGAGGTCGGAGACTGCTGGGTAGTAGAGACAGTGGCGCCAGGCCCCGAGCTTGGTGTGCAATGGTGGGCGTACCGCACGAGCCGGGCGTTTTGGCCGGATGTAGCCATTCCATACTGAATAAGTCGTTCCGGAGCAGCAACGAACAGGACTGGTAGGGTCTTCATGCGTTTCGCGCACGTTCGACCGGTGGGCGTCAGCCTCATCACGGGGGGCGTTCTCGTCGCGGCGGCCGTTGGTTACACGGTGGCCGCATCCCCGGCTCAGTCAAGCGCCCCGAGCGCCGCGTCGGCGCTCGCGCTGGCCACGGTTAGCGGTACCAGCCAGCAGTGCGAGTCACTGCGCAAGTCGCCCAGCCCGACGCCGACGCCGACGAAACCGACGCCGACGCCGACGCTCACCAAGAGCCCGACTCCGAAGCCCAGCCCCACGACCAGCAGCCCCACGACCAGCGCCACGCCGAGTAAGACCAACAGCCCCACGACCAGCGCGACCCCCAGCAAGTCCACCACCCCGACGAGCAGCGCGACGCCGACCGACACCGGCACCCCAACGAGCAGCGCGACGTCGAGCGAGACCAGCAGCGCCACGAACAGCAGCACCACTACCAGCACCAGCGACTCGTCGTCGACAGCGGATTCAACGAGCACGGGCGCGTCACGGTCGGCGAGCCCGAGTGTGGATCCCTCACCGAGCCCGGAAGCGTCAGCGTCCACCGGCCCGAGCGTCACCAGCAGCGCCATCGCGAGCAGCGCCATCGCCAGCAACAGTGCAAGCACCGCGTCGACGTCCAAGGACTCCGCTGGCGGCACCGCGACTACGGCGACCGCCAGCAAGAGCTCAACCGCAACCGCGAGCCCGACAGCCAGCAAGACCGCGACGACGTCCGCCAGTACCACCAAGTCGAGCACCGCGAAGGTCGCCGCCGCCCCGGCGCTCAGCACGGCCAGCAAGGCACGCACGGCACAGACGGCGGCAACCAAGACCGCAACCAAGAGCGCAACGAAGAGCAAGGCCACCACAACGCGCGCGTCCAGCACCGCGCGCACATCGACCGCAACGCGCACGTCGAACGTCACGACCGACTCGGCCAGCCGAGCCGATGCGGGCGCGGCAGCGGCAGCGACGGGGACCCCGGGACCGCTCCCGGTGGTGACCAATGACCCGAACCATCTGTCGCCCTATACGACCAGCTCGGTCAGCCTCTGCGTCGCCATCCAGCGCTACCAGACCAGCATCGACCGCGGCCAGACGGCCCGGTGGATAGTAAGCGCCTGGACCGAGGGTGGGAACGTGCCCGACGCGACTGTACGCCTGGCGGCCACTCCGACGATCGTGTCTGGTGTGTTCAACTTCGGCTGCGGCAGCAACGACGGGACCGCGTCCTGCGATCTCGGCGAAATCGACTCGACATCGGCGCAGCGGGAGCTTGAGGCGCAAGTGGTGGTTCCGGCCACCGACACCTCGGTGACGTCCGTGCAGTTGAAGGTCACCGGCAGCGCGGCACACCTGACCACCGAGCCGAAGGCCACCGTGGCGATAGCCGTGCAGGCGGCCGCCGCGGGCGGGTCGGGCACGGGCGGCACGACCACGAGTTCCAATCCGCTGCCGGTCGGCAACCTGCCCTTCTTGAACGGCTCCAACAATTCGAACGGCTCCGGCTCCACGCTGAGCCCCGGCGGCAACGCGGGCGGCCTGTTCCCGACGCTGAGCCCCTCCTCGCCGCAGTCTGCTGGCGGCTCGGCCAAGCCCGCGCAGCGAGCCAGCGCCAAGACGGTCGCCAACACGTCCGCGCTGCCGCTGGGCGCACCCGTCGTCGGCGCTCAGCTCATCGGGCTTGGGGTGCTCGCCCTAGCGTTCGTGCTCGCGGTCACCAGGCTCTCCATCAGGCGGCGCCCGGCTGGGGCGGCAGCGGCCGCAGGAGCAGCCGCGGGCACCGCGGGAGCTTCGGGCGGAAAGAAGCCCGCGGACGGCGCCATGCAGATGAACGGGAACAAGCCCGCGGACGCGGGCAACCAAGCCGACAAGCCGAACCCGCCCGCGGACGGCGCCAAGCCGTCCGACGGGGACACCCCCTCGGACGGGGATGACTAGGAAGGCTTGGCCGACCGATGGTCATGGGCGGCCGGCAGTAAACGAACAGCCAGCCGCCCGCGGACGCTAGTCCGCCCTTGACCTACTTCGCGTAGAGCTCAAGGTCCGGGCGGACCGCGTCCAGCGTGCTCGCGAGGTGCGCCGTCGTCATTGTCGGCGACACGAGCTCACCGAAACTATCGTTGTCGAACCACACGCACATCGCGACGCTCTCGCCGGTCGCCGTGGTTTCCGACGCACACGCCGCTTCACCGCCCATCGACCCGGCGGGCACGATCGTCGCGCCTCGGTAGGTCTGGGTGAAGTTGGCGATTGACGTGGCGGGCGCGGCGCTTGATAGCTTGCCGCCCACGAACATGAAGATCTGCGCGTTGCCTCCGGGAGCGGTGCTGCCCTCCTGGTACACGGCGGACTGCACGTCGCTCGCCTGGCCGGCGCTGGTCTTGATGACCTCGTCGCGGAGCGCGTCGACCTTCATCTGCTTTTCGAGGCTGGGCATCCGGGTGAAGGCGCCGGCCTGGTTCGGCGCGACGACCGTGTGCGCCGGCCCGCTCGGCCCGGAGAACACGTACTTCATCAGCACGCCGCCAATGGCGCCCGCCGCGACCACCGCGATGGCGCCGAGCGCCATCCACTGGCGGCGATCACCGCTGCGGCCGCGACGGCGACCGCCCGCGCGCCGCGTACCGGTGTCCTCGTCGGCGTCGTCCCGGCGCTCCGCTGTGCGAACGAAGGCGGCGGGAAGCTCCTGCACGGGCTCGTCGTCGAGGTCCAGGCTGGTGAACGCGTCGAGGCTGGTCTCGTTCGGCCAGTTCAGCGGCTGGCGCTCGGGGGCCAGCAGGCCACTGCGGGACCGGCGGAGGTCGGACAGCTCGCGCAGGTTATCGATGCGCGTCTCGTCGAAGGAGGGGGCCATCCGCACGTCGGCGGCCCGCAGGTCGTACCGCGTCTCATCCAGGCGGTGGCTGCCCGATCCCGCCGCCGGCAGCTGTCGCGACCAATCCGTCCCGCCGTCGAATCCATGATCTGAATATCCGGAACGGAGGGGGCTCTCTGCCTCGAAGCCATCGTCTCCGTACCCGATGGGCTCGTCTTTCCTGACGTCCTCACTCGAGAGCCACAGGCTGTCCAGCCGGGTCTCGTCGAAGCGGGGCATGTCGTAGCGCGTCTCGTCGAACCGGGCACGGGGGGTGTCGTCGCGGCCGGTGTCCGCGGCGGGGCCGCCATAACGCGGGTCGTCGTAGCGCGGGTCGTCGTAGGACAGCCGGCCGTAGCTCGGGTCGTCGTAGCCGACCGCCTCGAAGTCGCCGGTCCCTATGATGCCCGACAGGTCGTACCCGGGGCCGTCAATGCCTGGCCGCGACAAGTCAGAGCCGTTGTAACCAGACGGGGCGGAACCGTTGTAACCCGACAGGTCGTACCCGGGGCCGTCGATGCCGGGCCGCGACAGTTCGGAGCCGTTGTAATCGCCGACGGCGTACCCCTGCTGGCCATAGGTGTCCTGGCTATAGGCGTCCTGGCTGTAGGTGTCCTCGCCGTAGCCGCTCTGGCCGTAGCTGTCCTGGCCGTAGCCGTCCGGGTCCTGATACGAGCCCGGCCGCCCATAGCCGTCAACAGCCTCTGGTTGCCCTGCTGGCCCGGGGGGCCGACCCCCCGGGAGCGGGCTCCGCGGATTCAGGTCGCCTTCGTACCGGAGCGGCTGGTCGTAGTCCCAGGGCTGGCGGTACGTGTCCGCCGCGTTGTAAGCCTCGGGATAGTTTTCCTGCTCGCGGTACGGCAGTGGATAGGCCAGCTCGATCTGACCGGGCTCGTCGTAGTCCGCCGCGGCGTACTCGTACCCGGCCGGCGCGTAGTCCTGCGCTGGGGGTGTCTCTACGTAGCCGCGTACGGTGCGGGTGCCCGCGATGCCGGCGTCCTGCGCAGCCGGACCGTCATAGCCGGGGTCGCTGTAGCCGGGGTCGCCGTAACCGAAGTCGGCGGAAGATCGGGGGTAGCCGCCCGGAGCGCCGTATCCGTCCGCCGAGAAGGCGGCGTACGGGTGCTCGCCATGGTTCGCCGGTGCCGGCGCCTGCTGCGCCGGGTAGCGGTAGTCGCCGTCCCGGTACTCCAGGTTGGAGTACCCGGTTGGCCATGAGATGTCCGGGCCGAACGGCGCCGACCGCTGATCCGCTGGAAGCCCCCCACGGTCATCCTGGGTATGCGGCCATCCGCTCCTCATATGGCGGTCACCTCTGTGTCTGACGTACCTGCGGTTCCTTGCCTGGGTTCAGGCAAGGTCACAACATCATCTCGACAAACACTCACGTTCGCTACCGGAACGGGCATATCGGCGGTCATAATCGGACTTTACCGGGCAAACGCTCGGTAATCCGGGCATTTCACGCGCGGATGTTACCCGTCTGAGACATAACGTAGCGCCAACCGAGCCTCGATCGCGGTATTTCCCGCGTATCCATTGTTCGGCGCTGTCACCGGCGAGCATCAAGCGATGTCGCGGCGGCGCAGACCGGCCAGGCCAGCCGCGCCGGACGCCACCGCGATGACGCATAGCCACACCAAGGACTGCGCGGCAACAGTGCCGCCAGGCAGCCTGGGCACATGCGTGAATGGAGAGATGTCCAGTACCCATCCAGTCAGCTGGAGCGACTGGCCGAACAGGTTGACCAGCACCGCGAGGCCGAGGACGCCCCACCCGACCGCCACGCAAGCGTCCGGAAGCAGGCCGAACGCCGCGGCCGCGATCGCCGCGATCACTAGCACCGCCGGCAACTCGGCCATTCCGGCGCCGAACATACGGGCCACCTCGCCGCCGACACTCACCTGCGCCGAGGCGCGCAGGCCGTAGCCGAGGCCGGTGGCGATGCCTGCCACCGCGAGCAGCGCCGCCGACCCGGCGACGGCAACGAGCGCGTGGCTGCATCCCCAGCGGACACGCCCGACCGAACCAGACAACACGGGGTCGGCGCGGGACGCTGTCTCTTCGGTCCGTAGCCTGAGCACCGCGGACACCGCGAAGGCGGCGGCGCACAAGCCGGCCAGCAGCATCAGCGCGGCCAGGTAGGCGTTGACGATCGCGGACTGCCCGCCAAGCTGCTGGAACTCCTTCTCCACCGCTTTACTCGAGCCGAACAGCGAGCCGATCCCCTGCGCCGCGGCCCCGCAGACCGCGAACAGGATCGCGAAGCCCGCCGCCCAGCCGGCCAGCGACGTCCACTGCAGCCGCCAGGCGAGCGATTGGGGTCCGCGCAGCAACGCCGACGCCTCGGGGCGGCCCGGCCGGTCGGGCAGCAGGCCCGCGGCGTGGTCGCGGCGCGCGGCGAGTACGAAGGCCAGCCAGGTGCCCGCGGCGAACATCGCGAGCGGCAGGACGAGCACCCACCAGCGCTCACCCGCGAACGGCCGTAGCATCTCGGTCCAGCCGAGCGGCAGCGCCCAGGTGAGCCACGACGGCCCGGCGGCCCCTGCCGCGTCGCCGGCCGCGCGCGTCATGAACGCCAGGCCAAGCACGCAGAACACGAGCCCCCGCGCGGCGCGTGCCCCGGAGGTCAACTGGGCCGCTACGGCGGTGACACCGGTGAAGGCGAGGCCGGTGGTGCCAATGGCTAGCGCGAGCGCGACCGAACCCGCGGCGGGCAGGCCGATCACCGGCAGCAGCGCGCACAACAGCAGCGTGAGTAGCACGCAGGCGAGCGCGGACGTCAGCAACGCCGCGACGAGCGGGGCTTGCCTGCCTACCCGGGCCGAGCCGATCAGCTCAAGGCGGCCCGCCTCCTCGTCGGCCCTGGTGTGCCTGATCACGATAAAGATCGCCATGATCGCGGCGAACAGCGAGCCCCACACCCCGAACCGCCAGGCGGTCAGCGCGCCGACGGAGGTTCCGTTCATCCGGCCATAGAGAAACAGCAACGCCGGATTGCTCCGCGCGGACGCCGCGAGGGCCGCCTGCGAGGACGGCGTTTTGTACAGCTTGCTGAACGTATAGGCGTTCGCGCAGACGCCGATCACGATGACGTACAACCAGGCCGGCAGCATGATCCTGTCCCGGCGCAGAGCCAGCTTCACCAACGCCGGCGTGCTGGTCAGGGAGTTGATCATCGCTGCTGAGCCGGCCCCGTTCGTTCCGAATAATGCCTGAGAAAAAGCTCCTCAAGGGTGGGCGGGCGGCAGGTCAGGGTACGGACCCCCGCCGAAGTGAGGCGGCTGAGCACGGCGTTGAGGGCGGCGCTATCGACCTCGCATCGCAACCGTGTGCCGTCGATGATCGCGTCGTGCACGCCCGGCAGCCCGTCCAGGACGACGGGAGTGTCGAGGTCGGCGTCCACGGAAGTCCGGCTTAGGTGGCGCATTTCCGCGAGCGTCCCGGTCTCCACCGTCCGGCCGGCCCGGATGATCGTCACGCGGTCGGCGAGGGCCTCGGCCTCGGCCAGGATGTGGCTGGACAGCAGGACGGTCCGGCCTGCCTGCCGCTCGGCCGCGATGAGCTCGCGGAACGTCGCCTCCATCAGCGGGTCGAGCCCGGCCGTCGGCTCGTCGAGCACGAGCAGCTCGGCGTCGCTGGCCAGCGCCGCGACCAGCGCGACCTTCTGCCGGTTGCCCTTGGAATAGGCGCGCGCCTTCTTCGACGGGTCCAGGTCGAACCGTTCGGTCAGCTCCTGACGGCGCTTGGGGGCGCCGCCGTCGCCGCGCAGGCTGGCGAGCAAGTCGATGATCTCGCCGCCGGTCAGGCCCGGCCACAGCGTCACGTCGCCCGGCACGTAGGCGAGCCGGCTGTGCAGCGTCGTCGCGTCCCGCCAGGGGTCACCGCCGAGCAGCGTGACGTCGCCGCCGTCCTTGCGCAGCAGCCCGAGCAGGATGCGGATCGTGGTGGTCTTGCCCGCACCATTCGGGCCGAGGAAGGCGTGCACCTCACCGCTTCGAACGGTCAGCTCGAGTCCGTCGAGGGCCTTGGTCGAGCCGAAGTGCTTACGCAGCCCGGTCGCCGCAATAGCGTTTGCCACTACCGCTCCTCAATTCGGGGGTGCGGGGGTCGTCCCCCCGCAAGCCAGCAGCGCTCCTCCATCGGGGGTGCGGGGGTCGTCCCCCGCAAGCTGAACAGAAGCTTAGCAACATTCAGAAGATTGTGAATGTTAGGAATTTGCTAGAAATCCTGTACCCTTGGTCACATGGTGGAAGCCCACGAGCACGAGGGCGATCCGCTGCTCCAGTACGTTGAGCGGTTCGCGACGGTCCTGATAACGGCCGGCTTCCCGCCGATGCCCGCGCGCGTCTTCGTCGCGTTCCTTGTCAGCGACTCCGACCGGCTCACCGCCGCGGACCTCGCCGAGATGCTGCAGATCAGCCCGGCCGCCGTGTCCGGCGCGGTGCGCTACCTGACCGGGGTCGGCCTGGTGCACAAGGACCGGGTACCCGGCTCACGCCGCGACTACTACCGGATGCCCGCGGACGTGTGGAGCGAAGTGATGCGGCTGCAAAGCCAGGCGCTTGACCGCTGGGGCAGCATGCTCAAGGAGGGCGTCGACCTCGTCGGCGCTGGCACCCCGGCCGGCGGCCGGTTGACCGCGCACACCGCGTTCTTCGACTTCCTGAACAGGGAAATCCCCGGCATGCTCGACCGCTGGGAAGAGATCAGCCGCGGCGGATCAGGCATATAGCCTTATGTCATGAGATATCTGGTCCAGGAACGGATCTTCTCCATCACGACCGACTTCTGGATCGAGGACGAGAACGGGAACCGGGTCTTCCTCGTCGACGGGCGAGCGCTCAGCCTGCGCGAAACCTTCGAGCTCAAGGACGCCCACGGCAACGTTCTTATCCTTATCCGCAAGAAGTTGTTCGCGATGCGCGACACGATGGAGATCGAGAACAGCAACGGGGTTGTCGCGACCGTGCGGCCGGCGTTCTTCTCCCCGCTTCGCCACAGGTACGAGATAGACCTCGCCGACGGGCAGCGCCTGGAAGCGGTCGGGAACTTCACCGACAAGGACTGGGAACTCAGCGACGGCCACCAACCAGGTCGTTGGTCGCATCTCCCGGCGCTGGTTCTCTGTCCGGGACGCCTACGGGGTCGAGGTGGCGCCTGGCGCCGACGACGCGCTCGTCATCGCCATCGCGGTGTGCATCGACCGGATCCACGAGGACGAGATGCGCAAGAACCACGAGCGCTCAGCCTTCGGCGGCGGGTTCGGCGGTCTCTAGCGCGGAACTCGGGCACCCGGGCGCGGGCCGACGTGACTCCTCTCGGCGCCGGGTCGAGCCCCGCAGGAAACCCCAGCCCCGTCGGTAACACCGTTCCCGCTTCCTCCCGCCCCTGGCGTCCCCCCTCCAGACAGCGTGGAAGATCCTCCGTCCCCCGGGACGGATGATCCTCCACGCTCATTCCCCTGCCCGGAATGTCTCAATCCGGCGTTCCGGCATTCCGGGCATATCGCGCCACTTGGGCCGCGCACGCGCTTATGGCATGGCGGACTCTTGCCCGGTTGGCATGGCGGACTTTTGCGCGGTCGGTTCTCAGTCCGCGCGGGTTTTGGCCTTGGCGATGTCTTGCGCGTACTGCGTCCAGTGCTGCCATGGCGCGCTCGGGTCGAAGTGGCCCCGGTGCACCGCGACCTTGGAGAAACGGGCGTCGCCGACGAGGCGGATCACCGGGCCGTCCTCGCTGGCCTGGCCCTGGCGGCTGTAGACGGCCCGCTTGGCGAACAGCGCCCCGCCCTCGTCGATCACCTGCGCGTCCACCGGGACGATGATGATCAGCTTCCCGAAGAAGGCGTCGATGTTCAGCGTGATCTCCCGGCCGGGCAGCACGGCCTCGGCGAGGTTGACGATCAGCGCGCCGAAACGCGCGGTCAGCTGGGTGCGCCGTCCGGCCACCCAGCGCCCGGAGCGGATCACCTTGCTGAAGCGCGCGGCGACCTCGGCGCGGTCCGCCGTCCGGACGCTGACGCCCGAGCTCTCGTCCGCGGGCAGGTCACGGGTGAGCGGGTCGAGGTCACCCAGGGTGGTCGCGCCGTAGGCGGCGTCGAGGCGCTCCGCGTACTCGGTCCTCGTCAGCCGCCCGGTTGCCATCGCGCTGCTCAGCACGGCCGCGGTGCGGTCCCGGTCGGCGTCGGAGGCACGCAGGTCGACCGCGCTGGGCCGGCCCCGACCGGCGGTCGGCTGGCTGACGGGCGAGAGCGAGCGCTCGTCTCTGGCGTCGGTCATGGTTATCATCGTAGCGGCTTGGAGCCCGAAACGCGATATGTCGCGTCCAGACCAATGCACTTTTGTTATCACTTCGAATTGCCGATCTTTTGGCTGGTACGGAATCCTATGGATGTGATCACTCCGCGAGGTCCGCTAGCAGCGCGACGGATGACCGCGCACTGGGTGGTTCTCGCGGCCGCGGCGCTGACCACGCTGGTGGCCGCCGCCGTCGGCGCGGCGCTCGCCGTCTTCGCAGGTCAGGCACTCCCGCAAGCCGTCCGGCACGACCTGTCGGTCGCGGCGGGCACCTCACTGACCGCGCAGGCATCGGTCAACAGCAGCCAACTGGGCCCGGTCACCTCGACGCTCAGGCAGGCGATCGGCACGGCGATCCATGGCGTGCCGTTCGGCTTCCGGCAGGCGTCCTGGTCCGACCCGCTTGGCCTGGTGCGAGGTAAGCTGCCGGCCACTCCCCAGAGCGTCGGCCAGGGGAACACGCCCATCGTCGAGGCCGCGGCCATGCAGGGCGTCACCGAGCACGCCGTCCTGCTGTCTGGCCACTGGCCGGCCGGCGGGGCAGGGCCGGTCCAGGCGGCGGTGCCCGCCACCGTCGCCGCGCTGCTGCACGTGTCCGTCGGAGACGTGCTCCACTTCAAGGACCGGGTCTCGAGCGCGTCCGTCACGTTCCAGGTCACCGGCGTGTTCGCCCGGCGCCAGGAGTCCGCGACCAACGCGGCCTACTGGAGCATGGACTCGCTGCCCGTCTCCGGGTCGAGCACGCTCGGCGGATTTACCACCTACGGACCGCTGCTCGTCGACACGAGCGCGTTCCCGGCGCCGCTGGCCGTAAGCAGCGGCACCTGGTTCGCGCAGCCCGACATGGCGGCGTTCGGTGACACCGACCTCAGCGCGATCTCCGCCGACCTCAGTGCGCTGCGCAGCTATGTGGCCAACACCCCTAGCCTCGACGGGATGCAGCTCACGACAGGCCTGGACAGCGTGCTCGCAGGGGCCGCCAGCGACCTGGCCGTCGCCAGGTCGCTGCTCATTATCAGCGCGCTGCAACTGCTCGTGCTCGCCGCGGCGGCGCTTTTCGCGGTCGCCCGGCTGCTCGTCACCCAGCGCGAAGGCGAGACCGCGCTGCTCACCGCGCGCGGCGCCACCAGATGGCAGCTCACCCGGGTGACCGCGGCCGAGGTCATCCCGCTGTGTGGCGCCGCGGCGCTGGTCGGCGGGGCGGCCGGGGTCTGGCTCGCCAGGGTACTCGGCGGCACCTTGTACGCCGGAGAAGGCATCGCCGCCGGCGGGATAAACCTGCGCGCCGCGGGAACCTGGTTCGACGCCTTCGGCGCCGCTATCGCCATCGCCCTGCTCGCCTGCGTCGCGATGCTGTTCCCCGTGCTGCGCGGCGGCCCAGGGTCCGCCCGGGTCCGGCGCGGCAGGCAGGCGGCGATCGCCACCGCCACCAGGGCCGGCGCGGACCTCGGCCTCGTCGTGCTCGCGGTGCTGGCCGGCTGGCAGTTGCGCCGCTACTCCGCCGTGACGGCCTCCGCCGCGGGGAACGGCGCGACCGCGAGCATCGACCCCGTGCTCGTGCTCGCCCCGGCGCTGGCGCTGGCCGGCGGCACCATCGTCATGCTCCGGCTGCTGCCCGCCGCGGCCCGGGCCGGGGACAAGCTGGCCGCGCGCGGCCGCAGGCTCACCGCCTCCATGGCCGGCTGGCAGTTCAGCCGCCAGCCGCTGCGCCAGGGCGGTGCCGCGCTGCTGCTCGTGATGGCGGTCGCCACCGGCACGCTGGCGCTGGCGCAGCACCAGAGCTGGACCCGGTCCGCGGACGACCAGGCGACGTTCGCCACAGGCGCTGACCTGCGGGTCGATCTCGCCGCCCCGTTGCCGGCGGGCGACACGAGCATCATCACCCACGCGGCGGGCGTGCGGGACTCGATGGCGGTGTCCGTCCTGCCGGTCGCGGTGCCGTCCGAGGTCGTGGCCATCGGGGCGGCCCAGGCGCCGCAGGTAGCCCTGCTCAGGAGCGATCAATCGGCACTGCCCGCCGCGCGGCTATTTAGCATGATCACGCCCGCGAGCGGCACCGGCGGTACCCCGCTCACCGGGACTCCGGCGAACATCGAGCTGACCGCCACCCTCAGCGCGGCCAACCTGGACCCGTTCGACGTGCAGGTGACCGTGATCGACGCCACCGGCGCCGCTTACCAGATCCCCGCGGGCACGCTGCCCGCCGACGGCCGCCCGCACCTGCTTACCGCCCCGCTCGGCGGCTCCCGGGCCAGCTACCCCATCCGGCTGGCCCAGATCAGCTTCGCCTACGTGATGCCGTCCAAGGCGATCAACCCGCTCACGCTGACCGTGACAGGCGCCAGGATCGGCGGCTGGGTGGGCAACGCCAGCTCACCCGAACTGGACTCGCTGCTCAACTCCAGCGCGACACTAGGCCCGTCGGCCGACCCGGAGGCCACCAACTGGCAGCCAAGCGGCAACGGGGCGACGCTCACCTTCATCACCGGCTACGGACAGGCCGCCGCCAACCCGGGTTTCACACCTCCCGGCCCGGCTGAGCCGGTAAGCGGCCAGGTGACGCTTACCGCGGGCAAGCTTGCTCCGCCAGTGGTCCCGGCGATCGCTACCAAGGCGTTCATGGACGCCAACAACACCACCGTGGGCGGCACCGTGCCCGCCACGATCGGCGGTATCTCGGTCCCGGTGAAGATCGTCGCGCAGGCTTCGACGTTCCCCACTGTCACGGGCAGCGCCCTGATCATCGACCTGACGACCATCCAGGCCTACCTCACCAGTCACGCCGCCGTTCCGCTACCCGTCATCGAATGGTGGCTGGCGACCACCGATCACAGCGAGCCCGCGACGCTGGCCCGGACGCTGCCGCCCGGTTCCGACGTCACGAGCCGGATCGACCTCGCCGACACCACGACCGGTAACCCGCTGTCGGCCGCACCGCAGCAGGCGCTGCTCGCCATGGCCGTGGCCGCCGCGCTGCTGGCCATCTGCGGGTTCTGGGTCTCGATCGCCGCGGACGTCAGGCAGCGGCGCGCGGAGAACGCGCTGCTCTCCGCGCTCGGTGTCGCCCAGCGGGCCGCGGCCGCACAGCTCTTCCTAGAGAAACTGCTGCTCAGCGTGCCGTCGGCGGCGCTAGGCCTGGTGCTAGGCACGATCGTCGCGCGTCTCCTGGTGCCCGCCGTCACGCTCACCCCGGCGGCGGGACCACCGGTCCCGCCGCCGGTCACGCTGCTCGATCTCCCGCAGACGGCGACACTAGCCGCGTTCATCGCCATCGTGCCCGCGCTCGCCGCCGCGTTCGTCATCATCAGGCGCCCCGACCCGGCCGCCGAACTCCGCGCCGCGGAGGCAGCATGAGAATCCCTCGGCTGACAAAGCTCACCGGCATGGGAATCGCCTCCATGCTGGCACTGGCTGTGCTGGTGCTCGGGTGTGTTTTCGCCGCCACCGCCGGGCCGCGAGAGGCGCTCGACACCCGGACGCGGGCGCTGCATCAGACGCTTGGCGCCATCTCATCGCTCGCGCAGAGCGTCTCGGTGACGAGCACCTGGAGCGCGGTCTCTAGCAGTTTCAGTATCAACAGCACGTCGCTTGGCGCGCCGACGAACGTGAACCTGACGCAGGCCCAGTTCGCCGAGATCACCGGCCAGCTGCACCACAACTTCAACCACGGCGTTGTCCGCCTCGCCCCGCCCAGCCAGGATTGGGCCGGCATGATCTCGGGCCCGCACGACGTCACCACGGCGCTACCCACCAACGGCGTCGCCGTGCGTCTCCAGGTCGACTACCGCGAGCCGTTCGCCTCCAACACACGCCTGGTCGCCGGCCGGTATCCGGGGGCGGCCACATTCGCCAAGTCGGGCAACCCGCCCCTCGCGCTGACGCTTCAGGTGGCCGTGTCCAAGCAGACAGCCCGCACGTTCAAGCTGCGCCCCGGTTCGAAGCTCCGGATCGTCGGTCCGCTGGTGGCTAGCACCGGCAAGCTCGCCAAGATCACCCTCGACGTGACGGGAATCGTGGCGCCACGGAACCCGGGATCGAGCTTCTGGCTCGCGGACCCGACGGCGAACACCCCCGACCTGGAGGTGCCGCACAACACGACGCCATTCTGGGTCACCGAGGTGTTCGCCGGACCAGGTGAGATCGACGCGATGCAGAACGACTTCGGCCCTGAGGGGCTGGAAATGCAGTGGGAACTGCCGCTCGACGTCGCCGCGATCAACGGTGACCAGGCCCAGGCGCTGTACAACGCGCTGAACACGCTCAACACGCAGACGCCGTCGCTGCGCGGGGACGTGGCGGACGTCGCGGGCGCGCTGTCGGTCAGCAACGGCCTGCTCCAGCCGCTCAGCGCCTTCATCTCGACCGCGCAGGCGGTGGACACGCTGCTCTGGCTGCTCTACGTCAGCCTCGCGGTCGCCGCCGCGGTCACGCTGCTGCTGGCCGCGCGGATGGTCGTGATGCGCAGGTCGGGCGAGCTGACCATGCGCAGGGCGCGCGGCGCCTCGCTGACCCAGATCGCCGCGGCCGTGGCACGCGGCTCGGCGATAGCCTGCGTGCCGGCCGCCGCGCTCGGGGTCGCGCTCGGGGTGCTGCTCGTCCCAGGCCCGGCGCCGGCCGGCGGATGGTGGGTGCCAGGCGGCGCGATCGTCGTCGCGATCTGCGCACCCGCGGCGATCGCCACCTGGCAGCTGCGTCTGCCCCGCCGCCGCGCACGGGACCGGCGCCGCAGGCGAGGCTGGACCCGGCTGGTCGTCGAGGCCACCGCCTGCCTGGCCGCGATCGCGGGGATCCTCGTGTTCCGCCAGGTAGGAACCGCGGCCCCGACCACGGGAGCAGGAGCCGGGGCCGGGGCCGGGGTGAACCTGTACACGAGCGCCGCCCCGGTGCTCATCGCCATCCCGGCCGTGATCGTAGTGCTGCGGCTGTACCCGCTGCTGCTGCGCGGCCTGCTGCGCGGCTCGGCGCGGCGCGCGGGCGCGACCTCGTTCCTTGGCCTGTCCCGGGCGGCCAGGACCGCGCTCACCCCGGCGCTGCCCGCCTTCGCCCTCGTCCTGGCGCTCACGGTGGCGGCGTTCGCCGGCATGGTGCGGGACGCGGTCACCACGGGCGAGGTCACCGCGTCGTGGCAGGCGGCCGGCGCGGATGCGACGGTCAACCTGTCAGGGCCGCTCACCGGCGGTGAGGTCATCACCCCGGCGGTGGTACGCGCGGTGGCCGGTGTGCCCGGTGTGACGCACGCCGCGGCCGTGTTGCTTGACTCGTGGGGGACACCGAATGACCAGCAGATCACCGGCATCGGCGTCGACCCGGCGAGCTACGCCGCGCTCGTATCAGGAACCCAGACCTTCCCGCAGGTTCGCGCCGCGCTGCTCGCGGCAGGCAGCCCGCAGCCGGTGCTTGTCTCGCCGCAGGCCGCCGCCGACTTCAGCCAGGGCGTCGGGACGCTGACGTCGACGAACGGGATCGCACCGCTCAACGTGCGCGTCGCGGGCGTGCTGAATGGCACCCCCGCGGCGCCTGGCGGCACAGCCTTCGTGGTCCTTCCTGTCGCCTCGATCCACGGCCAGGTCGGCTCCGCACCGCTCAACGAACTGCTCGTCACCGGCGCGAACATCGACTCGGCCAGGCTCAACACGGTGGTGCAAAATCTGCTTCCCGGCGCAGTCGTGAGCTACCGTTCGGACATCTTGAACAGCTTGTCCGAGGCGCCGCTGCAACATGGCGCGTTCGTGCTGTTCGAGCTGTCCCTCGCCGCGGCCGCGCTGCTCGGGCTCGCCGTGATGCTGCTCGAGCTCGCGCTCGGGGCGGCCGAACGGGAGACGACGCTTGCCCGGCTGGCCGCGATGGGCCTGGGCGAGGGACAGCGAGCGCGGGTGGTGGTGCTTGAAGTGCTGCCCGCGGTGCTCGCCGCGGCGGTAGCGGCGGGGGCATGCGCGTACGTGCTGCCGCGGGTGGTCGCGCCGGCGATCGACCTGTCGGTGTTCACCGGGTCGGCGGCCAGTGTCGCGCTCGCCCCCGACCTGGCTTCCTTCGCGCTGCCGCTCGCCGGGCTGGTCGTCGCGGCGTTCCTGGCACTAGGCGTGGAAATACGAACCGACCGGCGCCACGGCGTGGCCGGAAGCCTCCGAGTCGGCGAATAATGGGAGCACGATGACAGCATCAGAACTTGACGCGCTGGCCGCGACGCGGGGCCATGCCGACTACGGCGAGGGCGCGCTGATCGTGTGCGACCGGCTGGTCCGCATTTACACCGCGGAAGGGATCGAGGTACAGGCGCTGCAGGGCCTGGACCTGCTGATCGAGGCGGGCGAGCTGACCGCGCTCGTGGGCGCGTCGGGCAGCGGGAAGTCCACGCTGATGAACATCCTGGCCGGGCTGGACGCGCCGACCGCCGGCGCGGTGCGGGTGGCCGGTCATGATCTGTCGGCCATGTCGGGACGACAGCGGCTGTCTTACCGGCGGGCCGTGGTCGGCTTCATCTGGCAGCAGACGGCGCGCAACCTGCTGCCGTACCTGACCGCGTCCCAGAACGTGGAGCTGCCGCTCCAGTTCGCCGGCGCGCGCCGCCGCTCGCGCCGGCGACACGCCGGTGAGCTGCTCGACCTGCTCGGCGTGGCGTACTGCGCGGGGCGGCGCCCCGACCAGATGTCGGGCGGCGAGCAGCAGCGGGTCGCCATCGGCGTCGCGCTCGCGAACTCACCGTCGGTGCTGCTCGCCGACGAGCCGACCGGTGAACTGGACAGCGCGACCGCCGCGTCGGTGTTCGGCGCCCTCCAGACGGCCAACAGCGAGCTGGGGGTGACGGTGCTCGTCGTGACGCACGACCCGGCGGTGTCGTCGATGGTGGGCCGGGTGATCGCGATCAGGGACGGCCGCACCAGCACGGAGACGTTGCGGCATGACTCCGACGACGGTTCCGGCAACGGGCACGCCGTCGAGTACGCGGTGCTTGACCGGGCCGGGCGCTTGCAGCTTCCGCGCGAGATGACCGAGTCGCTCGGCATGCGCGACCGGGTCCGGCTTGAGCCGGAACCGGACCATATCGGCGTATGGCCGGACCGGCCGTCGGCCGGTCCCGGGGACTCGAGGACAGTGGAGGGCGACGAGTGACCATGGTGGAATTGCGGGACGTGACCCGCACCTACGGCAGCGGGCCGACCGCGACCGCCGCACTGCGCGGAATCACCTTCAGCATCGGCGAAGGCCAGCTCATCGCGCTGCGCGGCCGGTCAGGATCGGGTAAGACAACGCTGCTCAACGTCGTCGGCGGGCTCGACAAGCCGGATGGCGGCTCGATCGTGGTGGCCGGCCACGACGTGACCGCCATGGGCGAGCGCGACCGGATGCGGCTGCGCCGGGAGACCGTGGCGTACATCTTCCAGTCGTTCGGACTGCTGCCGGTGCTGTCGGCCGCGGAGAACGTCGGCGTGCCGCTGCGGATAACCGGGGTCGAGGCGCGGCAGCGCGAAGAGCGCGTCGCCCTGATGCTGTCGATCGTCGGCCTCGGCGATCACGCCAGGCAGCGCCCCGGCGAGCTGTCCGGGGGCCAGCAGCAGCGGGTCGCGATCGCCCGCGCGCTGGCCACCAGGCCCGCCCTGCTGCTCGCCGACGAACCCACCGGCCAGCTCGACCAGGAAACCGGCAAGCAGATCATGCGGCTGCTGCGCGCCGTCGTGCGCTCAGAAGGCGTGACCGCGCTCGTCGCCACCCACGACCCCTCGCTCATCGACATCGCCGACTCGGTCCTGGAACTAGCCGACGGCAAGATCGCCGACGGCAAGGTCGCCGCCGCCTAGCCGCGGCGACCCTGCCGTCGCGGCTGAGGCTAGGCGACCGCCGCGGGGAAGGCGACCGGGCTGCGGTGGCCTGCCTGGTCCACCGCGCGCACGCCGAACTGCACGTTGTCCTTGGAGATGTCCAGCGTCACCGCCGTGACGTTGCCGACGTCGATCGCGCTGGTCCAGTCCGCCGCGGTCGTCTCCCGCATCATGACTTCGTACCCGACGAGGTCTGACTCGGGGTTGGCGTTCCAGGTGAGGGTGGTGAAGTTCGTGCCCGAGTAGGTGGCGGGCGGCGTGGTGTGGATCTCGAGGTTCTTCGGCGTCGCGGGGTTGGTCGCCAGCGCCCACAGGGCAGCGGCGTTCACCCCGGCCACCCGCGCGGTGTAGTCGAAGTCCACGTACTCGATCAGGTCGCCGTTCTGCACTCCGTCGATCACATCGACGTCCCGGTGCTCATGGTTGAAGTTCTCCCGCGGCTCGGTGAACCTGGCCGCCGGGTAGTTATGCTCCTGGAACGAGATGTGGTCGCTGCCGCGCAGGTAGCGGTCGCGCCGCCAGATCACCCGGATGTCCATGTCGGTCAGCTCGTGCGGCGCGACGTCAGTGACGAACCGGGCCAGCTGGTGGGTCTGCCCGTCGACCTCGCCGCCGACCGCCTGCATAACGGCGATCTCCGACGCCGTCACGGCGGTCGGGATGCCCTCCACGAACAGCCGCAGGCTGTGCGGGTCGGGCTTCGTGCCGTCCCACGCCTGGCTCGCGCCGACGATGTCGTTGCTGAACATGCCCTGCACGTCGGCGCCGGCGGCCGCCATCTGCGTCGCCATGTAGCCCGACCCGTACAAGCCCTGCTCCTCGCCGTCGACGGTGGCGAACACCAGGGTGCCGGGGAACTGGCGGGTGGCGAACAGCCGGGCGAGCTCGAGCACCACCGCGACGCCGGAGCCGTCGTCATCGGCGCCGGGGGCGTCGCTGGTGAAGTTCAGCACGTCGGTCACCCTGGAGTCCAGGTGGCCGGTCACCACGTAGTACCGCTGCGGCGACGCGGTGCCCTGCAGGGTCGCGATGACGTTGCTGATCGTGGTCGGGACCGGGATGTTGCTGGCGACCGGCTGGACGAACGTCTGCTTCTGCACGGTCATGTTGCCGGACGACGTGGCCGCGATGGCCTGCATCTGCCCGTACACCCAGTTGACGGCCGCGCCGATGCCGCGTACCGAGTCGGTCTGGCTGGACGCGGTGTGCCTGGTGCCGAACGAGACCAGTGTCTGGATGGTGGCCTCGATCCGGGCGGGGTCGATCTGCCGGATCAGATGCCGCAGCTCGTTGTCTGGTTGGTGCCGGGCGATCGCGGGTGCGGTGCTCGCCTTGGCCGCGGCGACGCTGATGAAGGGAACCGCGGCCGCGGTGACGGCCGACGCGGAAAGGAACGCACGCCGGGTAGCGCCGGCGCGGTCTTCTGAGGCGTTGTTTGCCATGTCCTGAATGAACGACGTATCTGAGCAGATGTCAACGCTGATGTGGCAAATACGATCAATGGGGACAGGCGAGTCAGGTGACGACGGTGCCTGTGTTGGCTGTGAGGTTCGCGTACACCTGCGTGAGTTGCTTGGTGACCGGGCCCGGCGTTCCGTCGCCGATGGTCCTGCCGTCCACGGCGACGACGGGAGTCAGGCCGCCCATCGTGCCGGTGACGAAGACCTCGGCGGCGTTGTACAGCTGCGGCAGCGTGTAGTCGCCCTCTTCGGTGGCCAGACCAGCCTCGCCGGCCAGGCGGAGGATCGTCGCGCGGGTGACGCCCTCGGGGCAGGAGGCGGTCGTCGGCGTGGCGAGTCCCGACGGCCGCACCATGAAGAGGTGCGTCGCGTTGGTCTCCGCGATGAAACCGCGGTGGTCGAGCATGACCGCGTCGTCGGCGCCCGCGACGTTGGCCTCGATCTTGGCGAGGATCGACGGCAACAGGTTGTTGTGGTGGATCTTCGGGTCCAGGCAGTCCGGCGCCGGCCGCCGGACGCTGGCGGTGATCAGCCGGATGCCGGACGCGTCGTAGACGGGGTCCTTGAACTCGGCCAGCACGATGAGCGTCGGCCCTGAGGCGTTCAGCCGGGGGTCCATGCCGGAGGTGATCTTCACGCCGCGGGTCAGCGTCAGCCGGACGTGCACACCGTCTCGCATCCCGTTGGCGGCGAGGGTACGGCGGATCTGTTCGGTGATCTCGTCATCGCCTGGCACCGAGCCGAAGGCCAGGGCGTGTGCCGAACGACGCAACCTGGCCAGGTGCTCGTCGAGCGCGAAGATCCGGCCGTTGGTCAGCCGCAGCCCCTCCCATACCGCGTCGCCACCTTGGACCGAAGAGTCGAACGGGCTCACCCCGGCGCTGTCCCGGTGCGCGAGCACCCCCGCGACGTTGACGACCAGGTCGCGATTACGCTCGTCAAACTTCTGGAGCATGGGAACCTCTGGGAGTCGGCCCGGTTCGTTCGGGATCAATACTGATTTTGTATGTACTGAGAGTCTCGTAGTACGGCAGGCACTGTTCCGCCAGGGGCTCGAGTTCCGCGGCCAGCGCGGGCGGGGCGCCGGGCTCGCGGGAGGCCGCGACGGGCACAAAGCCGGTGGACCTGCGCACGCTGTCATACCAGTACGGCGCCCACACGCCGTCGCTGTCGCGGGGGCCCGGCGGCCAGCAGAGCATCGCGGCGGAGAACGGCACGCCGACCGCGCCGCACAGCGCGCGCAGCCCCGCCTCCGGCGCGGCGAGCAAGTCGGCCGATTCGATCACCGGCCCGCCGAACTCCTCGAAGATTTCCACCTGCTGCCGCAGGCCAAGGTCGTCCAGCGTGGGCGCCGAACGGACCCGCGCGTAAGACGCGAGCAGCCAGCGCGGGTCCCTGATGAGGAACGCGTGCCGCAGCGACGCCAGCGCGGCCCTGTCGACCGAGGGCAGGAGGTGGTGGGTCATGTGTTTCTGGTACTGCACCGTGACGCCTGGGGGCAGCGGATCGTCGGCCAGCCCGCGCAGCACAACCCGCCAGTCGGTCGGCTGGCTGGCCAGGACCTCCTCCCGGCCCGGGTGGTCCAGGCCCGTCTCCGCCAGGTAAAACGCGTACAGCGGCTCATCGATGACCACTGTGTCCGGCCGGTTCTGCCAGGCGCGCATGAGCGCCGTCGAGACGGTCCGCGGGCCGGACCACATCGCGATGCGCGTGACCCCGCCCGCACGGCCGGGACCCTGGCGCCCCCCGGTCAGAAAACCACCACGCTGCGCAGCACGTCGCCGTGCTCCATCTTCGTGAACGCCGCCTCCACGTCGCCGAGCGAGATCATCTCGGAAACGAACTTATCCAGCGGCAGCCGTCCGTCCAGGTGCAGGTCGACGAGCATCGGGAAGTCCCGGCTCGGCAGGCAGTCCCCGTACCAGGAAGACTTCAGCGCGCCGCCCCGGCCGAACACCTCAAGCAGCGGCAGTTCCAGTCGCATATCCGGCGTGGGCACACCGACCAGGACGACGACTCCGGCCAGGTCGCGGGCGAAGAACGCCTGCTCGTAGGTTTCCGGCCGCCCGATGGCCTCGATCACCACGTCGGCGCCGAACCCGCCGGTCAGCTCCTTAATGGCGGCGACGGGATCGGTGTTACGCGAGTTGACCCCGTGTGTCGCCCCGAATCCCCGCGCCCACTCCAGCTTCCTGTCGTCCACGTCCACCGCGATGATCGTCTTCGCCCCTGCCAGCCAGGCGCCGAGCACGGCTCCGTCGCCCACGCCGCCGCAGCCGATGACGGCGACACTGTCGCCGCGGGTGACGCCCCCGGTGTTGATCGCGGCGCCGATGCCCGCCATGACGCCACAGCCGAGCAGGCCCGCGGTGGCCGGCGCGATCGCCGGGTTGACCTTCGTGCACTGGCCAGCGGCGACCAGCGTCTGTTCGGCGAAGGCACCGATGCCCAGCGCCGGGGACAGGGGTGTCCCGTTTGCCAGCGTCATCTTCTGCGTCGCGTTGTGCGTGGCGAAGCAGTACCAGGGCTTGCCCCGCGCGCAGGCGCGGCACTGCCCGCAGACCGCGCGCCAGTTGAGGATCACGAAGTCACCGGGCGCCACTTCGGTCACGTTGTTCCCGACAGCCTCCACAACCCCAGCGGCCTCATGCCCTAGTAGGTAAGGGAAGTCGTCCCCGATGCCGCCCATCTTGTAGTGCAGGTCCGTATGGCAGACACCACAGGCCTGCACGCGGACCCGCGCCTCGCCTGGGCCCGGATCCGGCACCAGGATCTCCGTGACCCTGACCGGCTCTCCCTTGGCGAGCGCCACCACACCGTGCACGCTGATCGTCACGCAGGCCTCCTTTTCTTCGGAACGAATAGTTGCTTCCGCCTCAGATTTTCCCGCAACTCCCACGCGCGCGACTAGCGCAGGCGGTACACGCCATGCGCGACGATGACCGCCCGGCCTCCCACGAGCACTCGCTCGATGGCGTCCCCCGTCCCTTCGACGCGGGCGTACAGCACAGAAGGGCGGTGGATCTGCGCGCCCTGGCGAATCTCGATCTCCTCGCCGAACTTGATCCGGCCGTGCCTGGCGAGGTGTACCGCGAGCGGACCCGCGGCGGATCCTGTCGCCGGATCTTCGCCCACGCCGAGGGCGGGCGCGAACATCCTCGTGATCCAGCCGTCTTCCGTCCTGGCGAAGCAGCTGAGGTTGATCGGGATCCGGCCGAGCTTGCCCATGTCGGGGGCGAGCGCCGCGACCGCTTCCTCGCTCGGGAACTCGACGTACACGTTCAGCGGGCCGTTGCGGTACCACTCGATCGGCAGGCTGGACTGGTGGTCAGGGACGCCGAGCGCGTCCAGCACCTCGGCCGTGCCGTCGTATGGCCCCCAGGCGGGGACCGGCTGCGACATCCGGCCGAACGTGGTCGTGCCCCCCTCCGACTCAAGCTCGACCGGCACGTTCCCCACGCCGAGCTCGAGGGTCACGGTGCTCTTGCCGAAGATCTCGCCGATGACCCAGGCGGAGCCCAGCGTCGGATGCCCGGCGAACGGAAGCTCGCCACCAGGGGTAAAAATGCGGACGCGGGCGTCCGCGTCCGGGTGTTCCGGAGGCAGGAAGAACACCGTCTCCGAGTAGTTCATCTCGCGGGTGGCGTTGAGCATCATGTCGGTGTCGAGCCCGCGCCCATCGAGGAAGACGCCTAGCTGGTTGCCTTCAAGCGGGTTGCCGGTGAAGACGTCCACGATTTTGAAGTCGCGGAAGTCACGGAAGTCGTCGATGCCTTCGCTGCCGTCATGCGGCTCGCTTGCCCACAGCCGGATCGTCTCAGGGATTCGCACGATTGCGAGCCTACTCGGGACGCCGGGCCGCGCTTAGAGCCAATCGGCGACGAATTGGCCAGGTCAGACGCGCTCGGCGGCGCGGCCTCGCCAGGACACCGATTGGCCCGAGTAGTGCCGCCGCGCGGAGTCGGCCGTCATCGCCGCGTACAGCAAGGCGATCAGCGGGAGCGTCGGCGCGCGCAGCGGCGACAGCCGGTAGAAACGCAGCATCGGCAGGTAGCTGACCGTCATCAGCGCCCAGCCGGCCAGGCCCGCCACCCCCGCCAGGACTGTCGCGGTTCCGCTGTGGCCGCCTGCGGCGGCCACCGCCAGCCACACGATGGCCCCCGCTGGCGGCGCGGCGTAGAGCAGCAGCAGGCCGACGACCGTTCCGGCGAGCAGCATTGGTGAATATCGGAGCTGGGTATACGCGGACCGGGCGATCATGTGCCACAGGCTGGCCAACCGCGGGTAGGGCCGGACGCTCCTGACCCGCGTGCTCAGCCCCAGCCAGCACCGGTTACCTGCGCGCTTGAGCAGGGTCGCGAACGCCACGTCGTCGATCAGCGCGCCTCGGATCTGCTCAAGTCCGCCTGCGCTGTCCAGGGCGGACCGGCGGACCAGCATGCAGCCGCCGGCTCCGGCGGCGGTCCGGCTCCGCGGGTCGCTGGCCCGGCGGAACGGGTACAGCTGGCCGAAGAAGTAAACGAAGGCGGGCACGATCTGCCGTTCCCACGCGGTCTGCGCCCGCAGCAGCGCCATCTGCGAGACGACCGCCTGGTCGTCCCCCTCGGCCGCCGCGACCAGTTCACGCAGCGCGCCCGGCCCCCACTCAATGTCGGCGTCTGTGAACAGCAAGTACCGCGGCGGTCCCGCCTCCGTGCTGGCGGTGGCGCCCTGGGCCATCGCCCATACCTTGCCGACCCAGCCGTCTGGCCGTGGCCGGCCCGCCACGACAGTGAGCGGCGCGCCGCCGTCAAGGGCGGCTTTGGCGGCGAGTTCGGCCGCGATCTGGCCAGTGCCGTCCTGACTTCCGTCGTCCACCAAGACGACCCGGAACTCACCCGGGTAGTCCTGGCCAAGCAACGGGGGAAGCGTCGTCGGCAGCATGTCCGCCTCGTTCCTCGCGGGCACCACGGCTACCACCCCTGGCCACTGACCGGCCGCGACGTCTCCCGCCGACCACCTATCCACCGTGGGGCCGGTCGGCAACCGTTGCCTAGTCGTCCAGTAGCCACCGTGCGCCACCAGCAGATACACCCAGGCGGCGGCGCTAACGAGACAGGCGATTGCGAGCACGAGCACACAGGCAGCTTGGCACAGACCAGCACCTCCCCGGGAGCGCGGCCTCCGGGCCGGAACGCGGCCTCCCAGGTCGCCTTCCATCTGGAGATCGCCGGATAAAAGTTAAGAATCCTATAGGTTCTGTTTGGCTATGGATTTCGCGAGCATGGACGGTCCGAGGAAGGCGACGGAGCCGGCATCGGCGACGTGCAGCGACAGCGCGGTTCGCGGCTCCTTCCGCCCCGATATCCAAGGGCTCAGGGCGCTGGCCGTGGGGCTGGTGGTGATCTACCATCTGTATCCGTCGCTGCTGCCTGGCGGTTTCGTTGGCGTTGACGTCTTCTTCGTGATCTCGGGGTTTTCGTCACGACGACCCGGATGTGGGAGCTTGGCGCGGGCGGCCTGCTGGTCCTGCTCCCGGCACAGCTCAGCCAGAACCTGGCCCGCCGAGGATGGTTGGGCTGGGCGGGGCTCGCCCTCGTGGTCGCCTCCCCAATCGCGCTGCGTGGCACGACCGCGTTCCCCGGCGCGCTCGCGCTGCTGCCCGTCACGGGGGCCGTGCTGCTGATCGCGGGAGGGTCCGCGCGAGGGCGGTACGGTCCGGCGCGGCTGATGTCCGCGCGTCCGCTGGTCTTCCTTGGCGGGATCTCGTACTCGCTGTACCTGTGGCACTGGCCAGTCATTGACCTGTGGAGCGCCTGGCAGGGCAAGCAGCCCGGCCCGCTGAGCGGTCCCGCCCTGGTGGCCGTATCGCTGCTGCTCGCCTGGCTGACCAAGGTCCTCGTGGAAGACCGCGTACGGCTGTCGCCGCTCCTGACCGGGCACGGCTGGCGGTCAGTGTCGACGGCGCTGGCGGTGGTTGTCCCCGTCGCCATGGTGTCGGTGTATATCGCGGGCGGTCCCGGCCAGTGGAACGGCAAGCTAGGCCCGGGCTATCCCGGGGCGGCGGCACTCGCGCACAGCGTGCCCGGCATCACACCCGAGCCGGTCCTGCCGCCGCTGAGCGACCTGCACGCCGCCGTGCCCGAGTACTGGCAGCAGGGGTGCCTGGACGACGTGCGGACATCCGAGCCGAAGGAGTGCGTGTACGGCGACACCGCCAACCCAAGGCTCAAGGTCGCCCTGGTAGGCGACTCCGTCGCGGGCAACTGGTTTCCTGCCATCGACGAGATCGCTCTCCAGCAGCATTGGGAACTGATCACGGATCTGCACGGCGACTGCGCGTGGACGGCCACGATGATGATCGACCAGTCGACCGGCGATGCGAACACGGCATGCTACGAGTGGGGTGCCGCAGTGCTGCATGACCTTCTCACGACGATCCAGCCCGATGTGGTGCTCACGTCCGATCTCCCCGGCACCGGGTCGGTGGCCTACCCGCAGCCGGGACCGCGGGCGAACGCGGACATCGGTTCGGGCATGGCCAGGTACTGGACACAACTCGAAGATCATGGAATCTCGGTGGTACCGATCCAGGAAACCCCGGTGATGGGCTTCAACATCCCGGACTGCGTGGCCGAGCACGGGGCTTCTTCGCAGGACTGCGAGGTTCCTGCCGCTAAGGATCACACCCGACCCGCCCACCCTCGACGCCGCGCGAGACATGAGCAGCGAAGTCACGGAGATCGACATGAACCAGTTCATCTGCGGCCAGGCCGAATGTCCTCCGGTCGTCGGAAATGTCCTGGTTTACTTCGACGGCCACCACTTGACCAGCATGTACTCCAAAACGCTGACGCCCTACCTCAAGCCGCGACTGCTTTCAGCGTTGAAAACAAGCGGCATCGCCGGCGGATAAGGGCGGCGGCGAACCGGGGAAGGACGCGGCGTAGCGCGCGTTGTTATCGAGCAATCCGTCGATCACGGTGATGAAGATGATTTACCCAGGTACCGTGCGAGGTGATCGATCACCTCGCGCGCGTCGTCCTCAATGCCGTAGATGAACGTGGACTTGCGCCGCCGCAGCACGGGCAGCCCGAGCGCGTACAGCCCCGGACTGTCTAGCACGCCGCCCTCGTGGCGCAGCTGGCCCTTGGCGTCCACTGTAGGCACGTCCAGCCAGCCGTAGTCCGGCCGGAATCCCGTCGCCCACACGATCGATCGGATCTCGCCGCTTCTGAGGTCGAGCTGCAATCGCGACGTCTGCGGCACGAGTGTCGGCGCGAAGTGCTCGGAAGGGCCGACCTCGGCGTCAAACCCGGCGCTCCCGGCTGTCAGCGCCCACTCGTCGAACGAGTCAAGCAGCCGCCTCATCTTGAGGTCGGCGAGCGTGAACACGTTGCGTAGGCCGCCGGAAAACAGCGCGCGGCCGTCTCGCACTGTCGCCCAGCGGCCCGCCAACTCGACACCCATCGAGGTGAGCGCGTTGAGGTCGAGCGTGGCCCGCTCAGGAGTCCCGACGAGCTGAGGC
>Ga0210390_10000257_pt1 | contig 58629 bp, 50 predicted proteins | sample IncBWH11OmetaG_FD_161050 | JGI IMG/M metagenome (GOLD analysis project Ga0210390, IMG submission 161050) | Forest soil microbial communities from Barre Woods Harvard Forest LTER site, Petersham, Massachusetts, United States - Inc-BW-H-11-O ... | reverse complement strand
GACGTTGGGATGATGGAGCTTCGCTGCGGACTGGATCTCCCGCAGGAAGCGCTCGGCCGTCCCGTGTTTGGCGAGCATCTCCTTGTTCAGGACTTTGAGGACTTCGAGCCGGTTCATCAACTTGTTGCGGGCGAGGTACACGACCCCCATGCCGCCGCGCCCTAGTTCGCGCATGACTTCGTAATGCGGATCACTGGTCAGCTCAGGGGGTATGCCGATCGGCCACGGGGCGGTAACGCCAACGCTCGACTGTCCGGCTCGCCCGGCCACTGTTCTCGTCTCAGCAGCTTTGACAACGGTCTCGGGACCAACTTTGCCGGAGTTGAATTCAGGCAATCGGCTATCGGAAGAAACTTCCGCAGCCCGACCGCGGCACACATCGCATTGCTCCAGGTGCTTCTGGACCGATTCGGCTACGGTCTCATCGAGCTTCCCCTTGCCGTACGACACCAGCGTCTCGTCTGACGGATGAACCGAAGTGCTAGAGCCCATGGAGCAAACTCAAAGACGTGATGAGGTCCTGGCGCATTTCACTTTGCAGCTACGTCAGTCATCGTCTTGGAGACGACCTTTCCGTCTTGAAAAGAGACTGTCACGGTCTTCGCTGCGCTCTCCCACTTCTTGATGCGAGCGGACGTCTTGAGCGAGGGCGTGGCGATGTTGCCCGCCAACGGGATGCTGATGGACTTGCTCGGCACATCGACATTGACGTCCGTTTGCACTTCGCCATGTCCTAGGAGGGCATCGACCTCTGATTCGGTCATGCCATCCTTCACCTTCTCGTAGTTATTCAGATTGGCCGAGCCGCAGCCGATCGAAATCGCCGTGAGGAAAACGCTGAGCAGCAAGATTCGCCAAAATTGAGCAGCTTTTGCAGGCATCGATTCGTTCTCGCCTTTCGCTTGTCGGTGGTTTCGAACCCTGGGTGCGAGCGCCGTCTTTTTCTGCGATCGAGGGGTCTTGAGAGGGTGTCATTCTGCGAGAAGTCTCCCCATAGCCGAGAGACAGCGATTTGCAGTTGGATTCGGCCGCAACCACCAATACGATGGTTGTTTACCGGGCGCAGGCGCAGCGCGGGCATTGGATGCGCGCCTGCCCGGAAGAGATGTGTCGCGAAGGGGGGGCCCCCGAGCAGTGAGCGAGCCGAAATTTCAGAAATTTCTTGAAATTCTCCGGTCTGGCGACGCGGAAGCGGTCGAACAGTTGCTCTCGGATCTCGAACCGTTTCTCAAGGGCGCAATTCGGGTACGCCTGTTTAATAATCGCGCTCGCCGAGTCGTAGACACCAGCGACATCGTTCAATCATTGCTTAAGGACTTTCTGAGCTCTCAACACAACCGAGTCGAAGCGTCGTTGCGGGACGTGCGCGCTTACCTGATAGCGGCAGCGCGATACAAAATCGCGGGGAGGGTTCGGAAGGAGCGCAGGCGGACCGCAGGACTGGACGACGTACCTGAACCTATGAGTCCCGACCCGCGACCGTGCGAACTGACCGCGGACCGCGATTTCGTCGACGCCGTTCGGAGCAAGCTTGATGACGCAAACGGCCGGCTGTTTGACCTATTCCGACAAGGGAGGACATGGCGAGAGATTGCGGATGAAATCGGAAGCCACCCGGATAGTCTGCGCCTCCAACTTCGTCGCAGCATCGCTGCTGTTCTCGCACAGACGCGCAATCGGAAAATGAGTGATGTCAGGTGAGCACACGCTTGGCGGTAGCGACCGAATTCAGACGCCGGGGAATGATAGTGCCCTTTCGATCGAGGCAGCAATTTCACGCCTGCGTGAGGATTGGCGTGCTGGCATTCGTATTCCAATCGCTCACCGGCTCAGCGCGTGCGCTGTGCTTTGCAATGATCCAATCAAGGCCGCGGAACTGATCTATCATGACTTCGTCATCCGTCGCGAGCGTGGAGAAGCGGCGGATTGGCAGGGTTTGCTCTCGGAGTTTTCGCATTATTCCGTGGAGCTACAGCATTTCCGCGAAGCCGATGATCTCATCGAATCGTCCGTCGCTGCTTCATCGGTATCGCGATTTGGGGGCTATGGGATCTTAGAGGAAGTTGGTCGCGGTGGGATGGGTGTCGTTTACCGGGCGCGCGAAGACAATCTGGATCGGACGGTCGCCCTCAAGCGGATTCGAGGCGGCGCATTTGCCCATAGCGACGGCGTTCGGCGGTTCCTGACGGAAGCGAAAGCCGTCTCGCGGCTCAACCATCCCAACATCGTTCAAATTTATCGCGTAAGCGATTGCGATGGAGAACTGCTCATTGCGTTGGAGTTCGTCGAAGGGCCAACGCTTGCCGAACGCATCGGCGGGACGCCACTTACGCCCCGCCTTGCAGGTGCAGTCTGCGGTACTGTAGCTCGCGCCATCGAGTACGCGCATCAGCGCGGCGTCATTCATCGCGACCTCAAACCGGCGAATATCCTGCTTTCGGGGCCGCCGGAGCGACCCGTCCCGAAGGTGACAGATTTTGGCGCTGCCAAAGAGCTCGATCAGCGAACCGGCGGCGAGCAGACGCAGTTTCTTGGTACTCCGAGTTACATGGCGCCCGAACAAATTGAGTCGAAATGGGGAACGGTCGGCGAACTCACTGACGTGTACGGCATCGGTGCGGTTCTATACGAATGCCTGACGGGCCGCCCCCCTTTCCGCGCCGATTCAATTGGTGAAACGCTCCGGCAAGTCGTCGAGACGCAGCCGGTAAGCCCGAGATTGCTCAACCCTGCGGTCCCACGAGACTTGGAAATTATCTGCTTGAGATGCCTCCAGAAGGAGCCGAGGCGTCGTTACGAATCGGCCGCGGCCTTGGCTGAAGATCTCAACCGGTTCCTTGCCGGACACCCGATCCATGCCAGACCGATAGGCCCGGCTGCACGGGCCTGGATGTGGTGCCGCAGAAACCCGCGCACCGCCAGCCTGGCAGCCGTACTTATCATCGCTGTGCTCGGCGGAATGTCCGGCATCACGTTTCAATGGCGGAGAGCAGAATCCGCCCGGAAAGACGCACAGGCCAGCGACCTCGAAGCTCAGCAACTCGTAACCGATTTGATTGACTCTACACCAGCCGATGGACACCGGACCTATCGCCCTGCCACGTCGATAATCGAGGTTCTACAGAAGGCCGAGGCTCATTGCAAAAGATTGTTGGAGAAGAATCCCAGTGAAATAAACGCTCGCATTACTCTCACGAATGTTTACGCCCGTTTGGCGATCCTCTACGGACAGCGCGGACAGTTTGCCGAAGCCCACAGTTCTGCCAGTCAAGCGCAGCAGCTATGGGAATCGCAGGCGATCGAGACCGGCGATCCGGTTTGCCGCTACTGGCTTGCGGTCACGTATTCAATGCAGCAAGAGGGCAATATCCGCGAGTTCTTTCGATCGTGTGAAAAGGCGAACGCGATCTGGCTCAAGCTTGCCGAAGAGCAACCGGACGATCTTGATCTCACTACGAAGATCTGGGCGTTCCGAAAGCAGATGATGAGCGACATCGGCAAGAAGGTGTTCAGGGAGACCCTATTGCCCCTGTTCGAAGAGAGCCGCGCCCGATTAGAAGCACAAGTTCGAGGGAACTCGAGCGACAGGACCTTGCGCGAGCAACTGGCTTTGACGTGCTTTCTGCTCGGCGAAGTCCATGGCCAGCTTTCCTCGGTCGCCAAGGCATCGGCGGAGTGGCGCGAGTCCTATGAGCATTACAGCATCTTGGCCGAAGGCCGGCCGGACGACCTTCTCGACGGCATGTCGCTAGCGATTTCCTGTTCCCGGCTCATTCAACGGCGTCCCGAAGACCCGTATTACCTTCGCGCGGTTCCGCTTCTGGAAAAAGCAGGCGCGCAGATCAAAGCGCTCTCAGGGCATTTCTCAGACCGTCCTTGGCTTCGTGACTTGCTGGTGCAGAATTATTGCTGTCTAGCGTTGTGTCACGCAGAAGCTGGACAAGTCGCAAAGGCAGCACAGGTCTCGAACGATTGCCTGAGCTACATTGCGACGTCGCCTCACGGAGAAAGAGCCGGATCGGGAGTCGCTATTGGGGAGGCGTCAACGCTCGTTTCGTTCGGCCATCGGCTTCGCGAGGCCAGACAGCCCGACGCCGCGCTTCGGATTGTGCGCACGGCCGCCGCTATCTGCTCGCAAGTTGCTCAAGATCCGTCGCGAGATCCGCACTCCTTGCTGGAGCTGGGCCATGCCCTCACGGAGTGTTCAGGGCTCGCCAATCAGCTTGGACAATTCGAATTGGCTCTGGAGCAAGCCGAACTGGCCCGCCGAATCACCGACGAATGGATGCGAACAGCTCCCGATGACCCCTGGCGAGAGGAGTGGCTCGGCGAAGCGTGGATGCGAGTTGCCAAGGCCCGCTGGGGCCTGGGCCGGCATGATGACGCGTTTGCTGCGTTTCGTGAATCGGCTGCCCTAAAACAAAGAGTTTTCCAGCGCGAGCCGTCCAATCACTCCTACCGAGAGCGGCTAAGCCAATGCTACGACCGGCTGGTTTTTTATGGCGCCAGCGCTGGAAATCTGCGGGTTGCCGCCGATGCCATTCTGGAGCGAACGAAACTCTGGCCCGACGACCCAGCGCAACTCGGCAAGTCAGCCGATGATTTCAATGCGTTGGCCGCCCAAGTGACAGCGCGCGACCCGGGGCACCTCTCGCGCAAGAACCAGGCCGAACGTGACCATTATCTCGCTGAAAGCCTGCGCATTAGAGCGATGTCCAAGGCGCTTCCCTCGCAAACGCGTGACAGCTTGAGGGTTGAGCGTTAACGCGGTGTGCTTGCCCTGTCTGCCTAAAGCCGTCGCGATTGCTTTTAGCGCGTCAGTCCGCTCGTGAACGCAGCCAACTTCAAGGAACCTCTTTATTGCTCAACGCGCCGCAATCGCGGCGCACGAAAGACGCTCTCTGAGTATCGCGGCCTCAGTTTGATTGCGGCTCCTACGCTGCAATCGGATTCGATTGCGTTTGCGGCCCGTTCGCTTGAGAATTGGTCTCTTCCATCGAGCTCGCGCCTCCGGCTGAGGCATCTCCATCTCGAGTGCGATCACCGGCGTCCGTAATGCGCGCCTCACTGTGAAGAATGCGAGGCGCCTTGGCGTGACGTGTCCCGATAATCAGCTTCTGGAGGCCGCAATGAACCGGACAGCGGGTCGGCCGGTTGGCCGATTGATCGTCGGCATTTTTGTGGTGTTCATCGCATTTCAGGGCGTCAGTGCGGCTGACAAGCCACTTCGGGTGAGCCTGTTCCCGTACGTCCCTGATGGCGCATTGATCCGGAATGTGATCAAAACGCGCTGGGACGCGCTCAATACCGGCGTCGACCTGGATCTCACGACATACTCGCAATGGGACTGTTACTCGACGGATCCGCCGGCTGATCTCGACGTCTTTGAGACCGATTCGATCATGCTGGATTACTTCGTTCACAACAATAATGCGGCAACGCTTTCGCCAGAGGCTGTCTCCGCTTCGGAGGATTTCTTCGACTTCGCTTGGACGGGATCGATGGTCGACGGCCGGCTCTACGGCGTGCCCCGCCTTCTTTGCACGAACGTGTTGTTCTGCCGGAAGGGCGATGCGGAAATCGAAGCCGCAACCTCCCTCTACGACATCTACAAGAGACTCGGGAACAGCTCGGACGCCGCCGATTGCCCGCAGGCCAATAAAGGCATGTTGATCGACATGAAAGGCGGGACAACCTGCGCGTGTCTGTACCTCAACGCGGAGGAGGATCTGGCCGGCGCATATCAGCTGTTTCCCCAGTTGCCCCGCGCGGACGCGCTTGATGCGAAAGGCACCGGAAACGTCGTGTTGTTGCTCAAAATGGCCGGGCGCAAGCAGGCGTTGCACGTCGATCCGCCGGTACCCGACCGTGCGGCCTGGTTCTCGCAGGGCTTTGGACGCGTCTATGCCGGGTATTCAGAGCGGCTGTATTTCATGGACCCTGCGAGCCATGCCAACGTGCGCGTCCGTAGCCTTCCGTTGGCCAAGAAGACGGTCAACTTGTTCTTCGTGGACATGCTCTGCATTAACACGACGGTCCGGGGAAAGCGGCGCGACCTCGCCATGAAGCTGATTGATCTGTGCACATCGGCGGATGTCGCGAAAGCCTGCCTGATGCCGAGCAACGGAAAGCCTTCGCAGTATTTGCTGCCCGCTCGCGAAAGCCTCTACACCGATGCCCAGCTAATTGCGGCGGCACCGCTGTACTCGGACCTTCTGGCCATCGTGAAGACCAATCCGGGCACGTTTCGTCTCGGGCCTGACGGACGTCGCTGGCTTACAACTGAAAAGCCGCTCATCCAGGCGATTCTGTTCAGGCCATAAGGGCGAATCTTCCTGAAGGAATGAAGCGGCCGATCCATCGCTGCCAAAGGGACTAACCGTATGGCCGAAGACAATCCCGGCGCGCCCCGACTAAGGATCAGTGCCTACCGTGACAACGCAGGGTCGCTGCCAGACATTCCGGAGGCTTGGGTGGCCCATCGAGAGCGCGCCAAAGTCCTTGCCGAGGTGGTATCGGAGTCGGGTGCATTCCAGGTGGTCGACGCAGGCGACTTTAATGATGAGACAAGAACTCACGAGTTCGCCGAGGCGATCCTTGAGATCATTCAGCACCCTGCCGCACAAGTTGCGCTGAGCGCTGCTGCGGTTTACCTTCTCAAGGTTCTGACGAAGCCTCTCGACAAGAAAGTCGAAGAAGCCGTCGGATACCTGTACGACAAGCTCTTCTCCGCCTTTCGGAAGAAGCGCATTGGAGAGTTTTTCATCACGCTGCCAGATGGCCAGCGAATCAGGGTTGATTCCAATTGCGACGTCGAAATCACCGTCCGCGATGGAAAACTCCATCATCTGAAGATCGACACGCTCCCCGCGCCGTCGAGTGGGCCGTAGACCTGCCACCGGATTCGAGTATCGCGACGGAATTATGCGGGTCAAACGGGTGCGAAAGATGACCCGTCGCTCCGACATAGCCCAAAATCGCATTTGGACTGGTCTAGGAGCAGCGAAACCGGATCGGCGGCTGGGGGGCCATCGAGACGGGACTCAGCGCTTCTGCGGGCCATTTCGGGGGCATTTGGCCGGCGCTCGGAAAACGCCGTTTCACGTCGTCGTGTGCGGGGCGACCTTGCAACGGCGAACGGGACCCGAGGCTCGCGGCTTTAACCAATTGTTAAAGTGACGCGTGCGATAATGCGAAATGGTCAAACGATTTCGCATTCCTCCGCCTCCTGATATGTCACGGCCTAGTGCTAAGCAGATTGACATCGATTTGAATTCCGGAGATCTCGAGGAAGCTGGACGGTCGCTACGCGACGGTGGATTGCTTCCACTTTGTGAAAAACTGTGGAAGCAATGGCTCCCGTTTGTGGACAAGACGGTCCGCAGCTCACCCGAGCTCCCAGTCGCCGAGAGTGACGTCGATTGCGATGCACACTGCCGACGCGAGGACCTTGTCGATCGGCTTTGCCCCGTGCTCGCTTTTCTTTATCTGGGGCGGCGACTGGGTAACTTTCATGCCACGCTCGTGACGCACTCTGACGGGACCGGGGAAGAGTACGAACGCGACGGGTCAAAAGAGGCAATGTCCTATGTATTGACGGAGTTGGCTGAGGTCGCTGGAGAACACCGAGCTGAGCAGGTCTTCCGCAGATTGGAGCGGGACACGGATGCTCTCTTGGAAAGGACATTTGGACGACGGCGATGACTGTCTTGCACCGTCAGTCGTGCACACCCACGAGCAATCTCTTCGCAGTTTCTTCCTCGACCGGCTCGGTGAGCCACTCGTCAAATCCGTCGGCTAAAGGCGTCCGCCTTTTGTCTGCATGTGCCGGCGATGCCATCGCAAAGATCTCGATATTTTCGTTCGGCGTTAGCTTCCTAATTGCTTTCATCGTCTCGCGACCGTCCATCGTCGGCAAGTCGATGCGAAGAAACACGACCTGCGGATGAAACGTCGTTACGGCCTTTACTGCCTCAGGGCCATCGAAAACAATTTGGACGAGCCATCCAGCTCTCTCGAGAGTCTCTGCCAAATCTAACGCGGCCGGCATGTTGTGGTGCGCTACCAGGGCGCGGCGTTTCCCTTCCGACCCTGGTTTCTCGTAAACCGGTGCCGACGCAGGCGCTGATGCCTCGGGTTGCGAGTCAGCAATCGGCGATTCGGCGGTGACTTCGCCGGCAATTTCCTGAGCGGTGCTCAAAGTGCGATTTGTCCCGCCACGTTGCTCAGCGGATCCTCCCGCTACGGGGAGACCTGCACGGCGTTCGACGACTGCTGATCCATCCGCATGAAAGGTCACAGTCGTTTCACCATCGTGCAATCCCCTGGCGAGTATCTCCAACTGCGAGCGTAGCGGTTGGCCGGCAACGCTTTTAGACCCGCCCTCGGCAAGCGTATCCGATGGGATCTGGATCTGATCGATTGATGCAACGCCGGGAGGCTCCAAGGGAATGCGATCGAGCTCTCCTGAGATTAGCTTTTGCACAAGCGCGTAAAGGTGCTTGACGGGCAGTTTGACACCGACATCTACGCTTTCGGTTCGGCGCATGTAGCGGACTTCGATGAGCTCGGGCGCAATATCGAGCATCACCGAAACGGCAGTCAGTAACTGCTTGACTGTTTCGGGACTCTCGTTGATGCCGGCGACTCGTGCATGCAATTTGCCGTTAACCGTGTTGACGCCGTACGTCGCTTGATTTTCCTCCGTGAGCGGGACGCCAGGTAGAGGCTCAAAGGGCTGCGTTTTCGTTTGCTCAAGCGGCTGAAACAGATCGGAGCGACTCAAGCCGAGAGCTGTGGCCACGCAGTCAATGTAGAAGGCTTCGGCGCCGATGCCTTTTTCCATCGCTTGGATCGTGCGAAGCCCAACGCCCGATTTCTGGGCCAGATCCATTTGGGTTAGACCCGCGCGAAGCCGCAGAGCGCGGATCGTGTCGCCTCGTGTCTGAATCTTCCGTTTTGCCATTCGCGCGCCTTTCGCGCGGATCTTGCGCACTTCATGCGCGTTTCGCGCGGAACGTGCTCCAATCGTTCGCTTTCCATGTCGTCGACGAAATCGAAATCGCGGTTATCCTTGGTCGCGTTGATGATCAAATGCGATTTCGAGGGCTGTGGAACAGCACTTTGGGATCGAATGAAAAAATTGTGGCGAGTCTCTTTGGCAAAGGCAACGCTCGGCAATTCGAGCGAGACCTTCATTGCAATAGATTGGGCGGAGCCATGATCCAGCCGTATGACGACCAAGCGTGCCGTTGCCCCAATTGTGACGAGCCGATCGTCGCCAGCGGCGATGGCGCGGAGGGCCGGGAAAATTCAGAGGCGCGCAGCCAGGACGCCAGTGCCTACGCCCGTCTGATCAATGAGACGCTCGGGGGGTTTCGGTTCACCGAGGCCGAGGCGGAGGAATTCAGCCCGCATGTGGTCGGCGAGATCGAGCGACGGCTGCCGGCGTTCTTGACGATCGCAACCATTGCCGGCCTTCTCCCTCTGATTCTGCGCCGAAGCCGCGCGTTCTTTCTGTCGCAAGGGGTGCCGTTATCAGACGTCTCGGAGCTTGAGAGCAAGCTCGCGGTCAAAGTGCTGGACCAGTTGTATAAGGGCAACCTTCCCAGCAACGCGAGTGCATGGAGCAAGACAATTCAAAGGACGCTCTTTATGGACTACTTACGGACGAAATACCGAGAGAAGAAACGGCTGGGTCAGCGGCAAGACGCTGATGTGCTTGCCGATGTTCATGACGCGATACACGAAGATGACGCACGGCTCAGAGAGCTGATCGAGGAGATTCCGGCCGACTCCCGCGACATCATTGAGCGACGAATCGGTGGCCAGGAGTGGGCTGCAATTGCAGAGCAGTACCAGAAAACGGTTGCCGAGGTGAAAAAGGCGGTTCGGAGCCTTGAATGGCCGGAAGGATCGCTGCCCCTGTGCAAGCGGCGCCGACGAGGTAGCTCCTGAGTCTTGGTGCTGCGGAGCGGACCACAATTGCTCCGCGGCTCTTTTCACCAAGCTGGGGTCGGCGTCGGCCGTCATCCTCTCTGACTCCGACTTTGCATGTTGGTTGGCTGGATGGCTCAAACTGCGCGCGTTCGATGCGGCTTCCGCGACATCACGATCAAGCGAACGTGAAACGCCCATAGCCGCATTGCGTGCAAGTCATCGTCGATTGCAGGAAATGCGTCGGGCAGTGCAGCACAACTTTTTCAAAAAAAACCTGCGACTTGTTTTCATTACAGCCGAGCTCGAGCGTCTCGAATTATGAGAGCCGAGAGAAACTCGGACGCCAAACGAAAGTGAAGGTGAGCTGTGTCGAGATTCATGGACATCATCCAAAACGTCGGCGAGTCGCTGAGTGGACCTCTCGCCGAGATCGGCCAGGAGATGAGTCGCTTGGGAGTGCAGGGCCAGATGGAGATGGCGAGCGCCATTTTTAACGGCAATGCATTCGTGCCGTACGGCCCCGGGCAGCGGGTCACGGAAGCGGAGAAGGCGATCGAGGCGCCCGAACCGCCTGCGATCGAATCGCCTGGACTGAGCATGTGAGAAAAGCCGCCGAGCATGGTGGCGGGTGCGGTGGGGTGCCTTATGACACTCGAGGAACGCTTGGAGAAGATCGAATCGCTTCTCGTCTCGCTTATCGAGCGTGAACGGGTGCGTGAGTTCTATTCCGTGGAAGAGTTCTCGCGGATTGTCGGACGCGCCGAGTTCACGTGCCGCGAATGGTGCCGGCATGGGCGCATCAACGCCGAGAAAAAAGAGTCGGGGAGGGGTGCCTACGCGGCGTGGGCGATCAGCCACGCGGAGCTGCTTCGGTTCCAGAAAGAAGGGCTGCTGCCGCACCGACGGTCGGTCGCGTGATCTGAGATGAAGTCGAGTCGCGACGAGCGTCTTTAAGAGTGGGAGAGATTCACATGGCAAACGCAACATACGAACGATGGCCGGTGGATAAGCCCGTCGTCAAGGAAAACGTCCGCAAACGCTTCAGCGAGGACAGCCTCCGGCAGCACGCCGAGTCCCTGAAAAAAGACGGGCAACTTCGCCCGCTCCTCGTGCTCCGCGATGGCACGCTCGTGGCCGGCGAGCGGACGCTCAGGGCCGCGAAGCTTGCCGGGCTAACTCACGTGGACGTGAAGGTGCTGGAGCAGGAGCTCGGCCCCGGTGAGATCAAGAAGCTGCAGCTCATCGAAAACCTGATGCGGGAGGGACTGGATGACGTCGAGATTTACCTCGCGTGCAAGGAGCTGATGGCCCTCAATCCCGGTTGGCTCAAGAAGGACTTGGCGGCCGCACTGCATTTCGACGCGTCGATGGTTTCGCGGATCTTGGCAGTGGACGAGCTGATTCCGGAGGCCAAAGAGGCGTTCTTGAATGGGGCGTTCGGCTTTGCCAAAGCCTACGCCATCGTCAAGGGCTCGAAGGACGACCAGCAGAGGAAGCTCGCTGACATCCTCTCCGGCGCATCCCGCGATGAAGTCGAGCGCAAGGAGCGCATGGATCGCGGCACGAAGGCCGAGGTGAAGCTCAAGCGTGTTGCGATCGTGACGCCGCAAGGAGCAAAGGTCGTTGTAAGCGGTAACCAACTCAGCATGGCGCAGCTCATCGAGGTGCTGGCCGAGACGCTGAAGGAAGCGCGGAAGGCATCTACGCAATACGACGTCAGAACGTTCGTAAGCATGATGCGCGATAGAGCGAAAGCACGGTGATTTATGACTCTTTGCCGTTACATGTTGATCATCGGCGTCATCCTGCTTGGCTATTGCCTCGTGCTCGTAGGCTTTGCGATGCCGGGGGTGACGGCAATTGGCCTCGTGTGCCTAACCGCTTACGTGGCCAAGCACGGCCGCAAGCGGCTTACGACGCTTGGCTCCGCCCGCTGGGCCGACGCATCCGATTTGAACAAGGCCGGGATGCTCGACGCCGAGAGCGGATTGTGCCTGGGGCGCCTGACAGAAACACGCAGGCGGCTGCTGCCCGCACTGATTGCGCTTTGTAACAACCGGGTTGATGCGTTTACTGCCTGCCGGCAATTCCTGGCAGTGCTGCGAAAGCCTCAAGCTGTGCTTGCCAAGCTGAATGCTGTGCATACGGCGGTGTTCGCACCGACGGGTGTGGGAAAGGGTGTGTCACTGGTCGTGCCGTTTCTCCAGACCTGCCCCGATTCCTGCGTGGTTGTGGATTTCAAAGGGGAGTTGGCCGGGCTCACGGCGGATCGCCGCCGGGCCATGGGACACGACGTACGCATCCTGGACCCTTACGGGCTCGTGACCAAAACCTCGGACACGTTGAATCCGCTCGACAGCATCGACAGAAATTCCCCGCTGGCAATTGACGAATGCCGGGACATGGCAAATTCCCTGGTGATCCGTACCGGTGAGGAAAAGGACCCGCACTGGGTTGATTCGGCAGAAACTTTCATCAGCGCGATGCTGGCTGCGGTCGCCTATTACGGCGAGCGGGGAGAGAGATCGCTACAGACGGTGCGAACGCTCCTTAGCAACCCCGCCAAGATGGATGCCATCATCCGGCTGATGTGCGAATCGGGAAACGCGTGGTCGGGAATGCTCGCTCGCTTGGGGCATCAGCTCACGCGGTTCCAGGGCAACGAACTGGCGTCGTGCCACACGACTGTAAGTCGCTTCCTGAAATTCTTGGACACGATTGCGGTCGCGGACAACACGAACGCGAGCACATTCGATCCTGCGGATTTGGTGAAACGAAAGACAACAGTTTACCTCGTACTTCCTCCTGAGCACGTCCGTGCCCAGCAGGCCCTGCTTCGCTTGTGGATCGGTTCGATGCTTCGCGCGGTCGTGAAAGGCGGCCTCCAGGAGCAAAACCTCGTGCACTTCGTTCTCGATGAAGCAGCGTCGCTCGGTCACATGGAGGCGATCGACGATGCGGTGGATAAGTATCGCGGATACGGCGTGCGTCTTCAGTTTTATTACCAGTCCGTTGGGCAACTGAAAAGATGTTTCCCGGATGGTCAGGAGCAGACGCTCCTTAGCAACGTCAGCCAGATCTTCTTCGGAGTCAACGACAAGGACACAGCCCAGTACGTAAGCGACCGGCTTGGCGAGGAGACCATCATCCTCACGTCGGGAGGAACGTCACGTGGCACAACGCGGCAGGAGTCGCAGATGGGTCAGTCGACAATAAGCCATTCGACGCAGGGATCGGATAACTGGGGTCAACAGGCAAGGCGGCTATTGAAACCAGAGGAGGTTGCTGCACTGTCGCCCAGAATCGCCATTACGTTCACGCCTGGCGTTCCGCCTGTGTGGACGACGTTGATCCGGTACTACGAAGAAAAGCTCCCGACGGCAGTCGGAATGATTTGGGAGAGGTTGGTCATCTTCGCCCGAAGCGTCGTGTTCCTCTTGGTCGCACTGGGACTCGCGTGGATGGTCGAGGAGACCGTTTCCAAACACCACGCCATGCCGGGTCAAAGGCTGCACCGAACTTACGACCGACATGCACCCTTGCAAAGCGATGACTGACGGTGACACCTGATCGCATTTTTTCAAGAAGGAGACCAACTCATGCACTGGCCGTAGCAGGAAGGAAGCGGGAATGGTTTCACCGAGTCCCTTTGATCAGAAAGGAGGTGAGTACGTCAGAGATGTGACAAACGCTCCCTGATCTGCCCGGCTCGAAGAAACTCGACACCAACCGCCGCCTCGTCGGCGGCGGTTGGGTGGGCAGCGGGATCAAATGCAATGTGCAGAGATTCAAAACGAAAGGAACCGAGAAATGCTTCTCGCAACATTTCAGCAGGTGCGGGACAACTGCATCATGTGGGTGATCATTGCGATTGCCTTCTATTCCTGGGCGGCCAAAAAGTACGTGGCCAGCAATCCAGGAGTAAAGGATGCGGCGAAGAAGGCTGCCACCAAGAAGGCGATCAGACTCATCGGCAAGTTGCTGAAGTAATGTCCAGAGTTGCGTATCGAGGAGACAAAGCGATGAAATGGAAAGCGATCTTTGTCCTGCTTGAGATACTGTATGCGGGCTTCGCCAGCATTGGGGTCAGTTACGTCTTTGGCCGCTCGTTCGGCTTGGACTGTTTCACAAAATACGTCCTGGCTCTTACGGTGTTCGTCCTTTACGTTTTTGGGACGATGGTGTTGCAGGAGTTTCCGCTGGCGCACGCTCGTCTTAAGGGAGTGCGTGCACCGTTCGACAATTTCGTCGGTCCAGACCACCGGATTGGGATTGACGATACCGAGTGGCAGAACGGTTGCAGCATTGGTCTGACGGACAGAGTCCCGATAAGTAAGATGTCCTATGCGGTCGCCGGCGGGCCACAGTCCTGATTGCAGAGGACGATTTTATGGCTTCTCTTGCAAACCCTGAACGTGAGAACGGCACCTGCCGATGGCAGGTGCCGTCTCCATTTACGGAACCGCTTTAGGCCTCCCGGCAAGAATCAGGGCTTGAAAGGACTAGGGACGATGCGGATGCGAGTGGCCAAGCGGATTTATCGTCGCTGGCTCCTCATGCCCTCGCACGACAAGCTCCCCTGGAAAACCTCGACGCTACGCACCGCCATTGCTCGCAGGCTGGAGCAATACGAACGCGGCGGTCGCGTTTCCGACCGCGCCTGGTAACGGGCACACATTCCGGTGCCCGACTCTTTCACGACAGTTCGCATTGACGCCGTGGAGCAAGGCTGATCGGTGCACCGTCGTCGCTCGCTCACGTCGAGCTGACGAGTCTCTCCCCGTCGCTGCCTTCACGATCCCCACTTTGTGGGCAGCCCAAGAATTTCTGGGGAACTGCACCAAGATCTTCTGAAATGTCGTGCGCCGAGCGTCTTCACAAGTAGAGCGAGTTAATGACGCCAACTCACTGCGACAAACGGATTGCGGCGCACGCTCTTCCGCCACGCGTATTTCTTCGAGCACCACCATCTCGTAGATGGCGGATTCTGATCGCGGTCAGGTCGCTCGTGTCCATGCTTTAGCAGAAGGAGCCCAAAAGTGATTCTCGCAACGTTTCAGGACGTGGTCAGCACCTGCTTCTGGTGGCTGCTGATCATCATCGGGTTTTGCACATGGGGCATGAAGTCTTTCTTTGCCCACAACCCCGAAGTGAAGGACGCCGCGAAGAAGGCGGCAAGCAACAAGGCGATGAGCATCATCGACAAGTTGTTGAAGTAACGATCCCAGTTCGGCCGGTGGCGAGCGCAGAGCAATCGCCACCTCAAGTCAAAGGAGAATCGTAATGTTAATCGAATTGCTGAAATGGCTGCCCTGCGTATTTCTCGGAGCCTGTATAAGCGTCGGGGCGCAAGAAATTACCGGTTGGAGATTCGGCTTTGGTGTCGGTCTCATTGCGTGGGTGTGCTGCGAATACATGCAACGCCGTGAGTACTCTCAACATTTGCAACTCGTTACTCGGGCCGCCGTGGCCGAGGCGCTGATGAAGAAGCAGAACGAAGCGGCCGACGTAGACGCCAGCGGACGAAAACCCTGATCGCAGAGGGCGCTCTGATGGCCTTTCTTGGACAGCCAGTGGAAAGCGGCACCTGCCCGGCGGGTGCCGCTTCCGCTTTTCGCAATGTATTTCAGTCGTATTCAGGGCGGCGAACTGTCAGTCTTGAGCACACGACTTGGACGAGGTCACTTTGCCGATGTAGAGAGACACCGGCCCCCACCGCTGGTGGGATGAACTCGGCCTAATTGGACCGACAAGCGTGCCAGAGGGAAGCGAAATCTCAGTGCCGCGCGTCATCCGTTTCACAAACTGATTCAGGTCATCCGCGTTTCGTTTCTGCTTTCGCGCGTCAACGCACCCCTCAATCGCGAACTCATGGACTATTACAGCGGCAGTCCTAGCCTCCTTCGACCGCGCAAGCGCAAGTGCCGCTGCGGTAAGAGTCAGTAGCTGATAGCGAATGTCAGCAAGATGCGGCAGGCCCGGCTCCCATTCAGGCAAGAGGTGAGCCGAAAGGCGTTGGAGCCGGCTGATGGCTCCCGTCTTTTCGTCGCGCGCGATTTTGACGACTGCAGACGTGAGTAGGGTAAGCACGTCCGGTCCAAAGGGTTCATCCGCCTTCGACTCAATGCAGACGGCCGTCTTTCCGTGACGTCCATCGGCGAGTAGCGCAAGATCAATGTTCGGCGGCTCACCCGGAATGTCATCAATTCGGATTTGATGCTCCGGCCAACCCTCCGCGATCGCAAGGTGATCGGCCGAAAGCAATGGCGACAGAAGTCGCACCAGATCTGGCGGCGCGCACGGCTCGTCGCCACCGCACCAAGCGCGTGCCAACTCCATCGCGCTCCGGCCGGCCTTCCACTGGCGATCACCGCGCTTGGGTGGCGCCAGCGCGCGCCAATCCTCAATGCTGCGTATGGTGACATTCGCCTTGCTGAGTCTCATTGGAACAACCTGATTGCGAGGGCTCTGATGGGCTTTCTTAGACACGGCGTATTTACTTGCCGCTGGACGCTTTAGCTTTTGCCAGCAGAGCTTCTGCTTCGTGCAGGTAGGCCTGCGCTTCGTCATCTTCCTCCCAGCGCGGACCCTTCATTCGCTCGCGAAGGCGCTTGAGTTCGGCTTGTGCTTCATTGGAGTGGCCGAGTTGGTGCTGCGTCATAGCAAGGAAAGCAAGGTCTCCAGGAAATGAGCTTTGGAAGTTGGCCCTGTTAATTTCATCCGAGTGCAGGAGCGTCGCCAGTGCCTTTTCATAATTGCCCACGCGGTAGTAGGCCAGACCCAGCGTATTCAGCGAAACGCTATTCTCGGGTTCCAGCTGACAGGCTTCCTCGCAATACCGCAGCCCCTTGCGATAACCAGACATTTCTCTTCCCGGCAACTTCACGAGTGGCCGAGCGAGTTCGTTAAGTGCCGACGGATCTTCGGGATATGTCTGGGCGACGGTGATGGCTTCCCGCCTAAGGGACGGACTCATGCCGGGCAGTGTTCGCAATCGTTCCAGGACGTCGACTCGCAGGAGGAACTGCCCGAAGAGATCGGCCACCATTTGAGTGATCGCCCGGCGACACCGGATTTCGGGAGAGACGTTCATCGCCTCCCAGAGATCGATAGAATCCCTTCCTGAAGCCAGTCGCTGGCTATCGGGACTGAAAGCCACGACACCGGTATGGCCCTTGAGGTTGAGCAGCTCCTTGCCCGTCGCGGTGTCCCAGATCTTCACGGTGTTGTCGAAGGCCCCCGACGACGCCAAGCGCTCGCCGTCGGGGCTAAACGCCACGCTTCTAACAGCATGCGCGTGGCCTTTCAGAGCGAAAAGCTCCTTGCCGGTCGCGATTTGCCAGATCTTTATTGTGGGGTCGTCCTTAGCATCGGCATAAGAAACGAGTTTTTGGCCATCCGGACTGAACACCATTCGCAAGACTAAATCGCCGGGAACAGGCATAAGGTCGAATAGCTCTTTGCCGGTCCGGACATCCCAGACCTTTACCTTATGGTCCATGCTCCCCGACATCAGGCGGTGACCGTCAGTAGTGAAAGTCACATTGACGACCCGACCCCCATGCCCCTTTAGATCGAACAGCTCTTTGCCGGTTGCGGTGTCCCAGATCTTTAGCGAGTCCCCGCCCGCCGATGCCAGGCGCTGGCCGTCCGGGCTGAATGCCATGGTTGCGACATCCCCGGAATGGCCCTCGAGATCGAACAGCTCCTTGCCGGTCACGATGTCCCAGATCTTAAGGGTCCCGTCGATGCTCCCCGACGCCAGGTGCTGGCCGTCCGGGCTGAATGCCACGGTTGTGACACTCCCGGAATGGCCCTTGAGATCGAACAGCTCCTTGCCGGTCGCGATGTCCCAGATCTTAAGGGTGCTGCTGTACAAGCTCCCCGACACCATGCCTCCGGACGCCAGGCGTTGGCCATCAGGACTGAACGCAATGCTCTTAAGCAGATAGGTGAACTGACGCGCGGGGCCCTTCAAAGAAAAGAATACGTTGCTGGTCGAGCTGTCCCAGATTTTCACTGTGTTGTCCCGACTCCCCGACGCTAGGTGCTGGCCGTTCGGACTAAACGCAACGCTTAGGACCACATGGGCATGGCCTTTGAGGTCCGATAGCAGCTTGCCGGTCGCGATGTCCCAAACCTTCACCGTCTGATCACCGCTCCCCGAGGCCAAGCGTTTCCCGTCGGGGCTGAACACGCTCGTCAACGCGCCGTATTGGAGATCCAAAAGCTCTTTGCCGCTCGCCGTGTCCCATACCTTCAGCGAGTCCCCGCCCGACGATGCCAGGCGCAAGCCGTCTGGACTAAACGCAACGCTCCAAACAGCATGGGCGTGGCCCTTGAAGCCGACCAGCTCCTTGCCATTGGCGCTGTCCCAGATCTTGACCATCCCGACGGTCCCAGCATCGTGCCCTGAGGCCAAGCGCTTTCCATCGGGGCTGAACGTCACGCTGCGGACCGGAGCCGGAGTGTTGAAGCCGAGTAACTGCTTGCCGGTCGCGCTGTCCCAGATCCTGACCACCCCGAAAGTCCCGACGTCCTGCCCCGAGACCAAGCGCTTGCCGTCCGGGCTGAACGCCACGCTGCTCACAGCTCCCTCGTCGAAGTCGACCAGCTTCTTGCCCGTCGTACTGTCCCAGATCCTGAGGCTGGTTGCGCTTCCCGACGCTAGGCTTCGGCCGTCTGGACTGAACGCCACGCTCCAGACCTGGCCAGCGCCCTTGACGGAGAGCAGCTCCTTGCCGGTCGCGCTGTCCCAAATCCTGACCGTGTCGTCCAAACTTCCCGATGCCACGCGCTGTCCGTCGGGACTGAACACCACACAGTTGACCTGCTGGGAATGGCCCTTGAGGGTCAGTGCTTCGGAATGGCACAGCCGGTCCAGGTAGTACCACTCGAATCCACGCAGCTTTCTGCCGGCTGCCTCCTTAGGCACTTCTTCAAGCAACTCGCGGGAGCGGACGACGTCGTTCTCTTCCCAGGCCCGCTGCGCCAATTGCATTCCAGATGCATACGCCGCCAGACGAGCCTCGTCCCGCTGTTTGTCTGCCTCGGTTTTGGCATCCAAGGCCTCGAGCCGGCGCCGTTCGGCTTCCGCGCTAGCCAACTCGGCGCGGCGCGCAGCTTGACTTTCCAATTCGGCGTTGTCGTCCGCCACCTGCCGAGCATTTCGTTCTCGTATCGCCAGTATGCTGCCGCCGATAGCTGAAATCACTAACAGGACGGCAATCGCACCGGACAATGAAGAAACCATCGGGTTCCGTTTGCACCAGCGCCATCCGCGTTCCCATTGGCTCACCGGCCGGGCTGTGATCGGCTCGTGCCGCAGGAAGCGGCCCAGGTCATCCGCAAGAGCGGCTGCCGAGGGATAGCGCTTCTGCGGATCCTTCTCCAGGCATTTAAGGCAAATCGTCTCCAGGTCACGGGGCACTTCAGGGCTTAGCAGACGCGGTGCGACCGGCTCGCTGTTGAGCACTTGGTTCAGCGTCACGACCAGGTTCTCGCCCAGAAACGGCGGACGGCCGGTCAAGAGGTCATAGAGCAAGGCGCCCAGCGAATAGACGTCGCTGGCCGGGCTAACCTTGCCGTCGTAAGCGCCGGCCTGCTCGGGTGGCATGTAGCTGGGTGTTCCCGTGATCGGGCCGGTTACCGTGATCTGTGCCGTTCCTTCGATCCGCTTGGCCAGACCGAAGTCGGTGATGCGTGGCTCGTCAAACGAGTCGATCAGCACGTTCGACGGCTTTAAGTCTCGGTGGAGCGTACCCTGGCGGTGAGCGAACTCGATGGCTTCGGCGATTGTTTTGAGGTAGGCAGACGCCTTGTCGGCAGGGAGGGGGTTCTCGCGTATGATCTGGGCCAGGCTCTTGCCCTCGATGTAATCCATCGAGAAATAATGCTGGCCTTCGTGCTGGCCCACTTCGTGGATGGCGACGATGTTCCGGTGTTGCAGGTTAGCCGCGGCTCGGGCCTCGGCGTAGAACCGCTGGACTTCGATCTCGGATGCGAACTGGCCAGCCAGAATCATCTTGAGGGCGACGACGCGGTTGAGGGAGACTTGGCGCGCCTTGTAGACGATGCCCATGCCTCCTCGGGCGATCTCTCCCAAGAGCTCGTAATCGCCGAAGTAGCGGACTCGCGGCAACGCACTGGAGCTGTCGCCACCATCTTCAGAATCAGAAGCTCCGGCCAGCCGAAGGGGTGCCACAGCCTGAGCCATGCGGTCGTGATTCGCGAAGAACGAACGCAGCGCTTCGGCGTGCTGCGGGTGCTCATCGAGCAACTTCTGCCGATCGGGCCTCTGACCGGCGTCTACGGCTTCGAGGTACGCCGCAATGATGCCGTCGAGCGAGTCGTCGGGAATCGTTGGATCGTTCGGTGTGGTCATGATGCTTCCGACGAATTCAGCTCACGGCGCAACCGTTCGAGTCCTCGACGCAAGAGTGAAGCGACGGCCGGGTTGGTCTTGCCCAAATGCTCCGAAATTTTTCCGACTGTCCAACCCCGACAGTGTTTCAGGACGACGACTTCTCGCATGAGGTCGGGCAATCGCGAGAGGGCTTTCATGAGTTGCAGCAACTCCTCGGTGCGCTCGACGTGGCGGCTTGGGGAGGTTTGTTTAGCCGCGAGACCCGAAAACCCATCGACAGACCGATCGAGCTCGACTTGCAACGATCGCTCCAGTCCGATGTCGCGCTTGTCCCGATCATAATGCTTAACCGCGTCGGCCAATGTGCTTGCCAAAATCTTCCTGAGCCAGGCAGCCAGGACTTCCGGCTCCTGTTGGCGAAGGCCATTGAATGCGGAGTAAGCGCGTAACAAAGTTTGCTGCACCACGTCGGAAGCGTCCAATTTGCCGCGCAATCGGTGGTCCAAATGCAGCTCCGCCAGGATCTTGAGATACTGGCGGTATGGTTCGAGAGCGTCGCTGGCCGCCTGATTCATTGCACCACGTCCCGCCTAATATAAGAGACGACAAGTGCGACGGGGTGAACCATCCCCGTTCAAAAAGGCGAACAAGATCAGCGCCTGAAGCGAAAGGAGAACGCCGGTTTTATGCCCCAACTGCAATCAGCTGGTCGGCCAGTGGCACAGCAGCCCAAGCAGTGCCAGCTTGCACGCAAATCGCGTGGTATCGATCCCTGGCGCTTGGTAGGGCGAGGCCGTGGCTAAAATGTGTGTGCAACGGGTACTGGTTCACGTTTGGCGCACCCTCCTGTCGCAGCGCGATCCATTCTGGCGGCTCGCCGTGCGGGTGTTGGCTTGTCAACTGGCAAGCATTCCACCGGGCGACCATTGCCGGATGCCAAAGTTTGCGGAAGAACAGTTCCGGGTCCATGGGTTTCGTTCTGTGGGCCTTAGCCCTATGCCGATTGCTGTTCTGCAAACACCGCCATGATCGCATCCTGCTTTACGTCCGGATACAGGTGTCGGTAGCGGCGGCGTTGCTGTTCAGTTTGGTGACCTACGAGATCGTCGATGATCCGCTGGTCGACTCCCTTGCTCGCCAGGGCCGAGATGAAAGAGTGCCGGAAAACATGCCAGCCCCTTAGGCCCTTCCAGGGGCAGAGCCGAAGCGCTCGCCGGAAGTAGTGGTGAGCTTCGCGGGGCGTGATCGCGTTGCCGTTATTCTTGCAGAAAAGAGTCTTGCCCTTGCCCCGTTCTTTGAGCCAGCCGGCCATCACTTTCTTGAGGAAGGGCGTTAGCGGCACCCTGCGAGTGGTGAGCTTGCTCTTGTCCCGTTTCTTCTCGCGGATCGTAACCACGCCGCTTGCAACGTCCACATCGGATGACAGAGCCCGGACGATTTCGGATCGGCGCGCGCCGGTGTATGCGGCGAAGACGAACATCGGGTATACCCAGGGGCTGACCGGTCGTTGTTTCACCCATTCGAGCAAGTCGGCGATCTCCCGCGCACGGAGGTAAATGCAGTCCCATACCTTCTCGGGATCATCGCCGGCGGCGATCCGGCGTTTCGCCTCATCCCACGTCATGAAGGGCAGCCCCTCCTCGATCTTGGCGTAGTCGAGGCCGCCGCCGGGGAATTGCTCGGCCAGGCCGAGGTGACGACGCGCCCAGTTCCAGGCGGTACGCAGGCTGATGATTTCTTTCTTGATCGTTGCGGCGGATGGATGGCGTCGCGGCTTGGCGGGCGGCTCGACCTTCGGCGGCCGCGGTTTCTTGAAATTTCGCTTCGGCTTGGCAGCGCGCTTTGCGATTCGAGCCTTGCGGTAAATGTTGGGGTCGATCCAGTCGTCTGACCGCTTGTCGACGTACTGCTGCAGGTCCGCCCGCGTCAGAGCGGGGATCAATCGCTTAGGGCCAAAGAAGCGTGTAAGATGATCGAAATGCAGTTTGATGCCTTCGAGCGTGGTCTGTTCGAGTTTCTTCTGCTGCGAGCGAAAGTACGCCTCACGAAGGCCGCCAAGGGTCAGGTCTTTGGCACCATTCGAGGCGACAGCGTATTCGGGCGGCTTGCCGCGATGGAACATGAACTCCTCGATGCTGCAGCCGGCGGGCACCTCGATCAGGTCACGCTTGAGCAGCCGCACCAGTTCCTCCGTCGCTGCCTTATGGACCGAGGCATCGGCAGCCTTAACCTCGCCGATGGTGAACGCGCGCTGCTTGCCGTCGTACCAGAAGATCACCCGCCAACTGCCATTGCGATTCTGCAGAGCGGCCATGCGTTCCTCCCGATCCTGCGTCTGGTAACAATTTGGTAACGATATTGATCAACACGGACTCAACACCGCTGAGACGCATTCTATGGACAAAACGCATAAAATCAAGGCATATCAAGGAATTACGACGTGACCGCTACGTGGCGGAAACGTGTTCCAACGATTGTAGTACCGGACTGTCGATCCGGGGGTTGCGGGTTCGAATCCCGTCGGCCTCGCTCAATTGAAGTAGCTGCAAGCAAAGAGCTTGCGGCTACAGTCGTTTTTGGACTCCGTTCGATCGCTACATCACTTGGGGGCAATTTGGGGGCAGTTCACGGATGACATTGCACTCGTGTTGGAATTCGGTCAGCGACAAATCGAGTTGTGAGTTCGACAGTTGTTGGGCCGATTTCCCCTTGGCTGCGGGAACACCAGCTCGCTCAAACGCGCCTAAATCACCGACCGCGATTCTGCGGCGGAGCGGGTTGGCGAATTTGGGGTGCGGGCGTCCCGCCTGCACGTGCAGCCGAGACGGCCGCACCACAAACCGAGAGGCCGTCCAAGAATCGCTCAACCCAGTTTGACTGCTGCCATTATGGCGTTAGAAGTTGGGTTTGATCGTCGAAGCGTCGCGGCTTGACGGCCAGAATCGATCCGCTACGCTAAATTTGGCTCTCGGCGAGGTTAACCTACATTTGACGAGGGAGGTTATCCAAATGAACGAACAGGAGCGACTGGAGTTTCTTCTGACGGGCAAGCATCCTGAACGCGATACACCGTGGAAAGAACGAGAGTGGTACCGAAACGACGGACCAGTCCCCAGTGATGGGGTGGGCTGTCGCGTGCGACAAGTCCTTGCATCGTTCGAAGCCGATCACCATGGGATCTTCGACGACGTCTTTTCTTGGGACAAAGCCAAATCCCGGGTGCAATACCTCCACTCAGATACATTCGAGAAATTGATCCTGGCTGAGTACGACGATAAAAAAGACGCCCAAGAGATGCGCGAGGCATTCGGACCGCGCCGGGTCGACCCCCCCATACCCCAACCCAGCTTGACACCGGATGGGAGGAGACTCAGGGAGGCGAATATTCGCTCAAGGCGGTCTGATGACCCGCCCTACAGTGACCCGTCGCGTTGGTTTCTCCACTGACGCTCACTACGACACGACGCTGTACGGTCCCAGTCACCCCGTGTCTTTCTGACGTGAACGCCCCCCTTTAGGGGCGTACGTACATCGTCAGACGGGTTGACGCTGTACGATGCCCGCTCGACGCTGTACGCCGAGTCTCGTCGCCGGGCATCGTCAAAACGGTTCCTCTTCTTCCCCGGGCTCGCGCTCGGTGGGAGGCGTGGTGGCGGCATGGATCGACTTCCGAAAGACTTGGCATCCCTTGTTCCGTGGGCGGTCCTCTTTACCCTCTTCGATGAGCCTCGCCTTTTTGAGGCGAGCATTCGCTCTATTAACGCGTCCTTGTCCGAATCCGGTCCCTTTGCGGATTTCGCCCTTCGTCGTCCATCCCGGGCACATTGCGAGGATTTTCCCCGTTCACTTTACGATCAAACGAATTGGAGGTCCCTGGCTGTCGATCCGGGGGTTGCGGGTTCGAATCCCGTCGGCCTCGCTTAAGGAACAGCCGCAAATCATAGGGTTTGCGGCTGTTTTCGCTTCTCTGCCTCGCAAACTGCGAATTCTATTTGGGGGCATCGCAGGCTGGCCTTGCGTTGCAATCGGTTGCGACGATCGAGGGCTGTGAATTGGACACTTGTTGAGAGGACGCCGATTCCCTCGCGGTCGGCTCTGCAATTTACGTCAGGATCCTATTGCGACCTCTTCCCCTCCGACTCTGCCAAAGATCGCAAAGCATCCCCGGTCACTCGATGAATCGTCCAATCGCCCATCGGAATTGCACCCAGCGATTCGTAAAACGCGATTGCAGGCTTGTTCCAATCCAGCACCGACCATTCTAGTCGACCACAATCACGCTCGACCGCGATTCGTGCGAGGCGCCGCAGGATCGCTCCGCCGATCCCCAACCCGCGCGCGTTGGGTTTGACGAACAAGTCTTCCAGATAGAGCCCAGGCTTGCCCAGGAATGTCGAAAAGTTGTGAAAGTAGACCGCAAAGGCGACCGGCTCTCCCCTCAGTTCGCCGATCAGCGCTTCCGCGTACTGCCGCTCTCCAAACAGATTACGCCCTAGACACTCTTCGGTCGCCTCCACCTCATGCGAAAGCCGCTCGTATTCGGCTAAGTCTCGAATCAGCGACAGAATGACCGGCACATCCGCCGACCCCGCCGGTCGAATTGCAAAGTTACGCAGGTGGCTCTCGGCCATACCGGGATCTCTCACTTTGCTTCTCGTCCCCAAGGTCTCCCCAGGCCTCGCTCCAGATAAGCCGCAAGTTCCTCATCACGTGGAGCTTGTGGCTTTCTTGTTTCCAGGCCGCTTTTCCGCGCTTCCGATCGGCTGCGTTCGCTCTGCGATTCATGTTGCCTTGTCAACCGTCGTCTCCGGGTGCAATTGCCTTGATGTATCGCTCGGCGGAGCGCCGCACCGTCTCCTTGGCGTCCTTTGCGACGACTTTTCCCCACCACGCACCGTAGATGCGTTCGAAATGAAACGGTTCGACCGCCGCGACGATCCGGCGAATGGCCGGCGCGGAGAGCGGGATCAGGTTGGGATAGGAATACATGAAGCTGACCCAACGGCGATCCTGCACCACTTGAAGAATGTCTCCGCTCAAGAGGGCCCCTCTTCCGTCCGCCCCGCTCGGCCAATAGAGGACCGTGCCGCCGTCGAAATGGCCGCCGCAATGAATCAACGTCAGGCCGGCTCCGATGGTCTTCGTCTCGCCTTCCCAAAACGTGACGGCCGCATCCGGCCGCATGACCCATTGCCGGTCGGCAGCATGCAGGAAGATCGGGCAATCAAAGGCGCGACTCCACTCGACCATGCTGGCGTAATAATGCGGATGGCTGATAGCAATGGCCGCCAGCCCGCCGATGCCGCGGATCATTTCGAGCAGAGCCGGATCAAGGAGCGGGATACAGTCCCAGAGCACGTTGCCGTGCGGACTCGTGACCAACAAGGCTCGCTGGCCAATGGCGAAGGACGGCTCCATGCCAATGCCGTAGAGACCCAGTTCTTCGAGCCGCAGGACGCTGCGATGTGACTCGCGAAGTTCCTCGAGCGTGGTCCACTGTTGGCCGCTCCAGCCGACATATTGCCGCTCGTCCTGGCAGATCTCGCACTTCTCCGGCGCCCGATCGCTGGCGGCAAACTGAGTCCCGCATGTAACGCAAATAAAGTGGGACATCGGCATCTCGCCTTCTCGAATCGCTCCTGGACTCGCTAGAGCTCCTCGAACTGGGCCGTGAAGTGACGCAGCGCAGGTGGCTCGGACAGGATCCTCAGTCCGCGGAGTTTGTCGCGTTCGCGAAAGAGTTCGATCGTCGCCTCGACCACGTAGTCCATGTGCGATTGCGTGTAGACGCGGCGGGGAAAGGCGAGCCGCACCAGTTCGAGCGCCGGCCGTTCGTGGCCGCCTCCGCCGAACATCACCGAGCCGATCTCCACTCCGCGAATACCGGCGTGGCGGTAGAGGCCGACGACCAGTGCCTGCCCGGGGAATTGCTCGGCCGGGATGTGCGGACAGAAGGCCGTCGCGTCGATGTAGATGGCGTGTCCCCCCGGCGGTTCGATGATTTGAATGCCGCCGGCGAGCAGTCTCTCGCCAACATACTCGGCACTGCGGATGCGATAGCGGAGATAGTCTTCGTCGAGCACTTCGCGGAAGCCTTGAGCCATCGCTTCTAGGTCGCGACCCGAAAGGCCGCCGTACGTGACATACCCCTCGGTGAGGATCAGCAGGTTGCTAGCCCGCTGGAAGAGGGCCTCGTCGCGCAGGAGCAGCACGCCGCCGATGTTGACCAGGCCGTCTTTCTTGGCACTGATGGTGGCTCCGTCGGCCAGGTCGAACATGTCGCGCACGATCGCCGGGATGGGCCGATCGCTCTGACCGCTCTCCCGCTGTTTGATGAACCAGGCATTCTCGGCAAACCGGCAGGCGTCCAAGAAAAACGGCAGATGGAAGCGGTCGCAGACTCTGCGGACAGCCCGCAGGTTTTCCAGGCTGACCGGCTGACCGCCGAAGTTGTTGCTGGTGACGGTGCACATCACGACGGGCACATTCGTCGGGCCAACCCGCTCGATGAGCGCTTCGAGCGCGGCGACATCCATATTCCCCTTGAACGGCTGACGCAGGCGCGGCTGCCGTGCTTCGGCAATCGGCAGGTCGATCGCCTCGGCCCCCGAATGCTCGATATTGGCCCGGGTTGTGTCGAAATGGGCATTGTTGGGGACGACCCGTCCGCCTCCCCCCAACAGCTCGAAGAGAATTCGCTCGCTGGCTCGCCCCTGATGCGTCGGCAGGATGTGCTCGAAGCCGGTGATCTCGCGGAGCGATTTCTCGAAGCGGAAGAAACTGGGCGACCCGGCATAGCTCTCGTCCCCCGCCATCACGCCTGCCCACTGCAGGCTGCTCATCGCCCCCGTGCCGCTGTCGGTGAGCAAGTCGATCAGCACGTCTTCGGCCGGAATCAAGAACATGTTGAAGCCGGCCTGGCGCACGATCGCCTCGCGCTCTTCGCGAGTTCGGAAGCGCAAGGGCTCGACGACTTTGATCCGAAACGGTTCGATGATGGTTTTCATAGGACCTTCGCCTGAATCGTGGCAACTCCGCTCCGCCGCTGGCCCACATTATTGCGTCCGGTCGGCTCGAGAGCACACGAACCGCGTGCAAGTCACCAATCTGCGAGGTTTTCTCTTTAACCTTTTCGCCTCGGGCTCGTCTTCTTAGTTAGACTGCGATCAGCCTTGGTGCCGCCGAGTTCCGCGATTCGCCGCGATCGACTCCACTCATCCCTCAGCCGCTGTCAGGTGATCGGTGCGCGAAGGGCTGGCCGAGCATCTCCCGCACGTGTACCGCCTCGCGCTGCGGCTCACGGGAGATCGCCATCGCGCGGAGGATCTGACTCAGGAGACATTTCTGCGTGCCTGGAAGAGCCGCTCGCAACTTAAGGACACGCGGGCCGAGCGGGTCTGGCTGTTTCACATCGCCGCCAATATTTGGAAGGACGAGCTGCGGCAAAGCCGGGTCCGGAGCGCCCTGCGGTCGCCTCTGCCGGAAGATGCTCCCGATCGGAAACCGACGCCCGAACAGTGCAGCGAATTGCGTGAGAGCCTCGAGCGCACCCTTAGCCTGCTCAACAGCCTGCCCGTGCAGCAACGCACCGTCCTGTACCTGGTCGCGGTCGAAGGGCTTTCGGCGGGCGAAGTGGGGAATGTTTTGGGAATCAATACGAACGCGGTGAAGGTCAATCTCAGCCTGGCCCGCAAACGACTGCGCGAGCAAACGGAAAAGACGGCGATCAACTCCGACCTTCGATGGGGAACGACAACCCGCGATGAATGAACTGACCGACGATTTTGTTCTTTGTGATTCACTCGACGATTACCTGGCGGGCGACTTGCCCGCGGAGCGGCGGTTGGAGTTCGACCAGCATCTCGCGACCTGCGAGGCCTGTCGCCTCGCCGTCAACGAATGGCAAACGCTCTGCCTAGCTTTGGAGACCGCGACGGGCGAACTGGAAAACCCGAGTCCCTCGCTTTTGGAACGCCTTCAGGCCGGTGCCGCCGTTTCGACGCCGCCCGCTCATCCCGACTTGCAGAAGTGGCCCGACTCGCAGAAGTGGAGAGTCTCAGCCCTGGTCTTGGCTTCGCTCGTCGCGGCTCTGCTCTTTGCCTCGATCCTGCAGCCGCGTCCGCCGCACCAGGAATTGGCAAACGCCCCGCAGACGCGGCCGGAACTTTCCAAGCCGACCGTGGCGAAAACGCCGGTGCGTGCGAAGGTTGAATTTTCCGACGACGTGATCGGCGTGCCGATCGACATTGGAGAGCCGAACGTCACCGTGGTCTGGCTCTATCCGACGGTGCCGGCCGCGAGCCACGCCAATTGAGCCCGACCCCTGCCGCCCCAACGTCCATCAAACTTGCGGGAGCAAAACGATGAATCTCCGCCGAATCACGTTATCCCTGATCCTCTGCGCGTGCGGCCTGACGATTTCCGCATTCGGCCAACAGAGCCCGAAGCACGAGCCGACCGAGGAAGAAAAGGCGCACGCAACGACTGCCGCGCCGGATGAGCCAGCGCTCTACGTCTTTCCATTGCATGACGTCCAGGCGGAAGCGGCGCTGCAGATGATCAAGAGCATGCTGGTCAAAGCGCCGGAGGGTGCGCCGGCAGACGCGCGTCGACGTTCGCCGCGCTTCGCCGTTGACACCCGTGCGAACCGAATCCTCGCCTTCGTCGACCAGCCTACGATGAACGCGATCAGGGCGATGCTGCTGCAATTGGATCGGCCCGAGAAGCGTGACAGCGCGGGACCAAAACTGATGGCCCTCAAACTCCATTTTGCCAGCCCCAGCGAGGTGCAGGCGGCGATTCACCAGCTCGTGTTCGACCAAAGCGGATTCAACAGCTACGCGGATGAACGGACAAAGACTTTCTTTGCCAGGGGCACGGAGGAAGGAATCACTCGATTGAAGGCCCTGGTGGAAAGACTCGACGTGGCTGCGCCGACGGCTCGGCCGCGGGAAGGCGTTTTGCTGCGGATCGTCTGGCTCGTGGACAAGGCGCTGGCGGGCGGCGACGCGCCTGCCGTTCCCGACGATTATAAATCCCCCATCGAGCGGCTGCGGAAGCAACTCGGTTTTGGAGAACTGCGAATGGCGACGCAAATGGTCGTCAGCTTCGATCCGGTCGACGGAGCGCAATTCGAGTCGACTGCGTCCGCGAAGGCGAAGCGGTTACTCGTGCTGCGGGCCTGCGGCCGAGTGAGTCAAAAGGTGCCGGGCGAACGGCAGCTTCGGCTCCAGCTTATCGGACAAGCCGAAAACGAGAACCTGTGCAATCTGGACACGACGTGCTCGGGGACGCTGCAGTGGCAGCCGATGATCGTCGGCATGACCACGGTCAACTCCCAGCCATCGGTCTTCGTGATCCAGTTCCTGGCGGATTGAGTCCTGCTTGCTTGGGACCTTGGCCGCGTCGGCCCACGCTTCTGCGGCTCCGGGTCAGACTCTAACGGCTCGCTTTCTTCGTGAGTTCCGTCTTGATCGCCGGCGTCATGTGGTAGACGTGATGAAGCGGGTCAAGGGACACGGTCGAGACGCGAGCTGGCGCGGGGAGCACGACTTCGGTCTTGGCTCCGGCCACGTCGACGTCGTGTGTCACCGGAGCGCTCCCCACAAATTCGACCACGAGTGGGACGTTCAAGCGATAGGTCGGTTCCTCCTGACCGATCGTGCAACGCAGCTTGTCTCCCTCTTGATGCCAGCGCAGTGACAAGACCGGAGCACCCGTGCGGGTGAACCACTGCTCGTAAAACCAGCTCAGGTCACGTCCCGCCACGGCCTGCACCGTTTGCAGAAACTCTTGCCAGGTCAGCGTGCCGCCGGCATGACGCTCAACGATCTGATGCAAGGCCTGACGAAATCGGTCTGGGCCGATCGTCCGCGCGAGCAGATGATAGACGAGAAAGCCCTTGCTGTCGGCGAGGTTGTGGGAGATCAGGCTCCCATCGGTGAGGTTCTCGAGCGGGTGATCGCGGCCCGTGGCCCAGAGTCGCAGGCCGCCGCGCCCGCACTGCACGTTGCTGTAACCCGGATAGCCCGTCCACCGGTAGCGGGCGGCCGCCTCCGAGCCCTCGATCTCCTCGACGCAACGTAGCGAACCAAATTGCGCCATCGCTTCGTCGAGCATGTTCGACCCCTTATCGCCCGTGCGTTTGACCAGGTTGCCCCACCACTGATGGCTCGCCTCGTGGCCAAACAAGGCCAGGTTGAACCCGCCGCGGAGCGAAGCCGTCGTCACGAACATAAAACCCTCGAGCGACGCTCCGCTGAAGCCGGACATCTCTGACTGCGGCGACGGTGTCTCGACGATCGCGAACTCCTTGCCATAAGGATAGGGCCCAAACTCGCGGACAAGGACGTCCAGGACCTGGCCCAACCCAGTCACCATCTTGTCGGCAAAGGGGCGATCCTTGAGCAGATAGAGCGTCGTCGGCACTTTTCCCTCGTGACGGTGGACGAGGTACTTGCCGATCGCAAACGAATAGGTCGAGGGTTGCGTCACAGCGAAGTCGAATAGCGATCGGTTGCCTTCATCGCTTGTTCGCACCAGGTCGCCGGTCGCCTTGACCACCATTCCTTTCGGAACATCAAAGTGAAGTGAACCCCGATATTGGCCTAAGCCGAAATTGGGATACCACGAGCTGTTTGGGCCGCCGGCAAAGCAGCCCTCGCGCCCGAGGTAGAACACCAGGCTCGGTTTCCTCCCGCCGGCATATGAGATCTTCAAAGAGACTTCCGCGCCGGCCGGAAAGGGGTGCCGCGGGCGGAGGGTCCAGTCCTTGTCCGGACTCGCTTTCGGCCCGCCTCGATCGGTCAGTTCCGCCGAGCCCACCGATGCCGGTGGAGAGAGTACCTCGACCCGCAGATCGGTCAGATCGGCCCGCAGTGAAAACTCCAGCGCGGCGCGAGCAACGTCCGTCGCCGGTAAACGGACTGTGCCGGAGGCCTCCAAGCGCTTCTGCGCGGGTTGGACTTTCACCGAGAGATCGCACTGGGCGATCGGGGCTTTTCCGTTCTCGGCAGGAGCTGCCTGCGCGCCGGCACTGGCCACGAGACAGGCCAGCACAACGATCAGATTTCTCATCGGGCGATTCTCTTCGGCGTAATACGTCGCGCTCTCGGTCGCACACAGGGCGATGATCGTCGGCTCACGTCTGAAACAGTTCTGGCCGTTTGCGGCGCGGCCCGCTCTTTCGGTCACCGATGGGCCAGCGCCTCCGCCTGCTGCGCGAGCCCTTGCAGGTGCTCGATCCGCTTGCGAAAGGTCTCCTCGAACGTGTTGTCCTCTGCGAACTCGAGGGCGCGGCGCGACATTGCGGCCAGCGATTCGCGATCGGCATGCAATCTGGCAATGGCATCGGCCAGCGCCGAGACGTCATCGATGGGCACACCACTGCCCACGGGCGTTCGCCGCAAGATGCCGTCGAGAGCCTCGTTGGCATAACCGATGATGGGCACGCCACAGGACATCGTTTCGATATACGTGCACGAGGGGTCGCCTTGCCGGTGGCAACAGACAAAGGCGTCGACCTTTTCTTTCACGAAGGGGACAAGCTCGCGGGCGAAGTCGAGCACGCCGGTCATCCGCACGCAGTCTTCCAGCCCCAGCGAACCGATCTGCTGCCGCAGACTGTCCGCAAGAATGCCGTCGCCGCAGATGGTCAGCTCGAACGGCACTCGCCGCCGCTTGAGCTCCTGGGCGACGAGCGGCAGGTGGTCCGCGCCTTTCATTCGGATCAGTCGACCCGAGAAGGCCAGCCGCAACGGACGACCGGCGCGCAGCGTTTCCAGCCGTCGTTCGAGGGCCTCGGGCGAGATCAGCAGACTCCGCTCGACGCGGCCGTCGAAGAACAACAGCGAGCTCGAACAGATCGGCTGATAAGCGTCGTGGGTGGGCGTGCCGTTGCATTGCACACCGGCAGAGATGCGGAGAGCGGCCTTGATCCGACGCTCCTGACCATATTCCCAGAGCCGTCGCCGCGCGCGGACCAGAGGATTGGAGACTTCGGTATCGAGAATCTGCAGCCGGGTCTTCAACGTGTACTCGGCGACGTAGACGCAGGGGACGTGAACTTTCCCGCACCACACGGCCGCGTTGTTGAGCTTGTAATAAACGGAGGCCAGCGCGATTCCCGCCCCCTCGAGCTCTCGAGTCATCCGCACGTTTTCTTCAAACGGAATGACCTTGATCGAGATGCCGCGCTCGAGTGGGTCGAGCCGAATCGAATCGAGGTTGTCGGTCGCCGCCTCGAGCGGCGGCAGAATCACCTCCACGGGACCCGGCCAGTGCCGCGCCATCTCGGCGACTCCGTCGAGAAATTTGCGCGTGATGGTGATCTGCCCGTCGGCGTGCGGCACGGCCCCGATTGATGGAAGTATCACCAGCGATTTGGCGTCGCGCCGCGGCTCCGACGTCGAATGGGCATCAAGGGTCATCCGGCCTCCCGCGGTAATCGTAGCCGGCGCCACCGGCAGGGTAAATCGGCGCGCCCGCTCGGCGAGCGACTGCGGCGACGTCGTTGGCAACCGCGGGACGCGGCGATACGATCGGTTGCTCTCGGACGGGCGGGCAAACCAAAGGGACAACGCCGGCCGACGACGCCTTCTGAAGAACTTCAATTCCATGTCTCAAGTGCAGCGTCCGTCTCTCAAGCCCCTCTCCGCCGACACGCTCAAAAACGATCTTGTCGCCGGGTTGGTCGTCTTCCTCGCGGCGTTGCCCCTGTGTTTAGGGGTGGCATCCGCCTCGAATGCCCCGTACTTCGCGGGGTTGCTCGCGGGCATTGTCGGCGGCATGGTGGTCGGCGTGCTCAGCGGGTCGCACACGAGCGTGAGCGGCCCCTCGCCCGGGCTGACGGCCATCGTCGTGGTACAACTCGTCGCCGTCGGCTCGTTTGACGCCTTCTTGCTGGCGATCGTGGTCGCGGGGCTGATTCAGATCGCGCTCGGTGTAGCTCGGGCCGGTTTCGTCGCTGCCTTTTTTCCCTCAAGCGTGATTAAAGGCCTGTTGGCGGCCATCGGCTTGCTGCTGATCCTCAAGCAGACACCCCACCTGTTGGGATGGGATGCAGACCCCGAAGGGGACATGGCCTTTTACCAGTCGGCCGACGGCCAGAACACGTTTTCCGATCTGTGGATCTCGCTGTTCCGATTTCATCGGGGCGCGGGATTGATCGGTATCGTGTCGCTGACAATTCTCGTTCTCTGGGAGCGGTTGAGCATCCTCAAGAAACTGCCGATTCCAGCACCGTTGGTCGTGGTGCTATTCGGCGCCGGCGGAAACCTGCTGCTTACGCGGATGGGCGAACCGTGGGCCGTTAACCTCAAACACCTCGTGCAAGTCCCGGTGGCCCGCAGTGCGACCGAGTTTTTCGGATTCCTCCGATCACCCGATTTCTCGCAATGGAATAATCCCGCGGTTTACATGGCCGGCCTGACCATCGCGGCGGTCGCCTCGCTTGAGACGCTGTTAAATCTCGAGGCCGTCGACAAGATCGACCCTCACCAACGCAGCTCCCCTCCAAGCCGCGAACTCTGGGTGCAGGGCATCGGCAATATCACCTGCGGGCTCATCGGCGGACTGCCGATCAGCTCAGCGATCGTCCGCAGCTCGGTGAACGTCAACTCGGGCAGCAAGACAAAAGTGGCGACGATCGTCCACGGCGTTCTGCTCTTGGGTTGCGTCGTGTTGATCCCGACCTGGCTCAATGCGATTCCCCTTTCGTGCCTGGCGGCCATCCTGCTGATGACGGGAACCAAGCTGGCCCGGCCGTCGCTCTTCAAACAAATGTGGAGCGAGGGGCGTTACCAGTTCCTGCCCTTCGCGCTGACGGTGCTGGCGATCGTCTTCACAGATCTGCTCACCGGCGTCCTCATCGGTCTGGCCGTGAGCCTCACCTTCATTCTGATGAGCAACCTCCGCCAACCGATCCGCCGTTTCGAGGAAAAGCACCTCGGCGGGGAAGTGCTGCACATTGCACTTGCCAACCAGGTCAGCTTTTTGAACCGGGCCGCGCTCTCCAAGCTCTTTGACGAGGTGCCCGCGGGCGGCCATGTGCTGTTGGACGCGGTCGACACCGATTACATCGATCCCGACATCCTCGACCTGATCCGCGACTTCCGTGAAAAGACGGCCCCGGCCCGCGGCGTGGAAGTCAGCGTCCTCGGCTTCCGCGAGCAGTATCAGATTGAGGACCAGGTGCAGTACGTCGACTACTCGACGCGCGAGCTACAGAGCAAGGTCAACCCGCAACAGGTGCTCGAGATCCTCAAGCAAGGCAACGAGCGTTTCCGCAGCGGCAAACGGCTCACTCGCGACCTGGTCGGCCAGGTGCGGGCGACGGCTGCCGGGCAGCATCCGCTCGCCGTGGTCTTAAGCTGCATCGACTCGCGCAGTCCCGCGGAATTGATCTTCGACATGGGCCTGGGGGACATCTTCAGCGTGCGCATCGCCGGCAACGTCGCCAGCCAGCATGTGCTGGGCAGCATGGAGTACGCCTGCGCCGTCGCTGGAGCCAAACTCATTCTCGTCCTCGGCCATACTCGCTGCGGAGCGGTGACTACGGCCGTCAAAACGGCCGGACTGACGGAACCGCTCGACCAGGTCACCGGCTGCCAGCACATCGAGCCGATTCTGCGCGACATTCAACATGCCATCGCAGCGGGCGAAACTCGCAACTACGACCGGCTCCCGCAGCCAGAACAGAACGCGCTCGTCGACAGCGTGGCCCGCGCCAACGTCCTGCGAACGGTGGAGATGATCACTCAGCAGAGCCAAACGATCAGCGCCCTGGTGAAAGAGGGACGCATTCTCATCGTCGGCGCGATATACGACGTGGCGTCTGGAGCCATCGACATTCTGAGCGAGTCGGCAAATCCCGCAGTCTGATCCGCGGACCCTCAGCCAAGCTTCGCGAACCGCTACGCGGTAACAAGCCGCCGAGCCGCCGCGCGAGGTGCGCCGAGCGTGCCGCTCCGTTCCGGGCGCAGACCACCGATCGTGACGGCGATTGCATCGAGGCGAGTGCGCTGCAGGCGAGCCTGGCGGCAAGCCTCGGCGAGCGGTGGGAACATTTCGCCGGTGATTCTCTGTTCGGCCAATGACTGGGCCAGCTCTTCGATCTCGCCCGAGAGGTGTCGTCTCAGCCGGCGGCAGAACGACATTACGAACAGCCACGACCAGAGCACGAAGAACAGTCCGGCCGACACGTAGAAGCTCGTCGCGAAGAGCGGCGTATTGCCGAACATCGAGTCGTAAAAGAAGTTCTTGCCCACGCGAATCAGAACGAACAGCGGATAAATCGCGAAGAGCGTCTCGTAGCAGAGCCGGGGCAGCCAGCCCGAATCGCGGGCGACGAGGCCGTCGATGATTTGATCGATCCGCCGGCTGGCGTCGGCCAGGAATTCTTCCTCGAGCTGCAGCGCCTGCTTACGCAGCGTTTGCAGCGAGTCCGATTGGACGAGACCCGAATCGAAGCCGCCGGAACCAGCGTAGCCGGCGATCAGCACCTGGGCCTCGCGCAAAATGTTGTCGTCGGCGCTCGTGGCCGAGAGTCGCTCGAGTCGGCCCTCCGCCTGCTGTTCCTGCTGCCGCGCCCGCAGCCAGCGGAAACCTTGCACCGCGCCGACCAGCGCGATCTGGGCCGACGAGCGGGCCCGCAATAGAGTCAGTGAGGCCACCAGCCCGCCCATCGCGTTATAGAGCCGCAACAGCGAAGAGAACGGGCTGAATCCCCACAGCTGCGTGACGGAGGCGAGCAACCGCCGCTCCCAGAGGGCGCTGCTGCGTTTCAGCTCGCTCGTCAGGTTGTCGGCCAGCGACCGCACCAGCCGCGCGTGCTGGTTTTCGAGGGCTCCTTCCAGCTGCGCGAGTGACGGATCGTATTCGCGGAGCGTGCTCCGGCAATGTTCGACGGCCGAATGCAGCAAATCGATCAGGTTCGAACGGCGGACCTGGACTCGATGGGCGGCCGACAGTTGGGTGGTTAGCACCTGCTGCAATCGGCCGAGATCGCCCGAGGTACGTCCGCCGGCGAGTTGCTCCTTCAGGCCCTGCAGCGAATCGATGAAGAAGACTTCCGGCACGTCATAGTGCGCGCCCAGGTGCCGTCGCCAATCATCGCGAATGTCCTGGTCGAGCTCGGCGTGCGTCTGCACGAAAATCAATCGGCAGCCATTGGAGGCCAGTCCCAGCTCGTCCGTGACGCGGCCCGAACGGTATTTCTGCTGCGTGGAGGTATAGATCAATACGTCGCAGTGCGGCAGCAGATCGTGCAAGCGCTGGAGGTTGCTGCCCTTCGTGTCGTTCTCGGACGTATCCGGATCCGGACAATCGATCAGGACAATGTCCTGCAAGAGGGGCGCGTCGACACGGCTGACGTCGAACTCCTCCGTCGAAAACCCTAACGTGCTGAGATCGGTGTTGGGATGGACGAGGAGTAGGGGGCGCGTCGTCGTCGGCCGCTGCCGGCCCGTGCGGGCGCACTCGCGGCCGATGATCGCGTTGACCAGCGTGCTCTTGCCGGTCCCCGTGCCGCCGAAGGTGGCGACGACCAGCGGAGCCTCGAGCCGAATGCGGAGCGAATCGACCCGCGCGAGCACCCGCTTCAAGAGAGCGCGGCACGAGCGGAGAGGCTCCCAGGCCGTCTCCTCGGCCGTCCACCGCGTGAGCCGCTCGACAATCTCGTCGACTTGCGACAAGGCTTCGAGCTGGGCGAGTTCGGGAGTGGTCATGTTGACGAGATTCTAGCGTGTCGCCGCGGTGCCGACCGGGGATGCAGGACTGGCGATTTGAGCCAGTTGATTGTCCAAGCGGGCGACAGCCTCGGCCAGTCTGCGATAGGTCGCCGACAGTGGAACGGTCGCGGCAGTTTGCAGATCGCCCGGGACCGCTCCGAAGACCTGTTCGTTGAGGCGTTTAAGCAGCCAATCGACGCGGCGCTTCGTGAAGGCCGCTTGCAGCCGGCGAAACCGCGTTTCGAGCAGGCTCGCGCCGCCGGCCAGCATCGCATCGCCTCCCGCCACTGCGACCGTGCCCGTTGCCAGGTCGGCCGCGATCGGTGTGAGGCCGTGCACCACCAATTCATGCGCGGGCCCCAAGCCGATGGTGAAGAACGCCACGCTGGTCAGCGGACGAATGGCGGCGGAGAAGTTGGTCAGCTGTCGATAAATGTTGTAGAGATCCGGGTTACCTTCCTTGAAGGCCTGCATTTCCGAGTTGACGGTCTGCGCCAGCTCGGCGGCGATGTCGACGCGCTGATGGTCAACGCGGAGTTGTTCCAACAGTTGCTGACGCGACTTGCCCGCCAGCATCTGCCCGAGGAACGGCTTGAGCAGCGGATTGGCCGATTCGGACAGCCAGCTGAGGCGGTCGTAGAGATCCTCGATGACTTTCAGGATCGCTCCCCATTCGTTCTGCCGATACTGGTCGATTCGACTGATCGAGGGGCCGCGCAGTTTGTCGCTGGCCAGCCGGAAGGGATACATCATGCCGCGGCCGACCGTGTCATAAAACTCGTGGACGCTACGGGCGACGCCGTGCTGGCGTTGTCGCCACCACGCGCGAATTTCCGCGACCAAGAGCGAACTCGACACCGACGGCCAATCGCTGACCTTGATCACGCTCTCCGATGAAAGCCATTTGGCCGCCGATTCGAACTCGGCGCTGCGGGCTTGCACCTCCCGCAGAAACGCAGGCAGTCCTGTTTCCTGCGACATCAAATGCTCGAGCGCGCCCGACAGCGTGGTCAGCTTGATCTCGGCGAATTTCAGCTGCGACAAGTCGTGGGCCAGGTCGGCGGGCGTTGCCGTCGCGGCGGGCTGGCTCGCAGAGCCGTTGCCCTGCCACGCGTTCGGCGGCTTCTCGAAGAAGGGCAGGCCGCCTTGCTCGGCCGCCCGGCGATCGTTGGGGGCGATATAAACGAGCCGCGGCGAAACGCCCGTCTCGCGGCAAAACGTCCCCAGCCAAAGGGGCCAATAGGCCTCGTCGTCGGGAAGCTGGCACTGGTTGAACACCACCAGGACCAGCTTGCCTTCCTCCGCCGCTTTGCGGAAGTACTGCTTCACCGCCGCGTCGTTGTACTTTTGCTGCGTGAGAACGGCGATCAACACGTCGGCCACGCGGCGGATGCCGTCCGCCCGTTTCCAGTTCACCTGCACATCGCTGTCGATGTCGGGCGTGTCGAGAATCAACAAGTTGGGTGGTGTCCCGGTCACCGATCGCCAATAAATGCGGTCGTCCGGATTGTCGGCGAGGGCGTCGCTGACGCTCGCCCACGGCCGCAGGTCGAACTCTGGGAAAATCGCGGACAGCTCGTGCGAATGCTCGAAGCCCGCGGGGACGACGCACACCGGATTTCGCGTGCCCGACGCCAGCGGGCTGCTGGCGCTAAGCGGGCTGGCGGCGATGTGATTGAAAATGACGCTCTTGCCGATGTTCGTGCCGCCCACCACGGCCACGATCAGGTAAGCATCCGCCCCAAGCTGCGGGACGAGTTTTTCGCGCAACAGTCGATACCACTCCCGCGCCTCGAGCGACGGCAAACCCAGCAGTCCGACCGCGGAAGCCAAGTCCGCGGCAGCCGTCTGAATGTCCCGCACGCTGGCGCCGCACTCGCGCAGTGCCTCACTCGACAGACCCTCGTCGGGCGTCGGCCGCGCCACTCGGACACCCGCGGGGTCGGCCGTGGCAGCGTGAACGGGAGAAACGGTGATTGGCTCTGTGATCGCAGGAACCTCGTGCGAATCGCCATCGAACCCGGGAGACGCGCGGACAAGCGGCCGGCACCGCAGGCGCGCGACAAGCATTTCGCCGCACGTCGACCGATCTTCTGCCGCCGAAGCGGCTTATTGACAGTATATCTGGCCCGGCCTAGAGTGAGCGAGACAACGCCTTGGCCGCTGGACTTCCCTCATGCGATCGCAACCTTGCGGCCCAAAATGACTTCGGGCGATTAGCTCAGTTGGTTAGAGCGCTACGTTTACACCGTAGATGTCGGGGGTTCGAGTCCCTCATCGCCCACTGACCGCTTTCGGCCACCGCTTGCCAGATGCTCCCCTTCGCGCCGCGCTGGGCCCACCTCGCCCTAAATCCTTGGCCCAGTTAATTTTTTGCCGATTACCAAACGTGCATGAAGAATTGGCGGCACTGCACGACTCGAGCGCACTCATCGCCATCTATCATTTCCATAAACAATTACAAGGCAATCACTTATCGCAAATCAAAAAGCCCGGCATGAAGATTCCTAAAGCGATCCCGACCCGGAAAACTTGGCGCAGACCTTGGGCAAGCGCTTGGCTCCGGAAAAGGGAGTCTCGATGCGCTTGGCTGCTTGGGTTTGCGTCCCGCCCCGTTTCCTTTCGCCGACTCCCCTTTCGCTGATTTTCGCCTCCACGATTCTCGCTGCGTTGTCTGGCTCGGTAACACGGGCCGACGATTCACCGGTCGCCGCCGCCCGACCTCGACCGGAGGCCACAAGTCCCGATCCGGCGATCATACTCTGCCCGTCCTCGTGCCCGTGCCCGAACAGTTGGGTCGCCCGCACGGCCAATTTTCGGATTTACTGGTGCACGTCCGAGGCGAACATTCGAGAGCTGGCCGCCTCCTGCGAACGGCTGGCCCTCGGCGCTCGAGAGCGTTGGCTCGGTGACGCGCACCCCGCCGCATGGACGCCCTTCTGCGAGGTGGTGGTCCATCCCGACACGAACGCCTACGTGGCCTGCGTGGGTCCCGGGAGTCAAACGACTTCAGGCTGTTCGTCGATCGGCCTCGATCAAGGACGGGTCGTCCTGCGCCGGATCGACTTCCGAGCAGACGCCCTCGATTGGAATACGGAAAGCCTGCCGCACGAACTGATGCACGTCGTCCTGGCGGATCGTTTCTCGCAACAACGAATTTCACCCTGGGCTGACGAAGGCATTGCGATGCTCGCGGAATCGCCGGAGAAACTGAAACGGCGATTGACCGAATTGCGTCGAGCGGCCAGCCACGGCGCGATTTATTCGCTGAGCGATCTCGTCAATGTTCGCTCGCGCCCCCAGCTCGCATATCGCGACGCGTTCAACGGACAGAGCGTGGCCCTCGTAGGCCTGCTCCTCGATTGGGGTACCCCGGCGCAATGTCTCGATTTCGTCGCCGCGAGCCAGCAGAAGGATTGGCAGGCCGCGCTCCGCGATGTCTACGGCGAGCGATCGCTTGAACTGGAACGGAGCCTGAACGACTCCATTTGGACCGAACACGCCGCACGCTGGGCTCGCTCCATGACAAGTCCGACTCCAGCCTCCGCTCAGGTGGCAGCGGACAGCGCGCCGCGCACGAGACAATAAGCGCTGGACGAATTTTGCGCAGACTCCCGCAGAGCAGTCCGAAAATAGCCTAGCGATTGAAAACGAACGGCCGGCGGGACAGAAATCTTCCCACCGGGCCGTTTTTTTATCCACAGTGCGTTGCCCAGGCAGCCGCACCATTGATTTCGCGCTTCGTCAGCCGATCAATATGGGTGACCGGCCGTGCCACCGGTGGTGTTGCCAGAATACGTCCCGCCACCGAACGTCGTCATTCCTCCCGTTCCGGACGGGTTGTTGGCGGTGCCATAGTTCGAAGCCGGGCTCGGCACGCCGCCGATCGTCACTCCGCTGCCACCGTACGGGTTGCCGTCTGTCCCGTAATCGGACGAGCCGGCTGGCGCGACGGCGATCGGCGCGGGCGCCGGTTGATAGGTCGGAGTCGGAGCCGTCTGCCCCGGTTCATCCGAGAAGCTGCGATACACTCCGTTATCCGTGCGAGCCACCTGCCCGCTCGGGGCCGGCGGAATATTCGTGGCCACCGGTGCCGACGGCGCATAGTACGCGCCGTAGTTCGAGTACGTTCCGTAGTTCGAGTAGGTGTAGCCCGAGTAAGACGGATACGAATACCAGCCGTACCCCCAGCAACGACGATGACCGGCGCTGGCTGGCTCACTGACTGCGAAACCGATCACCGCAGCAGCCAGTCCGATTGCAAAGACCTTCGACATGCCTGGCTCCTTAGCGCTAAGAGTGGCGTTGTGGAAACGAGTCTTTTAGTAAGGTCGATCAGACGAATTCGCTTCGACACGCCTTTATTCTTCGTCCGAAAGCACTCAAAAGCAACTTTCATTCCGCTGATTGGCTGGCCCAGCCCTCCCCCGGGCGCACGGTAAGACTTAGAATTCCTTCCGAATCGGAATTGGGTCCGCGGAGGGAGTCTGCTCGCTTTGACGCTCAATGCCACCTCCGTGCTCGGCAGTGACGGCCGAATCGCCCGGCGCCTCGACAGTTACGAACACCGGCCACAGCAGCTGGAAATGGCCGAAGCGGTCGAGCGGGCCATCGCGGAGTCGAGGCATCTGCTGGTCGAAGCGGGAACTGGCGTGGGCAAGAGTTTCGCCTACCTCGTCCCGGCCATTCTGGCAGTCACCGCGGAACACGATCCGACGGGCACCACGGAACGCCCCCGCAAGCCCCTCGTCATTTCGACCCACACGATCAGCCTGCAGGAACAGCTCGTCACGCGGGACATCCCCTTCTTGCGCTCGGTGCTCCCGGTCGAGTTCTCGTGCGTGCTGGCGAAAGGGCGGGGGAACTACATCAGTCTGCGGCGGATGAACGCCGCCGTCGAACGGGCCAAGTCGATTTTCTTCCAGGAGCAGGAATTCGAGCAGCTGCAGACGGTACTCGACTGGTCGCGGCGCACGACCGACGGCACGCGGAGCGATTTGTCGGTGCGCCCGCTGCCCAACGTCTGGGACGAAGTCAGCAGCGATCGCGGAAATTGCTTGGGGAAGAAGTGCCCCACTTACAACGACTGCTTCTATTACCAGGCGCGGCGGCGGATTTGGGACGCCGACGTATTAGTGGTCAATCACGCCCTCTTCTTCTCTGACCTGGCGCTGCGGCGGGAAGGGGTGAGCCTGCTGCCTGATTATGAAGTGGTCGTGCTCGACGAAGCTCACACCGTCGAAGCCGTCGCCGGCGAGCGGATGGGACTGACGCTCACCAGCGGACAGTTCGATTACCTGCTCAACAAGCTCTACAACGACTACACGCAACGCGGACTGTTGGTACACCACAAACTGCTCGACGCGCAGCGGCTGGTCGATCGCATCCGCCACGGCGTGCGGGACCTGCTCGAGGACCTCCGCGATTGGCACGAGGTTCACGGAAGCGAGAACGGCCGCCTCCGACAGCCGCTCGACATCGCGAACAAAGTGACCCCCGCGCTCACCGAGCTGGCAGCGACGATGAACTGTGCTGCGAAGGAGATCGTGAACGAAGAGCAGTCGATCGAGCTGACGGCCGCCGCCCAGCGCTGTATCGAGTTGGGCCAATCGCTGGCGGCCTGGCTCAAGCAGTCGCTGCCCGGCTGCGTCTACTGGATCGAGGTGCGACAGGGCAAACGGCCTCGCACCGAGCTGCACTGTTCGCCGATCGAAGTCGGCCCGGTGCTCAAGAGCGAACTTTTCGATCGCGTGAAGACCGTGATCCTCACCAGCGCCACGCTCGCCGTCGGCAAACGCAGCTTCGACTTCATCAAGGACCGCCTGGGGGCTGGCGCCGCCGATGAGTGCCGGCTCGGCAGCCCATTCGATTTCAAGCGTCAGGCGCGGCTGATCCTCTCCGACGGCATGCCCGACCCGGCCGCCCATCCCCGCGAGTATGAGCAGTCGGTCTGCGAACGCATCCAACGCCACGTCACTGAAACGCACGGCCGCGCGTTCGTGCTGTTTACCAGTTACAAAATGCTCAAGAGCTGTGCCGAGCGACTCGCTCCCTGGTTCGCGCGGCATCAATACACGCTTTACTGCCAGTCCGACGGCCTGCCGAATTCCCTGATGCTGGAACGTTTCCGCAAGGACGCCGCCGGCGTGTTGTTCGGCACCGACAGCTTCTGGCAGGGAGTCGACGTGCCCGGCGACGCGCTGCAGAACGTGATCATCACCAAGCTCCCGTTCAGCGTGCCCGATCATCCGCTGCTCGAGGCGCGGCTGGAGGCGATTCGTGAGCGTGGGGGCAATCCCTTCATCGAATACCAGGTCCCCGAGGCCGTGATCAAACTCAAGCAGGGCTTCGGACGCCTGATTCGCCGCAAGGCGGACACCGGGCAGGTCGCGATTCTCGATCCGCGGATTCGCAGCAAACCGTACGGCCGACAGTTCCTCGAGAGCCTGCCAGATTGCACGCTGGTGATCGACGGCCCGAACGGCGATTGACCGTGCGTCTGCCCCTTTGCTTCTTCCGCCTGATGACGACGGTTGCTGAACCGTTAAGAGCACGCTCGAGCAAGCTCAACCCTGGCACCCCCCGGTGAATCTCCCGTCTGCATTCCGGCCGAGCGACCGAGAAACTGAGCGGCGTAGAAAACCGATCTTGGTTGGTTGGCAATTTGTGGCAGAATGGAGTTTGGCCCCCTCGGTGACGGCCGAGATCGGCTTGCGCGCACGGGGATGAAATGGCCGCAACATTGATGGGCATCGACGGCGTGGTCGGTAGCCGGATGACGGCAGGTCCGGTCCGGACACTTTCGTTTGAACAACGAGTCCGGCGGTTGCGGACCTGGGGGCGAGCCTGACGGCTTGAGCCCAGCCACCCCGCTGAGGCTCGACCAGCACAAAACGTCGAGTCAGGTCCGGTCCGGTCTCATCTTCACAATTCGGATTTAGACCGGTGCTAAGAGGCGCAGGGGATATGGTTTAGGGCGAAGTCTGAATCCGATCCGGACACTTGTGCCGAAAGAGGCGGTCGAGCGAGCGGAGAAGGAAGAGGCGCGGAAGGATCGACGATGACCGATAAAGCGGACGGGAAGCGTTCTGCTAAAGCTCTGGTCGCGATGGCAATCGCGTTTCTAGCGGCGGTTGGTTGTCAGGCCAATGAAAATGGGGGCATCGATGCGCCGGTGCGATTCGAGAATGTAGAGAACGGGGTCGTCTACGATCGGGCCGTGATCGATCATCTCGCGGCGCGGAGGATGGTGCTTCCCGACAACGCAATTGTCCGAAGGGGCGCCGAAATCGGAAAGATTCAACTATTTATGGCAAAGCGCGTCGCGTTCTTCGGCCATCCCCCCGAACCAGTCACTCTGAAGGGAGCCCGCAAATACATGGGCTGCGCGACGAAGATGGAGAACAATGCGCTTGTAGTCGCAACCTGGGGAGAATGGAATTCGCACAAGGAGGGAAACGCTGGGATTTCGCTCGTCGCAATCATTCCGGAGTCAATGGAATGTGAGCAACGAACAGGATTGTCCGGTGAAGAGAGTGCGGCTAGGGGCCAACGCCAATTGCCGGACGCTGGAGATGCGGGATATTGGTACGCGCCATTGTCTCCCGCAGAAGGTTGGACTGCGCTCCCGGACCATCCTGACCCGCACCGAACCGCTGCCACCCACCCCTAGCGGTCTGGTGAGTCAAGTATATTATTGCCTTGAACAAGGAGACCGGCGGTTGTGACCTGGGGGCGAGCCCGACGGCTCGACCCAGCCAGCCTCGTGCTTGGCTCGGGATCGTCGCAGCCAGTCGAGTCAGGTCCGGTCCGGTCTAATCTTCATAATTCGGATATAGACCGGTGTTAAGAAGTGCAGCCGATGTTGTTTATGATGAAGTCTGAATCCGGTTCGGAGGTAGTGGGGTACTGGAAATAACCGCGATGCAACCCCACCCAATCATCAACCGATCCGGTAGTGGGGCCGGGTTGTGTTGCTGATGAAGGGCGGCCGACAGTTCGGGTCAGTGTCTTTTCCACAACTTTGGTAGCTCTGGCTTGTCCGAGAGCATCGACTCGCGGTAGGCGGCGTCAACAACGACGCGCGTAGCCATTTGTCGCAGTCTTTTGTGGTGCAGCGACTCGCCTACAAACTCCTGAAATCCAAATTTGGTGCGATCTGCACGACGAAAATGAAAAGCGGTGTACCATTGCCCGTCGGCACGATCGGACGGACCTTCAGCGTAGTACGCGAACAACCACGGGTGTTTACGCCTCGTTGTCGCTTTGATTTCACGCCAAATCCCAGTCATTGCGCTTCCCGTCCGGCTTGTCGGTCATCGCCAATCACTCCCCGCGTTGCAGCCGGTCGATCAGCCGCTGAATCCAGCGATCCCGCTTCGCCTTGGCGCGTTCCTTCGCCGCGTGCTCTGTCACCGCATTGTACAGATCGCCCATGCTCCAAAGCTGGTCGACGACGCCCGCAGCCATCGCCGGGGTGCATTTCAGCGAGCCATGAATCCGGCAGAAGTTGTCGACCGCGACGTGGAGTGCCGTCGCCGCAACGAGGTTTTCGAGCTTCTTTGAGAAGCCCAGCGTCAGGGTGGCAGGTGGAGTGCCATGGCCCATGGCTTTGTGTGGCCATGCATTGCGGGGCAGGCCCATGCAAGCGATGCGCTGGGAGGTGCCAAATTGCGATGGACGATCCAGTAGCGTGATCCGAGCCGCGCTCCCGCGTGTCGAGGTGGGCACAAAGGCGGGTAAACTGTGCAGAATCACGCAGCAGTTTTGAGGTAGCGAGGAGAGCCGATGCCACGCCTGGGCGTCAATATCGACCACGTCGCCACGATCCGACAGGCCCGTCGCACGATCGAGCCCGACCCGGTGTGGGCGGCCGCGCTGGCGGAGCTGGCGGGGGCCGACGGCATCACGCTGCACCTCCGCGAAGATCGCCGGCACATTCAAGACCGCGACGTGCGAGTGCTGAAGCAAACGGTGCAGGTGAAGCTCAACCTGGAGATGGCGGCCGAACCGAGCATCACCGAAATTGCGCTCGACGTTCATCCGGACCAGGCGACCCTCGTGCCCGAGCGGCGCGAGGAAGTGACGACCGAAGGAGGCCTCGACGTGGCCGGCAATCGCGAGCGCGTCGCCCGCTGCATCGACCGGCTGCTGGAGGCGGGTATCGAGGTGAGCCTGTTCATCGATGCCGATCGAGCGCAGATCGACGCGGCCGAGCAGCTCGGCGCGCATGCCGTCGAGCTGCACACGGGCCGCTACGCGGATGCCACGAATCCGGCGGATCGCGAGGCCGAACTGACGCAGCTCATCGACGCCGGCCATTGGGCCCGCGAGCGCGGACTGCTGTTGCACATGGGCCACGGCTTGACATATCGCAACGTCATTCCTGTCGCCCGCATCCCCGGCGTCAGCGAACTCAACATCGGTCACAGCATCGTGGCCCGCGCGGTGATGGTCGGCTTCGAACGGGCCGTCCGCGAAATGAAAGAACTTGTCGCGGGCTGACGTCGCCCTCTCACCGAAACGAAACTTACCCGCGGCGAATCGCGTCCATCGGCATCATCCGCATCGCCCAGACCGCCGGGTAGAGGCCGCCGAAGATGCCCAGGACGGTGCTGAAGGCCAGGGCAAACAAGAGCAGGCCGGGCGTGGCCACGAGGTAGATGCGGTCGGGCCAGATGGAGTTGATGCCGCGCGTCGCCAGCCAGCCGACGATGCAGCCAAAGATCCCGCCAAAAAATCCCAAGACCGCGCTCTCCGAGGTGATCAACCGCAACACGTCGTAGCGGGACCAGCCGTTCGCCTTAAGGATGCCGAACTCGATGATCCGTTCGGTGACGCTCATCAGCATTGTGTTGACGATGCTCAAGACGGCAATCGTCACGCCGATGCCACTCATGATGGCCAGAAACAAATCGAGGTCCGCGCTGAAGTCCTGGAACCGGCTCGCCCAGTCCGTGGGACTGCGAACTTCCACCGGCAACAGCGGTGGAATCCCTTTGAGCGACGCGGTCGTGCGGACCGTTGTTGCGTCGCCCGACTTGGGCGCCGCGTGAGCGTCGCTGGGACCCAGCGAGGCATTCCCCAGAGCGGCGGTCGGCAACGTCACTCGTGAAAGCAGTCGCACGAACAGGTCGAACAGCATGTTGCCACTCTCCAGCGGCTCGCGGCTGGTCGACGGCTGCCAGGCTTCGACTTCCCGCCCTTTGAAAACTTGCTGAATCCGCGGTGCCAGCTCGCTGTCGGGAACGTCGCCCGTCTGTTCGATGTAGAACGCACAGACCGAGTCGTTGCCGAACCGGGTGATCTTCCGGACTTCGTCGATATCGACGATGAGCGCGATATCCAACAACAGCGACCCGCAGTTGTAAATTCCAACAATCTTGAGATCGCTGCCGGCGACGTTCAGCGTGTCGCCGATCGTTTTGTGAAACTCGTCGGCAATCGACTTGCTGACGACCGTGTTGAGCGTTCCCTTGTCCGCCTCCGTGAGATAGCGGCCGGAGATCATGTCCTTGCGGTAGACGCGGTTCTTCAGTTGCAGTCGCGTGGGAAGTTCGATTCCGAACAAGAAGCGGGGTGGGCTGATGATCATCTTGCCGTCGATGACGTTGGCCCGCACCCAAACTTCCGGGCTGACCAGTTTCACACCGGGGACTTTGGCAATCTCCGGGCCCCAAGACGCGGGCAGCCGCGAGAAAATGGGAATCGGGGCTCCGGGCTGCATGGCCACGAGTCCCTCGATCTGGCCGAAGGTCTTGCCGACCATCTCGTCCAGTCCCTTGGCGACTGAAAAGAGTCCGATCATCCCCATGATGGCCACGGTGAGCCCCACCAGCGACAACACGCTGCGCATGGGCCGCGTCATCAGGTTACGAATCGCGAATTTCAGCACGGGAAAGGGCTCGAGGGGAGAGACGGGCAACGTCCGCAAGCCGTTGCGTTCGGCCGTTCATCGGCACGTGAACGGCGAATCCTTAGCATAGGGGCCGTGCTGAGCAAGCGAAAGGATGCTTGTGCGAGCGCCGGCTCTTGAATCGCCCGCGCAGGGCTCCCTAGAATGATCTGCCGCGCTGCCAGGCGCGGTTTTATCCATGGCAGAAATCGATTACTACAAAACGCTCGGCATCTCCCGCACCGCCTCGGCCGAGGAAATTCGCAAAGCCTACAAAAAGCTCGCGCGCAAGTATCACCCCGACGTCCGTCCCGGTGATAAAGACGCGGCCGACCAGTTCAAACGTGTCCAGCAGGCTTATTCCATTCTGGGCGACGCGGAGAAACGGCTCCAATACGACCGCTATGGCCACGCCTTCAACGGTGGCCGCGGCGGCGGACCTTACCGCACGGCCTGGGCCAGTGGTCCGGACGGCACCCATGCGGTCGACTTGAGCGACCTCTTCAGCCACATTTTCGGCGGCGACGCGCATCACGGTGGCGGCGGCCAGTTCGAGCAGGGCCCGTTCCCAGGAGGATTTCGCCAAGAGTCCTTCCGCCATGCGGAGGGGCCAGCCGAAGCTCGGAAAGGCGAGGACATCAACTTCGATGTCACCGTGCCCTTCAACGTCGCCGCCGAGGGGGGCAATCACGGCCTGCAGATTCGCCGGGGCGATCAAACCGAACGGATCACCGTCAAGATTCCGCCCGGCGTGCAGGACGGCGGCACGATTCGGCTGGCCGGCCAAGGGCAGCCAGGCCCCGGCGGCGGCCCCGCGGGCGACCTGCTGCTGACCGTCCACGTCTCGCCGCACCCCTACTTCCACCGGGAGGGGAGTAACCTGCTCGTCGACGTGCCGATCACGCCCTCCGAAGCCGCACTCGGCACCAAGATCGAAGTGCCCACGCTCTCGGAAGGGCACGTGAACGTGAAAGTGCCGCCGGGCACCTCCAGCGGCACGCGGCTGCGGCTCCGCGGCAAAGGCGTGCTCAATCCCAAAACGCACGAGCGCGGCGACCAATACGTGGTGGTCAAGATCGTCATTCCGCACGAAACGAGCGAAGCGGCCCAGAAACTCTACAGCGAGTTGGCTGGAGTCGAGCCGCAATCTCCGCGCAACGGACTCTGGTGACGCGGCCTCCCGGCTCAATCACGGAGCGGCCGACTCGGGGGCAGGGGACGGGCTGCTGGGGGATGGCACTCGTTGCCACGAGTTGTCCAGCGGGAAGGCCGACTCGATCGTCGCTCGCGACGCCAGCACGTCGAGCGCTTGTTGGGCCCTTTCCTGGTCGAGATGCTGGCGGATCGTGTTTTCGACGTCCTCGAAGGGGACCCAGCCGGCCGGCATGCGGGTGACCAGGCGAATTACGCGGAAGGCGTGGTCGGTCTCGATCACCGAGCTCGTTTCGCCCTCAGCCAATTGGTGGAGGATCGCGGCGGTCTTGTCGTCGACGATGCTTTCCGGCCGCGTCGGTCGCTGCCATCCTCCCTGTTCGGCCCGCGGGCCATCGGAGAATTTTGTCGCGACGGCGGCAAACGGCTCGCCCTTGCGCAAGCAGGCCAAGGCGTCGCCCAAGACCTTCAGGCCGTTCTTTCGGCCGTAGAACTCTTTCATGTCGTCGGACCACACGAAGCCGTCTCGATGAGCTTCCGGATCCGTGGAATCGCTGACTGGATCGACCTCCGCGAACTGCATTGCCGTGGTAATCTGCTTGGTTGCCTCAGCACTCAACTGGCCGTCATCGAGCAGTGAGAGAGAAAAGTTATCGTGCGACAACGCCGGCTTGACCTTTTCTTCCGCAATCCTTGCACCCAGCTCGTGTCCAATCTTCCGATAGACGGCCATCTCCGAACCAAAATCGGTGGATCGCGTTTTGCTTGCCGTGCTTTTCGAAGTCCCGAATCGCTGGTGGTCGAAGTTGATTTCCAGTAACTGCCAAGTGACTTTTTCGGGAGTGGCGTACGTTCCGCGGTGCGCCTGGTAGTAGGCCAGCAAGTGCGGACGGTCCACGGGACTCATGTGTTGGGCGATGCCGCGCAGGTATTCGTCGGCACACAGACGGCAACGGAATTCGGCCTTGAGGCTCGCCAGCGACGTTCCCTGGTTCCGAAGCTTTTCATCCACCCCTTGAGGCGACTTGACCTCAAAGTCCCGCTCGAGCCTCTCCACATATTTGTCGAATTCCCGGTCGATGGCCTGTTCCGACTTCCGCATTTGCTCGGCGTCCAGCAGGCTGCGGTAGCCCTGCGATTGCAATCGCGTCCGCACGAAGCCGGAAAGGAACTTTTTGATCGCCGTCTCTTGCAGGACTCGAAATTCTTCTTCTTTAATGCCGCCGTTTGCCAGGCTTTTGCCGGCGGACAGCAGGTTAAGCCCATCGGCGTTGAGCGATTCGACGGCCGCTCGCTCCAACAGTTCCGAGGCGAAGATCGGCTGGCCATTGACTCGCGCGACGACTTCCGGACCCAAGAGCTTGGACGCTGCCGAAATCTTCGACGCATCAACCGCGAGATCAGGGAAGCGGTTCCCGGAGCTGGCCGGGCACAACCAGGCCGACGACGCGACGTTCGCGAGCAAGGAACGAACCGTCAGCCGATACTTGAGCTGCCGCGGAAACTGCAGCGGCGTACGAATCGAGCCGTCGGTCTCGACCGTCGTGCGAAATTGTCCGAGCGCGTCGGGCGAATCGGCCACTTCGACGACGGCCTGAGCGCCGACCAGCGGTTTCCCATCGTTCCCTAAGACTCGGCCGCTGAGCGCGACGAGTTCGCGCCGTGGTTCTTGTAAGAGGATCGCTTTCTCATCGCCGGCGACGATCGTGACGGGCTGTGTGAGCAAGACTCCCACATCGTTTGCCGTCAGTCGGACATCCGCGCCAGCTTCCACCTGCTCGAAGCGGAAATGTCCGTCTTCATCGGTGCTGACCCCTTGGCTGACGTCGGCCGGCTTCTTCCCCGCCTTCGTTTCGCGAGTCCGCCACTCGGCTCGAATGCGAATATCGGCCAGTGGACGCCCCGCCGCGTCGACGGCTCGACCTACGATCGGGCAGCCGCGGACCAGCTCGATCGGCGGCGGCTCGCAATGCGTGACTCCGCCGGGAATCTCGACATAAGCCTCGGGGCCAAACAGCGTCCGCAGATAGCCATCGGGCAGCTCGCACTCGATGGCGTACGTCTCGCCCGCAGCCAGGCACACCCGCAGGCAGCCGTTCGCGTCGGTCCGGCCGCTGCAGCGGAATTCGTTCGACGCCAAAAGGCTGACCCGCACGCCCGTCAGCGGCCGCTTCGTGTAAGCGTCGCGGGCGACCCAGGTCGTCCAGACACCTTTGCGCGCGGGCAGGTCGATCTGCAAGGTCTTGCCCGCCGGCAGGTCGCTCACTTCGCAGGACGAATCGCGATCGTCGGCGAAGCCCAGAGCGTGCAGGCCCTGGATGTGAAGACGCAGGGTACCACGCGTCGATCTCGGGAAGTGCGGGACCCTAAAACGTCCGTCTCGATCGGGCCGCACCACATATTCATCGAGCCAGACCACCCACGACGCCGGTTGATCCTGCGAAGCGTTTTTGCCCGCTGCTTGCGCGGGAGAGAGGGACGACTGCCGCAGGACGACCTGCAAGCTCGACAGGTCAGCCTTCGCGCCCTCGGGCGGCACGACACGACCTTCGAACGGCTGCGTCGACCGGAGCGTCACGACGATCGGCGTGTCGTCGTGTGGCCTGATATCAAATTCAGCGGTCTGCACGCCGAATTCTTTGGTCTCGAGGTCAACCGCGACCCGGCCGCGGTGCCACCCGGAAACTTGGAGACGGCCGTCTCCCGCGCTGTGCGCCTTAAGTCGCTCGCAGATCGGCAGGGGCAGCTTGAGCTTGTGATCGGCCGCGGACCAGACGAGCATGGGGGTCCCTGTCGCGTCGCTGCAGGGAGATCCGTCGGGCCGCCGCAAGTGAATGGTCAGCGGGCTTTCGTCGAGCAGCGAGACGGTCAACGGCTCGGCGGGTGCAGTGCCGAAAAAGCTCGTGCGCGCAACTGCCAAGCCCGGCTTCCAGATCCAGACCTCGAACTCCGCAGGATCCTCGGAGCTTTGCTCGAGCGCAGACGGTAGCGGAGCCAAGGTGAACCGTCCGTCGGCCCCTGCCTCCGTCTGCGCGAAGATTGTGGAGCCCGCGAGGTCGAAGTCCGACTTCTCGTGCCGTGTGAGCCAAACAGTCGCGCCCGCTGCCGGCGCTCCGTGGGCGTCGAGCGCGCGACCGCAGATGAGGTGTGTGGCAGGAGCCGGTGGCTGCGCGGGCGTCGTCGCGACATGGGCCGCCGCCGACTGCTCAGCGTGTGGCGGATCGCTCAGGCGCGAGTAAAGCCACGACCAACCGACGACCGCCACAACCAACGCCACGACCGACCGGGGAATGCGAGATCCGTTCATCGACCGCCCTCCTGCATTCAATGCCCGGGCGGTCATCTACGAAAAATACGGGATTTTGGCAACGAGAGTTACCAGCCGGGGGCCGAAAACCACCGCGAAAGGCCGCCCGCGGACGGCTCGGGGCAGCGGCATTGTCGACGGTCGGGGCCCTGCCTAGGATTGTTTCGTTGATGTCATTCTGTCGCGGAACGGGTTCTCACATCCAGTCGCGGACTGCTCATGCGACGTCGCACTCTCTGGCTCATGCACGTCGCCGTGCCCTTTCTGGTGGCATTGAGTGGGATCTTGGCCCCTTCCGCGCCGCCCCAAGTGGCGGCTGAAGAACCCAAGCCCGCCGTCGCTTCGGACCAGGCACAGAAGCCCGCTGCGCCGGCCCCCGATCCCGCCGCTCGGCGACACCTCAAAAACAACGAATTCCTGCTGGCGCTGTCGCTCTGGGTCGGCGTGCTGGTGATCGGACTATCCCTGCTGGCGATGATCGTGAGCTGGGGACGTTCGGTCCGCAACCTGGCCCGAGGCAAGCCGCGACCGCCGACCGCTCCCGATCCTCTTTGGTATTTAAAGCCGAAGCCTGCGGCCCCCGCTGCATCGGCTTCGACCGAAAGCGGCGCCGATAACGGAGAGCCCGGCTCGGACGCTTCAAGCCACACGCCCATCTAACTTCCGGACGACCCTGTGAAGTCCTTCGCGCTGCCTCGAAATCGGCGGATCAAGAACTCGCGCGAGTTTGCGAGTATCTACGACCGCCGCATCCGCGCGGCCGACGGACACTTGCTCGTCTGGGCCGCCCCGAATGTCCTGCACCGCACTCGCTTCGGTGTGAGCGTTTCGCGCAAGCTCGGCCCATCCGTCCGCCGCTCGGCCCTCAAGCGTTTGTTGCGGGAGGCGTTTCGCCTCTCGCAGCACGAATTGCCCAACGACCTCGACTTGATTCTCATTCCGCAGCGCTCGACCGCCGCGACGGCTGAGCTGGCCGACTACCAGCGATCGCTGGTGAAACTGGCGATGCGGCTGGCCCGGCAGCTCGGCCAGCAGGACGGGCCCGCGACATGAATTCGGCCGTCCGCTTTCTGACGCTCGTCCCCGAGATGCTGATTGTCGGCGCGATTCGGGTCTATCAACTGCTGATCCGTCCGCTGCTCGGCCCGCGCTGTCGCTTTCACCCGTCGTGCAGCGAGTACTTTATCGGAGCCGTGCGGAAGTACGGCGTGTTCTCGGGAAGTGCGCGAGGCGTCTGGCGAATCATGCGTTGCCACCCCTTCCATCCGGGTGGCTACGATCCGCCCTAAACTGTGCTTCTCAACCGCGCGTCAGGGCGTCGCCAGATCGCGCAACGCGCTGGGCTGCGCCGGCGGATTAGAAATGGGGCTGCTGCCGGTCGACGGCGAATTGCCCCGAGATTGCATCCACACGGGTTGTCCGTAACGGCCGCCGACGATCGGCTGGGAAGCCGTCGCCGAGGGATAATTTAGCGGCGCGGTCGATGCGACCGGGCGCAGCGCGCTCGTTGCTTGCGGGACGACCACGGATGCCGCGGGGCTCGGCGGAGAAGCCGGCAGCTCGACGGGAGCCGGGACCGGAGTCCAACCCGGCTGATACGCGAAGCCGGCATTCGGGTTCACACTGGCATTTGAATTCACGCTGATTGGCGCGGGGCCGCCCGAATTCGCGGCAACCGGTGTCGGCTCGCTGGGATTTTTGTTCGAGATCGTCTGAATCGTCTGCCCGGGCACGGAAGGCGCCGACCAGGCAGCTGACGTCGGCGGAGCGGCAGACGGATCCGTTGGCGACTCGACGTTCCGAGCAACCAGCGATGCGCTGGGAGTCGCCGGGCTGCTCGGCTCAACCGGATCAGTCGGAATGGTCACTCGGTGAGCGGCTTGCGGAATCACGACCATCGGCGGGCTCTCACGGGTCGACGACTGAGCTGCCGCGGGGACGGCGGGGGGCTCGGGTGTCTTCGGCTGCGCCGTTTGCACTTGCTGCTGCGCGGCAGGTGGAACTTCGGCCGGTGTTTTGGACATGTCGATGATCGTCGGCCCGCTGTCCGGAGCGTTGATCTTGGCGACCGTCGCGCGATACTCCTCGGGCGAGATGGCCGTGAAGTCTTCGACGCCCTCGACCTTGACCGTTGCCGGCTGCTCGCTGGGCGGGGCATCGCCGCCGTTAGGCCATTGCTCGATCTTGTTGCTCGATGAACTGGCCGGAACCGCGAGCTGCGCGGGCGGGACCAGCGGTTCGATCGGCCGCGCGGTCGCTTCGACCTGCGCCGTTTGTGTGCTCGTGGCGATCGGCGGCAGGCTCTCACCTTCATCCGACGCGTAGAGCGGATGTAGCGGCGGCCTTTCCACTCGGGCGGCCACGCCAACGCTCGCCGTCGGAATGGGCACGCGCGGGCCGCTCGCCACGGTCACGCCAGCCTTCGCATCGCCGGCCGCCAGCGCGTCCGCGTCCTTCTTAGTTGGCTTCGCCGGATGCGTCAGCGAGTGGAACTTTTTCCGGAGACGAGCGAGCGGACTCAGCGGCGGATCGGCCGGCTTCGCGGCTGCCTTCTTCGTCGCCGGTGCGGGCGTCGCGTCAGTGGCTGCGGGAACGCTGGGGGCGATCGACTCAGCCGGTCCGGGAGCAGTCAGTCGCGCCGGCTCGCTCGGCTGCACGACGACGGGCGGGGACGGCAGCGGAGTCTGCAGCACGCCCATCGGCGCGCTCAACAAGGGCTCGGTGACGGCCGCGCCCGGCCCTACCCCCGCAGGACTGCTCGGCGGCGCTGTTTCACTCACGGGTGGCGCCGGCATGCCGGTTGGAGGTGGCGGCGGAACGAGGGGCGCATCAACGGCCTGAGGAGGCGCGGGAAGGGCCGGCGGGGTCACGATCGGTTCGGCGTTTGGCGCAGGGCTCGAATTGACGGGTCCACTCGGGGGAGCGGACGGTGCGGGGCCGACCGGGCCGGGCGCCGCGGCGGACGGACTCACGACCACCGGGTTCGGCGGTGTCGGAGACGTCGTCACCGGGCGATAGGCCGGCGAACTCGCGCAGCCTGCGAGTCCGGCAGCTGATAGCACTCCCACCGGGAGCAGCCGCCGCAGCGGCTTGGAACGATCCATGTTCCGTCCATCTCGCGCCCGCGAACCGTTCGGCTAGTTCGTGATGCGCGGAGAAAGTGTTACGCAAAGCGCAATCCGTCGCATTGACCATGATCGGCTGCCTGAAAGGACGGGGCTCACCCGATGGAACCGAATCGCCCCGATCGTCGCGAGGGACGGTTCCGTTTCTAACACCCGTCCGGTCGCGCGAAAGTTTGGCGGCGCTCAACATAAGAAGCTGAGTCCCGCGGGCTGCGGTTCGCGGCAATGGCGGTTGTTCGGCCTCTGATCGCTAGCGAAGATGGGAAAGATTTGCGGCCGGCGTGCCAACGCTCCAGGCTACCGGGCCAGATCGCAGCTCCGGTCGTAGGGCCGGGTCACCGGTTCAAGTCGCCGGGCCAGTGGACGGCCGTTCGGCCGCCTTAGTCGTTCATCACTTCTTTTTCTTTGGCGGCGGCCATGTCGTTGACCTTGCCCTCGAACTTCTTGGTCAACTCCTGCACCTGCTCCTTCGTCTGATCGCACTCGTCCTCGGTCAGATTCTTATCCTTCTGACCCTGGTCGGCGTGTTTGTTCGCGTCGCGACGGACGTTGCGGATCGAAATGCGGGCCTCTTCCGCCAATTCCTTCACACGCGACGTCAATTGCCGCCGCCGCTCGGTCGACAGGGCGGGCACGTTCAGGCGAATCACGCGGCCGTCCGAATTGGGCGATAGTCCCGTGTCGCTCGACTGAATTGCCTTGGCGATGTTGCTCAGCGACGAAGCGTCGAACGGACGAATCAAAATCTGCTGCGGCTCCGGAATGCTGATGTTAGCGATCTGCTTCAGTGGCGTCGGCGAGCCGTAATAGTCGACACGAATCGAATCGACCAGGCCGGCCGTCGCACGCCCCGTGCGAAGACCTTGCATCTGCCCCTGCAGCATGGCAACGGCCTTCTCCATCCGCTCTTCGGCGTCCAGCAAGATTTCGTCCTGGTCCATGATCGCGTTCCCTTAAAGAAATCGTTCGCCACGGGCCGCGCCTTTCGTCTGGCGGCCCCGGCTGCGCTTCAAAGTTACCGAATCGGCACCTGGTTGCAAAGCAGTTTGACGCCCGCACGGACGCCTCGCCGCGCAGCTCGCCGCCAGAAAACCTGAGCGACGAAAACTCAGGCGGGCGAAGGGATCACGCGGGTGCCGATCCGCTCGCCGGCGATCACCCGTTCGATGTTGCCCTTCTGCTGGAAGTTGAACACCAGAATCGGAATGCCGTGCTCCATACAGTGATGAATGGCCTGCGCATCCATCACCTGCAGGTTCTGTCGCAGCACCTCCTGAAACGTGATCTCGGAGTAGCGCACGGCGTGCGGGTTCTTTTCCGGGTCGGCTGAATAGATTCCGTCGACCTTGGTCGCCTTGAGCAACACGTCCGCCTCGATCTCCCGCGCCCGGAGGGCGGCTGCCGTGTCGGTCGTCACGAACGGGCTGCCGGTCCCGGCCGCCAGGATCACGACCCGCCCCTTCTCGAGATGTCGCACGCAGCGGCGACGAATGAACGGCTCGGCCACGCCTTCCATCCGAATGGCCGTCTGCAACCGCGTCGGCACGCCGATCTTCTCCAGCGCGTCCTGCAGGGCCAGCCCGTTGATCACCGTGGCCAGCATCCCCATATAGTGCGCGGTGGGCGGATTGATGGCCGCGCTCACGGCGGCGAACTCGCGACCGCGGAGAATGTTCCCGCCGCCGCAGACGATCGCCAACTGCACGCCCATCCGATGCACGCCGGCGATCTCGGCGGAAATGGCGGCCACCTCGGTCATGCTGATGCCCGACTCGCCCCGCCGGCAAAAACTCTCACCGCTCAGCTTGAGCAGCACTCGTTTATAGGCCGGCTTTCGTGGTTCCGCGTCGGACGCCATCTCGACATTCTCCGTAGGCAAAAAGGCTGTTCGCGCCAGTCATCCCAGGACCCGTGCAATCTCCGCGCAGTGTATCGGCGTCACTCCTCAAAACCCAGGGGCATGCCCCTGACACGCTGCGGCTTTGGGATCCGGCGGCGCGTCAGGGGTGGCGGGGGCGCTCCGCTTCGCGGAAGCCCCCGTCTTGTCGTGATCCTTGCCTGCTGAGGTAGGCCGATGTTCCGGGGCTTCCGCTCCGCGGAGCGCCCCGGCCATCCGTCGCGAATTAGTTTATGCGCTCTTCGGGTCGGGCGAGGTGGCCGACTCGAGTCCCCGTGGCTTTGCCTAGAAAGTCGCGTTTGCCCAGAAAAGGATCGGTTTGCCCAGAACGTCGGGAGTCAGCGTGCGATTCAGCAATGGAGGTCTTTCCAAACGTCCCCGCGTGTTCGGAGAATTTCCTGTCTCCGCTCTCTCGTTTTTTCATCCAGCCAACGGTGCCCGCACTTCAGACACGCGACCGTCGGCGACTTTGCGTTGAGAACCCCACCCCCACTCTGCAGTTCACCCCGACGGATCTTTTCTTTCGTATCAGCAGTCAACTTACCGCCATGCGCAAGCGGCACGCTCTCAGTTGATCCGCATTTCGGGCATGGTTCCCGCTTTATTTGTTCGTCGCTCATGCCGCGATTGTACCGGGATCGGGGGATCGATCCGATTTTCTGGGCAGAAACCTCGGTGGGGACAGCTTTCGGCCCCCCCTATCAAATGAAAGCGTCCCCACCCCGCCGGGGATGAATTTCTTGTCACGGCGGGAACTTGCCGCATCGCGCTGGTGGATCCTTTTCTCCCTTATGTGAAAACGGATCCCCACCACCAGCAGACCGGCTCGCGGGCGGCGGGCGATCCAATTTCGGTCCCCGCGGGCTCGCGGTCCCGCCGCGCTCGATCGAGCTTGGCGGGCTGAGCGAAGGAGCAAATTCGCCGGGATCGGCTCGGTGAAACAACGTGTCCCGTCCCGCTAAATTGGAAAGGTGAAGTCTGCGTCTGAATTTTGTGGGGCAGGCTGCGCTCGCCGTCGCGCCTGTCTCAATTCGATCCCGTCCCGTTTCGCTCCGCACAATGCCGCTTGTTTTCCTGGTGAAACAATGTGTCCCGTCCCGCTCCCCATGTCGGCGGCAGGCAGAGTGTTGAGACCGGACACATGGGTGACAAGTGTTCGGACACATGGGTAACAGGTTTGGCGGGGAAGGCAAAGGCTGCGTGAGCGTAGCGAATGCAGGCT
>Ga0210390_10000256_pt1 | contig 58742 bp, 51 predicted proteins | sample IncBWH11OmetaG_FD_161050 | JGI IMG/M metagenome (GOLD analysis project Ga0210390, IMG submission 161050) | Forest soil microbial communities from Barre Woods Harvard Forest LTER site, Petersham, Massachusetts, United States - Inc-BW-H-11-O ... | reverse complement strand
CAGGATGAGGCCTTGTGATCTCCTGCCGGGGATCAGCATATTGCCGAGAAGGCCTGCTCCCAGGCCGAGAATAATCCATGCGATGATGCCCATAACCGACTCCTTGGTCAGTGATGAAATGTGACGTACGGGGTAGCCGGTCCTGCGCGACAGATCGCGGTGAGAGAAATTAACTCCCGCGGGCTCTTGCCCTTTTCTGGGCCGCAGCGCCTTGACGGCGTCGGCCCGATTAAGAAAACTCCGGGTCCTGCGCTGCTCCCGTAGTTTGGGTGCAGCTGCCGGGATCCGGAGCGATATTTTTATATTACCCTGCCTTGGCACTAATGTCCATCGGCGGGTAAGCATCAGAACTCGAAGCACCTGCGGCTGCGGTGCGGCCAGCAGCAGCTCACCCCCGGCGACTCGGGCTTGCTTACGCCCGTGTACCAGCGCCGCCACACCACTGGAATCCATAAACGCCAGGCCCGCCAAATCGACGATAATCGCCCGCTCGCGGGCCGCGACCGCCGCAATCGCGGCAGCGACACTTACCGCGTCCACTACATCAAGCACCCCGCGCAACACGACCACAACCTTCTCGGCCTCATTCTCCTCATCATCGGGATGTTCGTGGCGCTCCTCACGGTGGCCTGTCCGTCGCTGGTCAGTCCGAGTCAGTCCGCGGCGGCGGATGTGCCGGCGGGGACATCACTGGCGGGTACATCGGGGGCGGAATTCCCGCTTGCCGCTTCTGCGGGCTGGGTAGCGTCCGGCTGGGAGGCGGGGCGGTGCCTGAACAGGTGCCACTTGCCGCGCTGGCCGCCATCATCGTCTTCACCGGGGTGGCTGTCTGAGCCGGGGTGGCTGTCTGAGCCGGGGTGGCTGTCTGAGCCGGGATCGCGGTCGCTGCCGGCTGTGCCGTCGCCTAGCGTGCTGGGGGTGTAGGCGCGGGCGGTCTCGCGCTGGCCGAGGAGGTCGTCGCGGTCGGCGCTGACGGCGGCGGTCTCGCGGCGGGACTGCGCGAGGCTGTGGCGGGCCTGGTGGCCGCGGCGGGAGGTGCGGCGCGCGCCGGCCAGCAGCAGGCTCAGCCCGGCCAGGCCCAGGGCCCCGGTCACGATGCCGTAGAGGAACAGCGTGCCGGTGGAGCCGGTCACGTGATAGCCGAACACCGCGAACGGCTGGGCGAGTGCATGGGCGCTGCCGCTATTGGTAAGGACGCCGGCCACGCCGGCGACAACGGCCGCGACCAGGACGACGAGCCCGATAATTATGATCATGACGTACTCCGGGAATCTCAGCGGTGCGCGAACCGGCGGGACCCGCCGGACCGCCGGCTGGCCAGGTGGAAGGCGAGCAGCAGGACCGCTGCGCCGGCGATGGCGGTGAGCCAGGTGGAGAGGTTGAAGAACCCGTTAAGGGTGTGAACGTGGAACAGGAGAACGATCCATTCGATGATGCCCATGAGCGACTCCTTCAGTCAGCGACGAGGCGACGTACGCGGTAGTCAGTCATGCTGGGTAGATCGCGGCGCGAGAGAAGACTCTCCCGGGGGTTTACACCGTCCTCTGATCAAGGCGTCTGGCCGGCACCGTGCCGTGTACGAGCAAAAAAACTCCGGTCCTGCCGCCGCATCCGCAGACATGATGCGGATATGGCTGCCGAGGTCCGGAGCTATACCTTTACTTTACGCTTCTTTTACTCCCGCGCATAGGGCCCGCGACGGCACGCACAAGCACCGGAGGGTGACCATGCGGCTGATGTCAGGGCAGGCTGACCTGATCGCACGGCGCCTGCCGGATTGCCCTGGTTATCTCGGGTGCCGTCTTGAGCGCCGGCGCCACCTCGCGCCATCCGGCGCGTGTCGTCAGGCAACTGGCGCGGCGCCAGCACGGCTGTTCCGCGGGGAGCTTGCGATGCTGCTGGCCGCCTCTTCCGCGTTGGCGTAAACGGAGAAGTCATCGGCCAGCCTGGTGATCGTGAGAACCCGCATCACCTGCCGCTGCGGCGCGGCGAGCAGCAGGTCGCCTCCGGCCCGCCGCGCGTGCTTCCGGCCGCGTGCTAGCGCCGCCACTCCGACGGTGTCAATGAACTCCAGGCCCGTCAGGTCCACGATGATCTCCGGTTCGCGGTCGGCGACCGCCGTGAGCGCGGCCGCCACGGACGCGGCGTCTGCCAGGTCAAGCTCCCCGCGCAACGTGACCACAACGTGGCCGTCGCACCCGCGGATACTCAGCTCCGTGCTGATCATAGGTGCGCCTTCCCCACTTCAGCGGCAAGGCGGGGTCTTGACCCAGCAGCTAGTTCACAAGCTTCTGCTATGAACACTACGCCCGGCACTCGCCCATGTCCTGCCTGGGCGAGTGCAGCCGGGGTTACAACCTGGGTTCTTGACCCAGCCTGGGCTCGTCGCGTATCTGCCCGGCGCGCGCCAGCTGCTGTCCTCTTATCGCACCGGGGCCGGGGATGGTCTCGGTGCCGTCAACCATGGCCCGGGCCAGGTCGGACAGGCGGCGGTTACGGGAGCGGGCGTAGTCGCGCAGGACGCTGAATGCCTGATCCATGTCCAGGCCGAGGCGCTCGGCGAGCTTGCCCTTGGCTTGCTCGATGACGACCCGGCTGTTCAGCGCGGTCTGCAGTTGCTCATTCAGGGTGTCGCTGCGGCGCATGTTACGCTCGTGCAGCAAGCCGATGGTGGCCACGTCGGCCAGCGCCTGGCCGACCCGCACGTCCGCGAGGTCGAAGACACCCGGGGCGGCGCGAAAGAGGTTCAGCGCGCCGATGACCTGCTCGCGCAACCGCATCGGCAGTGCCTGCACGGCGCCGAAGCCGGTCTGGGTGGCGGCGGCGGCGAACCGCGGCCACCGCTGGTCGGTGCCCAGGTCGGTGGCTGTCACGGGCTGGCCGGACCGGAAGCAGTCCAGGCAGGGGCCTTGGTCGCTTTGCAGCTGGAACAGCTCCAGCAGCCGGGCGGCCTCGCTGGAGGCGGCCACCACGCGCAGCTCTCCGCGCTGGTCGGCCAGCAGCAGCCCGACGGCGGAGACGTCCAGCAGGGCGGCGCTGCGGCCGGTCAGCACGTGCAGGAAGTCGATGACGTCGAAGTCGTCGACCAGGGTGTCAGTCAGCTCGACGAATGTTTCTGATAGCAGTTGCCCGTCCATCCGGCTCACCCTTTCAGCTCAGCAAACGCGGTAAGATCCGTAGCTGGACCATGGCAGGCGGAACACCCGGCGAGTGCCTCATGTGTCACCGCCTAGGGACGGCCCAGGGTCGGGGTGCAGCCGCAGGCGGCGGGCGACGATGTCCCGGGCCACATCGGTCAGCCGCAGCTCGTTGGCATAAGCATAGGCCCGCAGCCGCGCGAACGCGTCGGTGATGCTGACGCCCAGCTGCTCGGTGAGCATCCCGGTGGCCTGGTCGATCTCAGCCCGGTGCGCACCCAGGTCCGCGGGCTGGCCGCCAGGGCCGGCCCCGGGTCCCTGGTCTCCCTCGGCCTGGGCCTGGGCGTCGAGCAGCAGCAGAGTCGCGGTATCGGCGAACACCAGCGCGTCCGCCAACTGCACGCTGCTCAACCGGCCGGCCCGGTCCCGGTACAGGCAGAGCACCCCGGCGCGGATCGCCCCGATCACCAGCGGGAACGCGAAGACCGCCGCCGCCCCCGCCTGGCGTGCCGCCGGCGCGAACACCGGCCAGCGCCGCCCCGATTCCCCGTCCGCCAGATCTGAGGCCAGCGCCGGGCCGCCGGAGGCGGACGCGTCCAGCGACGGTCCTTCCCCCAGGGTCAGCTGCAGTTCCGCGAGCCGCTCACTGAGGTCATCAGTCACCCGCATCAGGTGCCCCGCCTCCCCGCCCCGCGCGGCGCTCAGCCAGGCACCGGTGACCTGAATCCCGGCCACGGCCGCCGCGCACACATCCCCCGCCGACACACGGCCACCCCGGACGGCCGCCTGCTCCGCGACCAGTCCCCAGATCCTGCCCAGCCGGTTGTCCGTCACCCGCGCGGCCAGCCGAAGTGACCCGGCGGCCGGACCCAGCCGCGGGACCCGGCCGTGGCTGGCGCGCCGCGGGAGCCGGCGAACTCCAGGCCCGCGAGATCCCGCTCCCCGCACCACGCGACCGCCACATCGCCACCGTGCAGGCGGGTACTCAGATTCGCGCCGAACATGGGAACCCCTCCCGCCTCAGCAGCAAGGCGCAGTCCGGGCCCGGCGGCTAGTTCGCAAGCTATTTCCTGAACCTTACGCCCCCCAAACGGCCCACGCGTGGTCGCTGCATCGCATTGAGTGCGCACAGAAACAAGGCTGCCCCAACTGGTATTCATGGAGTAGAAGTGTGCCCGGGCCGCCTGGACCACGCGGTTGCGAACTGGTCAGAGGGAAAGGCACCAATGAGCTTGAGTACAGCGCGGGGAAGGGCCAGGCCGCGGGTGCCGCTGCGGCACGGGGAGGGCAACAAGGACCATCTGAGCAGTTTCGGCGGGCTGGCGGCGCTGTCGCTTGACGCTCTCAGTTCTGTTGCGTACGGGCCGGAAGCCATCGTCGTGGTGCTGGTGGCTGCCGGTACGTCGGCGCTGCGCCTAACGCTGCCGGTCACCCTGGCGATCACTGGCCTGCTCGTCGTGCTGGTCATCTCGTACTGCCAGGTCATCGCGGTGCACCCCGACGGTGGCGGCGCGTACGCGGTGGGCAAGAAGGATCTGGGCGCCACGGTCAGCCTGCTGGCGGCCGCCAGCCTGGTGGTGGACTACGTGCTGACCGTCGCGGTCAGCCTCGCCGCTGGCGCGGCCAGCCTGGCGTCGGTGTTCCCCTCGCTCAGGCACGACTTGCTCCCGATGACCCTGATTGGCCTGGCCGGGATCGCCGCTGTCAACCTGTGGGGCATCGCTGAGAGCGCACGCTTTCTCATGGTGCCGATGGTGGCGTTCCTGTGCGCGATCTTCGGCGTCATCGTGGTCGGCCTAGTGCGCTCCCACCCGGCGGCACTGGTGGGAACCACGGAACCGGTCGCCGTCACCGAGGCGCTCGGCGTGATCCTGGTCCTGAAGGCCTTCGCCGCTGGCTGCTCGGCCCTCACCGGTATCGAGGCCATCGCCAACGGCGTCCCTACCTTTCGCCAGCCGCGCGCCCGTCGCGCCCAGCGCACCGAGCTGATGCTCGGCGCGCTGCTCGGCCTGATGCTGGTCGGACTTTCTGTGCTGATCCGCCGCGCAAGACGGCCGGCAGGTCGCCGTTCTCATCCCTGAGATCCAGCCGCGCCGATGGCGTTACCGGATCCTGCAGAACCAGCGGGGGCTGCTCCTGGCGACCGTCCTGCGCGCCAGTACCGACGTCGTCATCTGCACCATCCCCTACCGGCTAACGACACGCTAGCGGACCGGGGCCGGCGCGGGCACGAAACGGCGCGGGCCTGAGAATCCCCTTGTGGCGCGGCGGGCGCGCGTAGCATCCCACCCGCTGCCTGACCAGCTGGGGAACAAGACGCAACTTCGAAGCCCGTCGTGGGTTCGATTCACGACCTCGAATGCTCCGCAGTTGTGTTGACCTCCTCGCTTGTGGGTGCCCCGGGGACGTCCGAAGCAGTCGCGGGGACGTCAGAAGCAGACGCGGGGCTGTCCCAGTGCCGCCAGATGAGCCGGTGCACAGGTATGAGGCGGGGAACGTCGCGCAGTCCGGGTATGAACGGAACCAGCAGCAGCAAGATCGTGGCCAGGCCGGTCATGTAGATGGCGATCATGTCGATGTTGGCGGAGTTGGTCCATCCGGGGACCTGGTACCAGAGTGTGTACAGCCATAGCCAGGGCTGGCCGGGGTAGCTGCCGGTCTCGTTCATCACGCCCCACTGGCTGCCCGTCAGGCCCATCGCCTGGGCCTGACCGGCGAAGTAGGCGCCGTCCTCGATGAACAGCAGCGGCTTGGTGAAGTTGGTGCCGTAGAACGGCTGCTGGGCCAGGAGGTCGGTGTCCAGGGCGCCGCTGCGCGCCAGGGTGAGCTCGCTGGCCATCAGGGCCGGGACCGGCCCATCATTAGCCGCCGGGACGACCGGGCTCCCGGCGGGAAACGTCACCTTCGCCACCGCGTTCCCATAAGCGGTGGCCCACTTCAGCTGCTGGGCGGCGGAGGCGGCCTTGTAGGTGGCGAGCGGGGCGGTGATGGCCGGGTCCGTGCTGGCGAGCGCAGTCAGCGGCGTGATGACAAAGTCCTGTGCGGCGTTGACCGGCTGAGTGACCCCGAACCAGGTTTGGGGGGAGAACAGGAGCTTCTGGACGCTGCCGTTCTGATTGTTGTAGGGCGGCCCGTAGGTGGCGGTCTCGCTGGTGCCGTTCAGCTCGCTGGCGGCGGTGGCCAGGAAGTCGGCGGGCGCGAGCCTGGCCCAGGTGGCGATGGTGACCGGCGGGACGTCCGGTGAGGAGAGTATCCCGGCCAGGCCGAGGGTGAGCGCCAGCACGACCACCGAGGCGATGGTGCCTTCCTTCAGCAGGTCATAGCGCCGGTTGGGACCGCGCCAGGGCAAGGCGTCAGCGGCGGCCAGGGCGCGCCGCCGAAGCCGCCCTTGCACCGTGACTTCGGCGGCGGTTGCGTCGATCGGATGCGACACCCCGCGAATCCGCACCAGCAGTACGTGTGCGCCGATGATCGCGACCAGCACGATCGGGATCAGCACGATGTGCCACATCAGCATCTGGCCGAAGTTCATCACGTTGAAGAACGCGCCGACCCCCACCGAGTTCAGCGCGTCCTTGCCGCTGGTCGAGATCCACTGCGAGTCGAAGTTCTGCTGCGAGACATACCCGGTGAAGCACTCAAGCACCGAGGCGACGAACGCGACGACGCCGGTGATCCAGGTCAGCCTCCGCCGGCCGCGCCAGGCGGCCATCCAGAACTTGGCCCACAGGTGGATGACCAGCAGCGCCATGAACAGCTCCACGCTCCACAAGTGCAGGCTGTTGAAGAAATGCCCGAGCGAGTTGTAGTGCCACCAGTCAGGGCCGCCCAGCGCCAGCGCGAACCCGGACACGATCACCACCGCGAGGGCGGCCAGCGAGCCGACGCCGAAGACGTACGCCCAGGACGCCACGTACGCGGGCTGGCTGTCGGGCAGCAACTTGCCCGGCGGTAGCTTCCTGACCGCCAGCCGCCGCACCCGGTACGTCCACATCCGGGCGGTGGTGGGGTCAACTGGCTCGTCGGCTGCGGCGCCGCCGGCCACCCCGGCGGCCTCCACGCGCTCTCCCCGCGGGAACGGAAGCAGCAGCGCAGCCCCGAAGATAACGACCATGACCCCGATCAGGACCAGGTTCGCGACCGATATGTCGAAGATCGACCAGTGCACAAAGGCACCTGGCGTATTCATGTTGATCGCCAGAGAAGGAATGGCTGGCGGATAGTTCCTGGCATTGCCACCTCGCGACGTATGCGTACATCACGCCACCGAGGTCCAGAGCAGCCCGACCATTTCGGGGCACCCGCAGGCACACCACCGCGATCTCCGGTTGCCGACAGCGTACGCCCGGCCGGCCAGGTCCACAAGCAGCCCGCTGGCCGGGCGAACTTGGCCCAGGAGCCTAGGAGCTGGGGATGGGGGTGGGTAATGTGGCGCCGGGGTGAGGATGGCGCGAACGGGGAGCCGGCCGCTGGCTCCTGTCTCTACATCCGCTGCCGCAGCCGCGAATGCGGTCGCGATCCTGGACGAGACCGGTGCGACACCCCCGGGGGGGCTCGGCAGCTATGCCGTCTCGGCAGCGACTGCACCATCGCGGGAGGCGTCATCACGGTATGCCACAAGGGCGGCAAGTTGCCTGTCGAGTTAGACGGCAGCGGGCACGTCGTGCTCGGCCACCTGGCCGCCCGCCTGCGCAGGCACAAGATCCGGCTGCTGCCTTTCGACCGGACCGCTAATCCGGGCATAACCCGGGGCCCGTTCATCCGGCATGGGAGGGCATTGGCCGGAATGGCTCCTGGCACCCGCTGACTGCCTCTTCTACGCTAGCAAATACCGGGAGCATGCGCGCGGTACCTGCGCCGTTGGTTGCGTCAAGCTCCCCGCCCAGCGCAACGACCACGTAACCAATGCATCCACTGGAACCGATACGGGTGTCGAGCACGGGCCTGCCTCCTGACAAGCAGCCAGGCGAGGTCCCGACCCGACAGCTAGATTCACTAGCTTCTACAGCAGATTATGCCGCGCTGACTTCGTTGTCACCCCGCCCCATCGTCAGCCCTTGACGGTGCCGGCTGAAGCCGCCACGCTAAGCTTCCCCGCGTCAGGGTGCGCGGGGGCTCCGGTGGTCATGATCTGGCAGGCCGGGGTTTGGGCGGGCTCCTTTCAGCACGGCGTCGTGGTCGTGCTTCAGGCCGGATCGTTACATCCGGCACAACCCGCCGCACCGGAGCTCGTCACCGTCACGCAATACGGTTCAGAACCAAACTCGCGCGGTTGACAGGGGAAGGAGACGAGCGACACGTGCTCAGCACAGCGGCACCCCCTGGCGGGGTTACGCTGGCTCTATACGGCATCTCATGCGGGGGAATGACTGCGAGCACATGCAATGCCGCGGAGAGGAGGGCGGGTATGTTCCAGGCAGGCGATATCCGGGAGTGGCGGGGCCACGACGTGGTTGACCCTGACGGTCACAAGATCGGGGAGCTGGAGGCCGTCTACGTCGACACGAGCACAGACCTGCCAGCGTTCGGCACCGTTAAGGTCGGGATGCCTGGCCGGCACCGGCTCGTGTTCGTTCCCCTGGCTCAGGCGACTGTGGGTCCCGGATACCTCAAGGTCGCTCACGACAGGAAGCAAGTGAAGGATTCTCCCTCGATCAGCACCGACGGCGAACTGCCAGCGGCCGACGAAGCGGCCATCTTCAACCACTACGGCCTGACATATCAGGCAGGCACCAGCGGGGAACGGCAACTGGCCCGCCGCTGACCAGCACGACTGAGCGGAGCATCAGATGCTTGCCTTCTTCCTACTCCTCGTGATCGTGGCGATCGTCCTCGGCATCGTGGGTGTCGTCGTCAAGGGCCTGCTGTTCTTGCTGTTCATCGGCATTGTCGTGTTCCTTGGTGCCCTTGTACTGGGTGCCCTGCGAATGCGGCGGCGACCGGGGAAGCCCTCGGCGCGGTGATGACGTACGGCCTCCGAGCCGTGGGCCCGTGGGCCACATACGGCCAGATACCGCGTTGATCAGCGGGGCAAGGTGACGCGGTGGGAGCTCGCCTCGCGTCGGCCTTGCGGGACCGTTTTGTGGTGGTAGCGCCGTAACGAACAGGTGCGGTCAGTGCCGGGTAGGCCCTGACCCCGACATCGATGCTCCAGACCCTGGTGACGAAGGCCCGAGCGCTGGCTATCTTGCCGGGCCGTCCGTCCGGGCCCCAGCCGCAGACGGGCTGCCTGTCGCCGTCGGCTCTTCGACGGCTAGCGACGTTGGAGCAGCCAGCCGCGTTCAGGCTCCACTCGCACCTGGAGGAGCCGCACGGTCGTCGGCATCGGGAGGTGGCGGCGGGCGAGCCACTCACCGGGAGTTATGGCGAGGTTCCGGGCGTGCCAGGCGAGCAGCGTAGCCGGGGTCACTGCGAACATCTCACTCCAACGGCGGCGGGGATCCGGAGACCGCTATCGGCTAGAACGGCATGGCTGGCGGGACCTCGTCTCGGGCTCGGGCCGCGGCGCCTTGGGCCTCGCCTGTGCGCTTTGCTCTCCGGCCGTACGCGATGTTCCAGGCGATGAGAACTCCGGCGACGACATGAGCCCTCCAGCAGAACGAGGCGGGCATTGCCGCTGGCCAGCCCGAGACCGCTACCCACGACGATGCCGAGCAGGACTAGGACCCCCACGACGTCCACGCGGCGATCACGGGCCATTCCGAGGGCGAGCCCGACGGCCGGGAAGATGCCGCTGAGGACCAGGGCGCTCACCGCGCTGAGGCCGGCCGATCGCAGCAGCGAATAAGCCACCAGGGGGCCCGCGATATCGAACACGGCGATCTTGGCCAGCGGCCAGAACCGTCCACGGTCGGCGGAGGGCGCAACCTCTGCCGGCTCGGCCCCTGCGTTCGGCGATGAGCCGGGTGCCGGCAAGTCATGGGCGGTGGTCACGGGAGTCTCTCCTGTCGACGACAAGGCGTCGAACCCGCGCGGGGCGACAGCCTGCGGGCGGCCGCCCTGTCGAATCGGGCGTCTCATGGATCAAGCTGCCAAGCCAGCGCTACCGGGGTCTGAAGCAACGCTCCGGGAGGCTGCCCAAGTCGCTAGGCAGAATCCAACACGGCCACGGGGAGTACCGTCGTGCCAAGCTCACCATACCCCAGGTTGAATGGCACTTCTGGAGGGCCAGGTGCGACTACAGGACACCGCGCCGCCGCAGCACCTCGTACGAGATCCAGCCGACTGGGATGGGCAGCCAGAACGTCGCCACGCGAAAGAGGAGAACGGCTGGTATCGCCTGGTGCGCCGGGATGCCGATGGCCGTCAGCCCGGCGGCCAGGACGGCCTCGACTCCGCCGAGCCAATGGGCTACCTGCCCGTTTTGCCCTGATTATCCCAACCGCCCATTGAGAGTTGGCACGGTAATCTCATGATCTCGAAAACTATATGCATCAATAGCTACCAAATGCTCACCAAATAAAAATGTTTACGCGATCATGAGCCTGGCGGCGACCGGGGCCGGGCATCCGGGAGCTAACACGGCACTACCAGCACCCCACGACGGTAGTGAAGCAGCAAACTGCAGCAACTGCGTTGTCCTGCCACGACCTCCGACGTTCAGGCGGTGGGTATAGCCGCGCTCCCCCGTGCTGGCCGCCGGGAAACGGGCTCTCGCGATCACAAAGCGGGTGGAGTGAAACGGACCGCGAGCGCGTCAGTGCGGTCGGCGGCCGGCATCGCGGTTAGGTTGGTGCTAGCCGGGCTGGGCGCCGAGAACACGACGAGCCGGTTGGCGGCGAGGTCGCCGGTACTGGTTACGAGCGCGGCACGCTCGGCGTGCGGGGTGACGTATTGCTTTGGGTTGCGCTCCAGGCATCGGTGATGGCTGAGTTCATCGCAGACGGGGCAGGCGACTTGGAGGGCGGGATCGGCGTGAGCGAGCTGGTCGGCGCTTCCCATGTCAGCGAGCACCCGGCCGACGGCGATTTCGGTTTGTGTCGCGCTGGACGCTCTTCTTGTCGACGCTGACCTGAAGGGCATCACGTTCATCTCATCTCAAGTTGTAGTCATTCACAGAGTATCACCATCTGACTAATTAGCGACGATTAATAGATAATTCGAATTCATAACCGAGCGACTGCATTGGCGGTCGCCGCGGGCGGCAAGAACGGCGGGCCCGTGAGTCGGCTCCCCCGTCCTTCAGTCGGGGGTAGTTGCCGATCCCGCGGCCGAAGGACCTGCACCCCGCGTTCTACGGCAGCTCCAACTGGCACTCGACCTGGCCGAGCTATGCGCCGGCCGCTACCTCGACTGGCTGCCCCGGGCCACCTGCACGGGCTGAACCTCGGCCGGGCCTGGTGCTTCCAGCGGATCGCCGACACTCTCCCCGAGGGCGATCCGCTGGTCCCCGTGCTGCGCAGCGCGGTCCTGGAGCACGCCCAGGCCGCGCTGCCGCACGCTAGCGGCCGCGGCTTAGCCCGTTGGGGCCGCCATCGGGTCGATGCCCTCCAAGTCCGACTTCTTGACCCGGATCATCACCAGCGCGATGATCACCGCGAGGACCGAGATCCCCGCCGCCACCAGGTACCCGCGCCCGAACCCGTAGGCGAGCGCGTGGTTGCTCAGCGCCGTCTGCGCCGCCGCCGACAGGTGCGCCCCGTGCGTGGCGGCGATGGCCGACTTCGTGTTCGACGCCACCGCCGACCAGGCCACCGTGCCGAGGATGGCCAGGCCGATCGACCCGCCGACCTGCTGCCCGGTGTTAAGCAGCGACGACGCCACCCCGGTGTCCTTGTTCGGCACCTTCGCCAGCGCCACCAGGGACAGCGGTACGAATGTCAGCCCCATGCCGAGGCCGGTCAGCATCAGCGGCCCGAGCAGCCCACCGGCGTACGTGCTTTGCTCCGTGATCCGTGACAGCCAGAACATGCCTCCGGCGGCGAGCAGCGGCCCCCCGGTCATCAGCGGCCGCGCGCCGATCCTCGCGACCAACTGCGAGGAGAGCCCAGCCCCGAGCATGATCGCGGCAACCATCGGCAGGTACGCGATCCCCGAACGCACCGGCGAGTACCCCCAGATCTGCTGCACGAAGAGCGTCATGAAGAAGAACAGGCCGAAGACCGCTGTGCCGATGCACAGGCTGATCAGGTACGCCCCGGTCCTGTTGCGTGACGCGAGCACCCGAGGCGGCACCAGTGCGTGGCGCGACCGTGCCTCGATGAACGCGAACGCGCCGAGCAGTACAACGGCCGCCACCAGCGACACGATGACCTTGGTGTTCCCCCAGTGCGAGATCGCCTGGCCGTTGGTAAACGTGGTCGCCGCCTCGGAAAGCCCGTACACCAGAGCGCCCAGGCCGAGCGACCCGGTGATCGCGCCGGGCAGGTCGAAGTTGCCGCGTACGCGCTCCGACTCGCGCAGGACCCGGGGCGCGAGCAGCACGAGGACCAGGCCGATCGGCACGTTCACGAAGAACACCCAGCGCCAGTCGGCGTAGCTGGTCAGCAGCCCGCCGGCGATCAGCCCGATGGCCGCGCCGGCGATGGACACGGCCGCGTACACGCCCATCGCCCGGTTCCGCTCCTTACCCTCGGGGAAGGTGACGGCGATGAGCGACAGCGAGGCGGGTGCGGCGAGCGCCCCGCCGATGCCTTGGATGACCCGGGCGGTGAGCAGCCACGGTTGGTCGGTGGCGAACCCGCCGGCCAGCGAGGCGAGCGCGAACAGCGCGATGCCCGCGATAAAGATGCGCCGCCGTCCGAGCAGGTCACCGGATCGCCCGCCGAGCAACAGCAGGCCGCCGAAGGCGAGCGTGTAGGCATTGACAACCCACTCCAGGTTCGTCCCGGAGAAGTGCAGCGCGTCCTGGATGTGCGGCAGCGCGACGTTGACGATAGTCGCGTCGAGCACGACCATGAGCTGCGCGGCCGCGATGACCACGAGCGCGAGTCCGAGCCGTCGTGGCCTCGGCGCTTCTGCTGGCTCTGCTAGCCCTCCTCGTGGCGTGCCGACGGCGATTTCGGCTTGCACCGTGCTCTCCGCCTTCCCGCGAGTTGCTGACACAGGTGTTTCCCCTCTGGTGTAGACTTCCTGAAATTCAAGAAAATAAAACCGAACAATTTCCGAACGGGCTCCTTCGCTCCGCCTCTCCCGTCATGCTGCGAGCCGTGGCGGGAGAGCGTTGCCAAGGTGGAGCGCCCCCGGTGAATGCCGCTACATGTCAGCCCCGCCGCGTTTCACCGTGCGGGTCTGGCACCGGCTGGTCGTGATGGTGAGTCGTGGATTGATCGCCCGAGCCAGCGTCATCGGTGGCGTCCGGACCTGGCGTATTCAGCATCTTCCGCAGCAGGAAAAGCAGGCAGCGCCGCTCGTCGTCGTCGAGTGCGTAGCACCAGGGCATCTTCGCCGCGAGCTGGGCCATCATCCGCTCCTTCGCGGTAATGCCCTCGGACGTCAGCACCAGGTTCTTGACCCGCCGGTCACGCTGACTCGACTCGCGTCTGGCAAAACCATGCCGCTCCAACGTGTCGGCAATGCTCGTCACGAATGACGCGTCGCACCCCATGTGCTGCGCGAGCTCCTTCATCGTGAGCGCGTCGTCCAGCTTGAACAGCGCGAGCAGGTCATGGGGCGCGATCGTGAACCCGGCCGCGATCGACTGCCCGATCGTCCCGGCTCGCTTGACCAGTGTGGTGAGCGAGTCGAGGATGTCCCGGTTCAGCGCCAGTGCCGGTTCTTCAGCCCGCGCCGCGTCCGGTCCCTGGATCTCAGTGCTCATGACCAGCTAAACAGTTGAGCTACTCAACTTATTCCACTCCTACTTCACCAACCGTGACAAACTCCCCCGCCGTAACGTGACCACCCAGAGGGCAGACGCGTCAGTGCGCCAAGTTCATCGCGGGCCAGCAGACGGCCGCGCGCGCGACCGGCGGATACTGAAGCTGGCTGGCGCACCAGCGATGCTGTGGGGCTCGGTCAGGGTGGAACGGTCAGGAGAGGCGGGCGAGCAGGCCGAGCACCGTCGCCCAGCCGGCCCGCTGGGCGGCCACGTCCCCCGCCCGGGTGCCGCCGAGGGTGCCGAGGGCCGCACTGGTGATGGGCTGGTAGGGGAAAGTGCCCACCGCATGCCCGGCGTTCGGGTAGGTGAGCTCCTGGCTTGGGTAGCGGTTTCCGCCCTCCGACGCCAGGTCGAACGCGATCTCGTTCGCGGACTGCGCGGCGTCCGTCACCAGCGCGTCATCACCGCCGGCCAGCGCCAGCACCGGCCCGCTGATGTCGTACTCGGGGATGGGCCCGGGCGCTATCCCCTTGCCGTTCAGCGTCCAGGCGGGCTGGCTCGCGTCGTTCTGCGCCGGGCTGGCGAACGACGATGGCGAGTACACGATCGCGCCGTGGAACAGCTGAGGGAAATAGTCGGCGGCCAGCAGCGCGGCCTCGCTTCCTTCTGAGTAGCCCAGGGCCAGCACGTGCGCGGGGTCGGTGCCGGGCTGCGCGGCCAGTATCCGCCCCGCCGTTTCGAAATACTCGAGCGGAATGCGCTCCAGCTGGCCGGGCAGGCCGGGCCAGTCGAAGTAGGCCACGGTCAGCGCCGGGTACCCGTGCGCGGCGAGCAGCGCGGCGGCGTACACCTGGCTCATGCCGCCCTCCGCGCCGCCGAACAGCAGCACCCCCGGATGCCTCGCAGTGCCGGGCGGCGGGGTGAACAGGACCCCGGCCGCCTTGTCGGTCTTGAGGGTGAGGACCCTGGCGGTCTCGCCGGGCACCATCCACTCCCGGGTCACGGTGCGGGTGGCGAGCACCGTGCCCCTCGCCGAGGTGGCCGTCAGCTCGACGGGGAAGCCGGAGCGGGTCGGCGGCGGGGTGGCGGCGAACTCCCCGTTGCCGCCCACGTTGGCCTGACCAGGCAGTCCCAGCGACCACAGCAGCCCCATCCCGTCCACCCCCTGGTAGCTGCCCGAGTCGGGGGCCGCGGACGCGAGGTCCACCACACCGTCCTGGTCAGCGGTGAAGGTGGCGTCGGCCTGCCAGGTTAGCCCGCTGTCGTCGGTCGCCTGCGCGGTGACCGTGACCCGCTGGCCCGGGCCCAGCCCGGTGACCCTGATCGTGACGGCCTGGTCCGCTAGCGCCACCGGCGCGCTGACGGAGATCTCGGGGCGCCCGGCCGCCGCGTGCCCGGTGCACCCGCCCAGCACCACAGCGCCCAGCACCACGGCGCCCAGCACGACGGCCGCGCGCATCCCTGGGCGGCCCCCAAGCCATTCCTTCATGGCTCGACACTAACCATGTCGGGCACTCCGGTACACCAGTTCCCTACCGTCCACTTGGTGTAGCTGCCGGCGGGCAATCCCGTTACCCTTGGCCGTGGGTTACGTCCGGTGCGGAGGTGGCGGCGATGGCGGGTAGGGGAGACGAGATGGCCGCGGGCGCGGCAGGCCGCGGGCCCATATGGGCGTCGCACGCCGACCGCGAGCAGGCGATCGAGGCACTGAAGGACGCGTTCGTACAGGGCCGGCTGGCCAAGGACGAACTCGACGCGCGGGCGGGCCGGGCGCTGGCCGCGCGGACCTGCGGCGAGCTGGACGCGGTCACCGCCGATATTCCGCGCGTCCGGGCCGCGTCCAGGCCGTCCCGCCCGCTGGTCCCGGCCCGGCGTCGGCCGCTGGCCAGGGTGGCCGCTAGGTCGGGCGGCTGCCTGGCCTTCGCAGCTGCCGCCGTGTGGGCCAGCTTCATCCTCGATCCGGGCGGCCCCGGCGCCGATCGCCCCTGGGCTGGCCTGATGCTCCTGCTGGCCCAATACGCCGTAATCACGGGAGTGTGCATTTTGTGGTCGGGGGTGGCCACCTCAGCGCACCAGCGACGCTTTGGCAGGCAGTTGCCGCCCCGGCCGGGGCCAGGCGGCCACGCCCTCGACCACGGACGGTGTTTCGGCTGACTTAGCCGGCGGGCCGCGGGGCCTGCGGGAGCTTGACGGTGCCGCGCGGCGCCGGGCGGGCTGACGGCGGCGGCACGACCGGGCCGATGTCGCCGTCTGGCGCCTGATCGAGGTCGACGATGACCGGCGCGTGATCACTTGGCGCGGTGCCCTTGCGCGCCTTGCGGTCCACCCACGCCGCCCGCACCCGCGCCGCCACCGGGGCGCTGGCCAAGATCAGGTCGATCCGCATGCCGAGATCCTGGTGGAACATGCCGGCCCGGTAATCCCAGTACGTGAACACCCGGCTGTCCGGCCAGCGGTCCCGTACGACGTCCCGCAGTCCGAGCGCCCGCAGTTCGGCCAGCGCGGCCCGCTCCTGCGGCGTGACGTGCGTCTGGCCGACGTAGGCGGCCGGGTCGAACACGTCCGCGTCGGCGGGCGCGATGTTCATGTCCCCGCAGACCAGCGTGTCCTGATCGCCCGCCGCCACCGCGTCTCTCAGGGCGGCGAGCCAGGCGAGCTTGTAGCGGTAGTGGTCTGAGCCTGGCTCCCTGCCGTTCGGCACGTAGACGGAGTACACGCGGACGCCGCCGCAGGACGCGGAGACCGCCCTCGCCTCGGGTTCGGGGAAACCAGGCTCGTCCGGCAGTCCGGCCCGCACGTCGCCGAGCCCCGCCCTGGACACGATGGCGACGCCGTTCCATTGCGCCTGCCCGTGGACGGCGATCTCGTAGCCCCTGGCCGCGAGTTCGGGGCCGAGCAGCGTGGTGAACGCCTCATCGGTGAGCTTGATCTCCTGCAGGCACACCACGTCGGGCTGCCGTTCGTCGAGCCACGGCAGCAGCCGCGGAACCCGCTGTTTGACCGAGTTGACATTCCACGTCGCTACCCGCACCCGGTCCACAATAGGTTGCCGTCATGCCTCCCGCAGCCGGGCGGTCTTGAACTGGTCCCAGGTCCTGGTTCCGACGGTGTGCCGCGGTGGCGGGAGAAGATCACCGTTGCGCACAGCTTTGCGGCGCGGTGTCGCGCTGGGTGGCGGGCGAGCACCCGCCCGCGGCGGGAGCCAATCGCTCCTATGACCAACGGCGGCGGGGGAATGTGACGGCGCTTGAGTCGCCACCTTTCGTTCGGGCAAATCAATTCTTTTCTTCCGAACGGCGGGCGGCCCTTTCGCTTAACGGCCGGTCATAACCGCCCGCTCAGCTCCTCAAGCAGCCGCGTCCGCAACGCGGTGAACTCGGCGTGGCCGCGGTTCCTGGGCCGGCCCAGGCGGACCGCGAGGTCGACGGTGATCGTCCCGTCGGTGAGGACGAGCACGCGGTCGGCAAGCAGGATGGCCTCGTCGACGTCGTGCGTTACCAGCAGCACCGCCGGGTGGTGGCGTGCGCACAGGTCTTGGAGCAGGCCGTGCATGCGGGCCCGCGTCAGCGCGTCGAGCGCACCGAACGGCTCATCAAGCAGCATCAGCTGCGGCTCGCGGACCAGTGCCCGGGCGAGCGCCGCGCGCTGTGCCTCGCCGCCGGACAGCGTCACCGGCCAGGCCCTGGCATGGGATGCCAGGCCTACCTCGCTGAGGGCAGACAGGCTTCGCTCACGCAGTCCCGCGCGATCGCTGCGGCTAGCGGGTTTGAGACCGAGCGCGACGTTCGGCAGCACGCGTTGCCACGGCAGGAGCCGGGGCTCCTGGAAGACCACCGCGCGGCGCTGCGGGACCAGCACCTCGCCGCCATAGTCCGGGTCGAGGCCGCCGAGGATCCGCAGCAGCGTGCTCTTGCCGGTGCCGCTGCGACCGAGGAGCGCGACGAACTCGCCTGGAGCAATCGAGATGTCGAGGCCGCGCAGGACTTCCCGGTCGCCGAACGTCCGGGTGACGCCTGTGGCGAAGACCGCGACGTTCGCGGGCGCCTGAACGGGAGTGGTCATCGTCATGCTCCCTGGAATCCGCGGCGCCAGATCAGCAGGTACCGTTCCAGCAGCCGGACGATCGCGTCGGCGACCAGGCCGAGGATCGCGTAGATCGCGAGGCAGAGGAACATGATGTCGGTGCGGTCGGTCGTCTGCGCCTGGTTGATGAGGTACCCAAGACCGCTCTGCGCGTTGATCTCCTCCGCCACCACATCAACGACCCAGGCGCCGACCAGCGCGAAACGCAGGCCGACCAGGAAGCCCGGCAGCGAGCCGGGGAGGATCACTGTTCGCACCAGGCCAAGGCGGTTGAGCCCGAACGTCTGCCCCGCCTCCACCAGCTTCACGTCCACCCCGCGGATCGCCGCGAACGTGTTGATATACACCGGAAACAGGCAGCCAAGCGCGATGAGGAACACCTTCGGGAACTCGCCGACCCCGAACCAGATGATCACCAGCGGGACGAGGCCGAGAATCGGCACCGCCCGCGCCGCCTGGATGACCGGGTCGAAAAGATCCTCGCCGACCCAGAACAGTCCGCACGCCGTGGCGAGCGCGGCGCCGACGGCCACGCCGAAGACGAGGCCCTCGGCGACCCGCTGCAGTGAGATCAGCAAGTTCGACTGGAGCACGCCCTGGGAGGACAGCTCGCGCGCCGCGTCGACCACGGCCAGCGGCGAGGCCACCTCGACGCCGGTGAACACCCCGGCCGAGCAGACCAGCTGCCACAGCGCAATCACGAGGACCGGGCCGACGACGCGGCGGGCCAGCCGCGGGATCCGGATTCGCCCGGTCCGGTGCCGCTTCGCCGCCGACGGGCGGACCAGCGTGATCGCGACCAGGTCTCCCGGCAGCGCGGCAGGCGCCGCCGGGAGAATGCCCTTGGCCGATTTGCCGAGGACCGTCATGAGGCCACCGCTGAGCCGGACGCGGCGGCACCCGCGGAGGCGAACACCGGTGTGGACACGAATCGGGTGCCCTCGATCAGGTCCGACTCGCGCCCGTCCGGGCCGACCGGCACCTCGCCGATCAGCGTGACCCGGTGCAGCACGCGCTCGACGTCGAGATGGCCGATGTCCTGCGGGCCGAGGTGAGAGGTCGCCCGGTTGTCCCAGAAGGCGACGCTACCCGGCGCCCAGCGGAACCGCACGGTGTACTCGGGCCTGGTGATCTCGTCGAAGAGGTAGCCGAGGATGAGACGGCTCTCGATGGGCGACACATCGAGGATGTGGTCAGTGAAGACGGGGTTCACGAACAGCGCCTTCTCCCCGGTCCGGGGGTGCACCCGGACAACCGGGTGGTGGGAGACGAGGGAGTTCTTCGCGACGAGCTCGGCGTAGGCGGACTGGCCTGGCCGGGGCAGACCCGACCAGTTCGCGCCGTACCGGTGCTCCGCGCGCAGCGTGTCCACGAACCGCTGGAACGGCTCCGACAGGCCCTCGTAGGCGGCGACCAGGTTCGTGAACGTGGTGTCCCCGCCGTAGTCCGGGATCACGTCGGCGCGGAGGATCGACCCGGCCGGCGGGTTGATCGCTGGCGTGACGTCGGTGTGCCAGCCGCTGGTGTACGAGTACTTGCGCTGTTTGCGCGTGGCGTCGCCGCCGAGCCGCTGCTCGAAACGGCGCGGGTCAACCGTGTAGATCTCCGGTGCGTCCTCGGGTGGCGTGTCATCGTGCGGGTGCGCGTAGGTGAGCTCCCCGAACTGGCGGCCGAACTCGATCTGCGCCGGATGGTCAAGCCGCTGGTTCCGGAAGAACACAACCTTCCACTCGTCAAGCGCCTGCTGGATGGCGCGGACAGTGTGGGCGTCGAGCGGGCGGGAGATGTCTACGCCCTCGATCTCCGCGCCGATGAGCCCGGCGACGGGGTTGATGGTGATGTCAGTCATTTTGCGGTACCTCCTGGAGGATCGCGGCGAAACGGGCTTCCGCCGCCGCGCTGTAGAGCGGCGCGACGCTGTAGTCCGACCCGGCCCCCGCGCTGGCCATCAGCGCGACGACCTGCTGCAGCGCGCTGCGCACCGCGCTGCTGATCGGGACGTAGTTCTCCGTGCCGCCCGCGGCCAGGATGATCTTGGCGACGGCTGGAGTTTGGTGCTCGACGTCGACGTAGTAGTCGGTGACCCACTGAGCCTGGTGGGACTTCGCCCAGTTTTCGGCCTCGACTACGCGCTTGAGCAGGTCGTCGATCGCCGCGAGCTTGGCCGGGTTAGCCAGGGCCGAATTGTCGCCGAGCAGATAACCGTAGCTGGGCGGGCTGACCGTGGACTCGGTCGCCAGGACCACCGCGTTGGGGTGAATCTGCTCGTAGTCGACCTTCTGCTCCACGCTGACCACTGACGCGTAGGCGGCGCCAGAGTCCAGCGCCGTGCCCAGCTCCTGGAGGGTGACGTTGACCTGCTGGACGTCTTTTTGAGTGAGCCCGGCGGAGTGCAGGGCGCGGAGTGCGAACGCCTGCTCCGCTGTCCCCGTGGTGTAGGCGACCGGCTTGCCGCGCAGCTGGGAGATCGCGGTAACGCCCGGCCTGGCCAGCAGGTATTCCGACGCGCCGATTGGCAGCGAGACCGCGATCGCCGTGACCGGCAGGCCGGACTTCACCGCCAGCGAGGCGGGCAGGTCGCCCATCTCGCCGACGTCGATGCGGTGGGCGGCGAAGCCGGCGTCGACCAGCGGCCCGCTGCCGAACTCGACGAAGCTGACCTTGTAGCTGGCGCCGTTGAGCACGCCGGAATCCGTGAGCAGGGTTTCGAACTCCTGCTCCTGGTCGCCGAAGTTAATGGTCACCGTGGCTGAACTGCCGCTGCCGCCCTGCGCGGGCGGATCTGAAGCCGTCGATCCACCGCTCGAGCACGCGGTCGCCAGCAGCGCGAGAGCGCCGGCCAGCGCCAGGGGGCCGAGCAATCGGCCTATCTTGTGTGACATGTGATGCTGGCTCCCTATTACGTAGTCGACCATAAGGACAGGGGCGCGGGAAATTGGCATGCCGAAATAGGCGTTATCGCGCGCGCTTGCAGTGGCTGAGAGGTGCTATATATGCTGATTTCCGGCACGAGGCGGGCATGGCCAGCCGGACTGCCTGAACACGTCAACGTAAAGTCGTGTTGTCGGCGGGCTGATCCAATCCATACTTAGACGATAGGAAATATAGGCTGTTGAAGTCAATAGGGCGCACTGAATATTTTGTCCGTAACATTGTTAACTAATAAATTGCAATTAAAGTAAGAAAATATGCCCTGCTAGCCGACTTGGCGGGCGCCCGGTCGGCCGCGCCGGCCAGGGGGCCCGGGGGTCCCGAGGTCAGATTGTTGATAAAACCAAGCGGTTAAGTAGACTATGAGCGTGCCTTCCGGTGAGCCCCTCCCCCATGGCCTGTCCGGCCTGCCTAGCTTTCCGCTCGCCTGACCTGCCAGCATCCACGTGTGAAGGAGCGCGTAATGCCCCTGGAATCCGCAGCTCTTGCTCCCATACGACGGGGCGATATCTCCCGGACGATTGACTACCGTCACACGACGAACGACAGTGCCGTGCTACAGGCCGTCCTAGATCACGGCCCGGTTGCCCGCAGCACGATAGCCCGGCTGGTCGGGCTCAGCCCGGCGGCGGTGAGCAGGCTGGCCGCGGACCTGCTCGTGGCCGGGCTCATACGCGAGTCTTCCCAGGCGGCCGGGCCGAAGTCCGTCGGCCGGCCGCACGTCCCCGTCGAAATCGACACCAGCCGCCGGGTGGTGCTCGGGCTGCACATCGCGTTCCGGCACGCGATCCTTGCGCTCCTCGACCTCCGAGGCCGCGTGATCGCGCGCGAGCGGATACCGCATCAGGACACCGACCCGCGGCGCGTGATGCCGCGGCTAGCGGCGCGCGTCACGGGGTTTGTCGCCGAGCACGCGGCTGGCCGCACGCCCGTGGGACTCGGGGTCGCCACCGGCGGATGGGTGGACCGTGCCGATGGCGTCATCATCGAGCACACGCTGCTCGGCTGGCGTGACGTGCCCGTCCGTCAGGTCTTCGCGGACGCCACGGGGCTGCCGGTGCGCGTGGACAATCACGCCCGCGCGCTCACGAGGGCCGAGCAGCTCTTCGGCGACCCGCGGGCACGCACGAGTGTCGTCCACCTGTTCGCGGGAAACACGATCGATGCCGCCTTCGCGACCGGCGGCAAGATCCACCGTGGCCCGCACTCCGCGGCCGGGGCGGTCGCGCACCTGCCGCTGGAAGGCAGGCCGGAACGCTGCCTATGCGGGCGGCGCGGCTGCCTCCAGGCTGCCGTGTCCAGTCACGAACTCGGCGTCCGCGCGGCACGCGAGGGGGTCATCCCTGAACCATCGTTCGGCCGCCTGCTTTGCGCCGCCAGAGACGGCGACGGGCGGGCGGCGGGGCTCTTCCGGGAGCGAGCGCGGCTGCTCGGCGCCGCCGCCGCCTTGCTGCTCGACCTGCTCAATCCGGACCTCCTTGTGGTCACCGAGCAGGGAATCCAGCACGTGCCGGGGTGTCTGGAGATCCTGCGGGCCGAAGTCGGCGAGCGATCGAGGCTGTGCGCGGATCCCGGCCGCTCGATCGTCGGGGCTAGCTTCGGCGAAGACGTCCTTCCAGTGGCGGCCGGGACGGTGATCCTTGATGCGCTGTACGCGAACCCACTGCGCCGGGGGTCCGTAGTGTCCCAGGCCTCCTGAATTAATTCAGCCAGTCGCCATAGAATGACAGGCCACCGAGCTAATTAATTTTAGAAGTTGCAATATTGACCGCTCGCCCGCGGCTTAGCAGGATTGTTAGGGACGCTAAGAAACATTGAGCGGAACGGTCAGGGGTTGCCGCGTGAATTATCGCTGCTGTGGCCCCATGGAAAAGCTAGGAGCGATGCTCTCATGACGGCTATCCAGGACGTGCGGGCGGCGGCGGTGGGCGTCCGGCCAGTGGCGGGACACATCGGCGCGGACATCACCGAGGTGGATATCTCGCGCCCCCTCACACCGGAGCAGGTGGCCGCGGTCCGCGACGCACTGTACCGGTACAAGGTCATCTTCTTCCGCGGGCAGCACCTGGACCACGCGTCGCAGATCGCGTTCGGCAGGCAGTTCGGCGAGCTTACCTACGCGCATCCGCACGACGAGGCGCCGCCGCAGGACTACCCAGAGATCTTTACCGTGGACCCGCGGCGGTACGAGCAGCGGTACGGCGAGGGGTTCCGCGCGGAGAACCGGCGCCGCCAGTACAGCTACTTCACCGGCTGGCACACCGACGTGACCGCCGCGGTGAACCCGCCCGCGGGTTCCATCCTGCGCGCCGAGGTGGTGCCGGAAATCGGCGGCGACACCACCTGGGCGAACCTGGTCGCGGCCTATGAGGGCCTGTCAGGGACGGTAAAGGCGTTCGTGGAGACGCTGCGGGCCGAGCACCGCTACGGGGGGCCGGACGGGCCGCGGGGCGACAGCGCGTACGCCCGGCGACTGAACGACAACCTGCTCGTGGCGATCCACCCCGTCGTGCGGGTGCACCCGGTCACCGGCGAGAAGGCGCTGTTCGTCAACCCGGGCTTTACCAGCCACGTCGTTGGCGTGACGGCGCGGGAGAGCAAGGCAGTCCTCGACCTCCTGTACGCGGAGATCACCAGGCCGGAGTACACCGTGCGGCTACGCTGGGAGCCGGGCACCGTCGCCTTCTGGGACAATCGCGCCACCGCGCACCTGGCGCCGCGCGACATCGAGCACCTGGACCTTCAGCGGACCCTGCACCGGGTCACGCTGGTCGGTGACGTGCCGGTCGGCACCGACGGGCGCGAGTCCGAGCTGGTCGCCGGGAAGCCGTTCACGAGCAAGCACACCGTCGTGGTGGCCGACTGATGCCAGGCGCGATGCACTTCAACCTGTTCATCATCGACACCGGCCACCACGAGGCGTCGTGGCGGCTGCCCGGCAGCTACCCCCTCGCCAACATCGATACCGAGTACTTCGAGCGGCTGGCCCGGCTCGCCGAGTCGGTGACGTTCGATTCGGTGTTCCTGGCCGACAGTCCGGTTCTGCAAGGCGATCCCGAGCGCCGGCCAAGCGGCCGGATCGAGCCGCTTACGCTGCTGACGGCCGCCGCTCGGGCCACGCGGCGCATCGGGCTGATAGCCACCGCCTCGACCAGCTACAACGACCCCTACAACCTCGCTCGAAGGTTCGCGTCGCTGGACCATGTCAGCGGCGGCCGCGCCGGCTGGAACGTCGTCACGACGGCGGGCGACGACGCCGCCCAGAACTTCGGCCTCGACGCGCAGCCGTCGCACGCGCAGCGATACCAGCGGGCGGCCGAGTTCGTCGAGGTCGCCCGGAAGCTGTGGGACAGCTGGGAAGACGACGCGATCGTCGCCGACCCGGAGCGCGGTGTGTGGGCCGAGGCAGGCAAAGTACACGCCATCGACCACCGGGGCCAGTTCTTCCAGGTGCGCGGTCCGCTGAACCTGTCCCGATCCCCGCAGGGGCATCCGCTGCTGGTGCAGGCCGGGTCGTCGCAGGACGGAAAGGACTTCGCGGCCCGCCACGCGGAGGCGGTGTTCACCGCGCAGCAGACCCTAGAAGAGGGCCAGGCGTTCTACGCCGACCTGAAGCGGCGGGCCAGGCTCGCGGGCCGGGACCCGGACGGCGTCAAGATCCTGCCCGGGCTTGTCCCGGTGATCGGCTCCACCGAAGCCGAGGCGCTGGAACTCGACGCCCAGCTCGACAGGCTCATCCTGGCCGTGCAGGCCAGGGACCGGCTGGCACAGCGGTTCGGACTGGATCCGGCCCAGCTGCCGCTGGACGAGCCACTGCCCGACGACCTCCCCACCGAAGACCAGATCGAGGGCGCGAAGAGCAGGTACACGCTGATCGTGGAGCTGGCCCGCCGGGAGAAGCTAACCGTCCGGCAGCTCATCGGCAGGCTCGGCGGTGGTCGCGGCCACCGGACCTTCGCGGGCACGCCGGAACAGATCGCGGACACCATCGAGCACTGGGGCACGCACGGCGCGGCGGACGGGTTCAACATCATGCCGGCGGTGCTGCCGTCCGGCTTCGAACTGTTCGCCGACCACGTCGTGCCAATCCTGCGGCGGCGCGGGCTGATAAGGCATGAGTACCAGGGCACGACCCTGCGAGAGCACTACGGCCTGCCTCGGCCGCCGAGCCAGTTCGCTTCCACCGCCACGTCCCCAGCCCGCGCGGGAGCCGTGGCATGAGCCACGAATGCCTCTGGTACATCCCCAACACGGTCGACCCGGGCCACCGCCTCGACGACGTCGCGGGTGGCTGGGCGAACCTGGATCTGTCCACGGAACTCGCGCGGATCCTCGAAGACCACGGCTGGGGGGGTGCCCTGATCGGCACCGGCTGGGGCCGTCCCGACACGTTCACCGTCGCGACCGCCATCGCGGTCAAGCCCCTCGCCGCGATCCGGCCCGGCTACTGGCAGCCGGCGCACTTCGCCAGCGCCGTCGCCACACTCGACCACGTCACCCGCGGGCGGCTGCTCGTCAACATCGTGAGCGACCAGGACAACCTCGCGGCCTACGGCGACGCGGAGGGCGACCAGCCGCGGCGGTACGCGCGGACGAGGGAGTTCCTCCAGATCACGCGGCGGCTGGGGACGCAGGAGAACGTCACGTTTCGCGGGGACTATTTCAGCGTCGAGCGGTCGAGCCTGCGTCTGAAGCCCTTCGGCGCCGCCGATGGCAGGCACCCGCGGCTGTACTTCGGCGGCGCTTCGGCGGCGGCCGAACGAGTGTCGGCCACCGAGGCCGACGTCCAGCTGTTCTGGGGCGAGCCGCTCGATGGCGTCGCCGACCGCACCTGGCTGGTCGGCTCACCGGACGAGGTGGCTGCCGCCCTGCGGAAGTACGCCGACCTCGGCATCACGCAGCTGCCCCGCCTGCGCACCCCGGTCACTGTCTGACACATGCGTACAGGAAACGAGGCGCCGAGGGCGACCATCGGGCCGGCCACGGAGCAGAGCTGGCTGAAGCGGGCGCTGCCCGTCGTGCTCGCCCACCGGCGGGTGTTCGGGCTTTCCCTGGTGCTGTCCTTCCTCGGGCTCCTGGTCCAGGTGCAGATCCCGGTGCTGATGGGCCGGGCCATCAACGTCGTGGCGGACGGAAGCCACACGGCCGGCATCTCCGGGTACATCAGCTGGATCGTCGCGCTGGCCCTGGTGCGGGGCCTTATGACGTACGGCGCCCGGCTTTTTCTGCTGCGGACCGCCTACGACGTGGAATACGACTTCCGCACCATCATCTACGAGCACCTGACCCGGATGTCGTTCTCGTTCTACGACCGGGTCCAGTCGGGCCAGCTGATCTCCCGCGCCAACTCCGACATCAGGGCCGTGCAGATGTACCTGACGTTCGGCCCGTCTGTCATGGTGCAGTGCGCGATCGTCATCGTGGCCTTCGCGCGGATGCTCTCACTCAACGCGCCGCTCGCGGTGGTCGCCATGCTGACCATGCCTTTCGTCGCGTGGGTGGGCGTGCACATGCGGAAGGTCCTGTTCCCGGTATCCTGGCTGATCCAGGCGCGGCTGGCCGACGTAGCGAGCATCGTCGACGAGAACATCAACGGCGTCCGTGTGGTCAAGTCGTTCGCCGCCGAGGACGCTCAGCTCAAGACGCTGGCCCGGGCCGCCGACAAGGTCCGCTGGGCCTACACGGAAGACGCCGACATCCGGGCCTCCTGGGCGCCTGCCATCGAGAACCTGCCGCGGGTGGGCCTCGCCTTTGTGCTGCTCCTCGGCGGCTGGATGGCGATACACGGCCACGCATCCGTGGGCACCATCGTGGAGTTCAACTCCTACGTGCTCATGATGCAGCCGCCGTTCCGTCAGCTGGGGATGATCATCATGATGGGCCAGCGGGCATCGGCGTCCGCCAAGCGCATCTACGAGGTGCTTGACCAGCAGCCCGACGTGACGGACCGGCCGGGCGCGGCAGACCTGGTCTCCTGCCGGGGGGATGTCCGTTTCGAGCGCGTGTCCTTCACCTACTCCGGTGGCACCAGCATCCTGCGGGACTTCGACCTGCACCTGCGACCCGGCGAGACGGCGGCGCTGGTGGGGCGGACCGGGTCCGGGAAGACCACGGTCGCCCGCCTGCTCGAGCGGTTCTACGACCCCGGCGACGGCCGTATCCGCGTCGACGGTCACGACGTGCGGGACCTGACGACCGCCAGCCTGCGCTCCCACATCGGCATAGTGCTCGATGACCCCTTCCTGTTCTCCATGTCAATCAGGGACAACATCGCCTATGGCCGGCCCTGCGCGGGCGACGACGATGTGACCACCGCGGCCCGGGCAGCCGGGGCGGACGAGTTCATCCGCGCGCTGCCCGACGGGTACGGCACTGTGATCGGCGAGCGGGGGTACACGCTGTCCGGCGGGCAGCGCCAGCGCATCGCCATCGCGAGGACGCTGCTGCTCAACCCGCCGATCCTGGTCCTCGACGATGCCACGAGCGCCATCGACGTCGGGGTCGAGCAGCAGATCCACGGCGCGCTGCGGACCCTGATGCGGGACCGGACCACGCTGATCATCGCGCACCGGCTGTCCACCATCAGCCTGGCTGACCGCGTGCTGCTCCTCGAGAACGGCACCGTGACGGCGGACGGCACGCACGCGGAGCTGCTAGCCACCGAACCCAGGTACGCGCAAGTGCTGGCCCAAAGCGATACCAGCGGGCAGCTCCTGGTGCGCACGAGAGGAGCGGGCTGATGGCGTGGGGCGGCGGGATGGGCGGCCTCGGCGGCGGGCTCGGCAACGGGATCACCCACTCGGGGAGCCCGGCCGGCGGACTTCCCTTCGCCGGCATCCCCTCGGAGCTCCTGGCTGGCGTGCGGCAGGCCCTGTCCAGGGAGCCCGCGCATCCCGAGCCTGGCGTCTGCTTCACCCACCAGCCCCCCGCTAGCCGACGGGTCTCCGTCTGGTATCTCCTCCTCCAGCACAAGAGGGCCCTCCTCATCACGACCCTGCTGATCATCACGGAGACGCTAAGCCTCCAGGCGGGCCCGCTGCTGACTCAGCTGGGCATCGACCACGGGATAGTGCCGCGCGACATCGGCGTGATCGTCCTCACCGCCGGCCTGTACCTGGCCGCCGTCCTCAGCACAGCGGTGGCCTCGCGCTCACGGGTCCGGTGGACCGGGCGACTGGCGGCCTGGGTCATGCACGACCTGCGCATCAGGGTGTTCAGCCAGCTGCAGCGGATGTCGCTTAACTACTTCACCGATGAGAAGACGGGCGTGATCATGACCCGCATGACGTCGGACATCGAGGCCCTCCAGCAGCTTTTGCAGGACGGCCTCGCGCAGTTCGCGATCCAAGGTCTGACCATGGTCGCCGTCACCGTCGTGCTCGTGATCTACAGCGTCCGGCTCGCCCTGATCACTCTCCTGCTCGTGGTCCCGCTGCTCACCGTCTTCTCGCTCTGGTTCCGGCACGCCTCCAACCGGGGCTACCTGCGTGTACGCGACGCGCTCGCCGGCGTGCTCTCCGACTTGTCGGAGACCCTGCACGGCATCCGGGTGGTAGCCGCGCATAATCGGCAGCGGCACAACGTCCTGCACCACCGCAGCGTGGCCGGCGAGTACCGGGACGCCAACAACTACACCGCCCAGATCGCTTCCATCTACGGGCCCGGCACGGACATGCTCGGCCTGTTCGGCCAGGCGGCCGTGCTGCTTATCGGCGGCGGCATGGTGGCGAACCATCAGCTGACGGTGGGCGAGCTGACCGCGTACGTCCTGTACATGAACTCGCTGTTCCTGCCGGTGCAGCAGCTGGTACAGATCTACAACAACTACCAGCAAGGCCAAGCGGCCATCGTGAAGCTGCGCGGGTTTCTCAGTGCCGAGCCGACTGTTGCCGAGGAGCCCGGCGCTGCCGATGCCGCGATTCTTGAGGGGACGATCGAGTTCAGGGACGTATCGTTCGGCTACACCGAGGACAAGCCGGTCGTCCAGCACGTCGACCTGCGAATCGCGGCCGGAGACACCGTCGCCTTCGTCGGCCCCACCGGCGCGGGGAAGTCGACGATGGCCAAGCTGGTGACCCGCTTCTACGACCCAACGAGCGGCCAGATCCTCATCGACGGCCAGGACCTGCGGGAGCTGCGGTTCGGCTCCCTGCGCCGCCAGCTTGGAGTGGTCTCCCAGGAGCCGTTCCTGTTCGCTGGCACGCTGCGGGACAACATCGCCTTCGGGCGGCCAGGTGCCAGCGAGGACGAGCTGCTCGCGGCGGTCCGGTCTGTCGGCCTTGACGAGCTGGTCGGCCGCTTCCCCGACGGGCTCGACACCGTCATCCACGAACGCGGCCAGTCACTGTCGTCCGGCGAACGCCAGCTCATCGCCCTGGCGCGTGCCTTCATCGTCCAGCCGCGCGTGCTCGTCCTCGACGAGGCCACATCCAACCTGGACCTGGCGTGGGAGACCCGGATCGAGGCCGCCCTCGACCTGCTGCTGCAGGGCAGGACGGCCATCCTCATCGCCCACCGGCTGTCGACGGCGATGCGCGCCGATCGCATCGTCGTGGTGACCAACGGCGGGATCGCCGAGACGGGGTCCCACGAGGAGCTGCTAGCCGCGGCAGGCCACTACGCGCAGATGTACGCCACCTGGACCAGCCACTCGGGGCGCGGCCACCAGGCGAACGGATTCCAGACCAACGTCGAGCGGTGACAGACAGAACAGTCGAGCGGTGACAGACAGAACAGGAGCAGAACGTGACAGATCTGCAGAAGCGCACGCTAGGCCGCACCGGTCTCGAGGTGACCGTGGTCGGCTACGGCGCCATGGAGCTCCGCGGGGCGGGCGCACGCAGCCCCCGCCCGCTTCCCGAAGGCGAAGCCGGACGCGTGCTTAGCGCCGTCCTCGACGCAGGCATCAACTTCATCGACACGTCCATCGACTACGGAGACAGCGAGCGGCTCATCGGCGAGGCGATCTCACACCGCCGTGACGAGTACTTCCTGGCATCCAAGGCCGGCTGCCCCTGGGACGTGGAGGTGCCGCCCGAAGCGCCGGCCGGCCCCTTTCCCCACGACTTCAGCCCTGGGCACATCAGGGAGGGCCTGGAACGGAGCCTCCGGTTGCTCCGGACGGACCACCTGGACCTCCTGCAGCTGCACATCAGCCCGTCGCTGGAGACCATCAAGGCAGACGGGGCCGTCGAGACCCTCCAGGCGCTCCGCGACGAGGGCAAGGTCCGCTTCATCGGCTCCTCTTCCACGATCCCGAACATCTGGGACCACCTGGATCTTGATGTCTTCGACGCGTTCCAGATCCCGTACTCCGCCCTTGAGCGGGAGCACGAGGCGGCTATCGCCGAAGCCAGCGAGCGGGACGCCGGCGTGATCGTCAGGGGCGGCGTCGCCAAAGGCGGACCGCGCCCCGACCGCCCCCAGTTCAGGAACGTGTGGGAGGCATGGGAGGTGGCCAAACTCGAGGAGCTGCTGGAACAAGGACAGTCGAGGGTCGAGTTCGTGCTGCGGTTCACCCTCGGCCATCCCGGCCTGTCCACCATCATCGTCGGCACGGCGTCCGTCGATCACCTCAGGGATAACGTGGCGAAGGCGCTGCAGGGCCCGCTCCCCGATGATGTGTACCGGGAAGCTAAGCAGCGACTCGCCGCCGCCGGAGCATCCCCGGTGGGACGGCGCCAGGAACGGTAACGTTACTCACCGGATGCACATTGCCGTCCCAGGAGATGGGTTTAACGGGGAATACAACGTCTTGACGGGATGCTTGCGCCAGTATGAGCGCTCTAGACCTGCAGGCGGCTAATGACTTCGCCGCTGACTGGGATGTGTGGCACAAGCAGCACCAAGACCGGCTCGCGGCACCGGACGGCTTCCTGGCTATCACCAGCATCAACTGGCTTACCGAGACATCGGCGCGCTTTCCGGACGCGCCCGGGGAGTGGACCGCGGACGACTCCGGCGTCACGGTGGAACTAGCGCCAGGCGAGGAGCTCACCCTGGACGGGGCCCGCATCGCCGGCCGGCATAGCTTCGGGCGTATCCCGGAGCGGGGCGGGGTCTTCCCGGCCGACGCCGCCGGCGTGTACGAGGTCGCCAGGCGCGGCGGGAACGACATCCTGCGCCCGCGTCACCCGGACGCACCGCTGCTCGCGAGGTTCTGCGGCACTCCCGCCTACACGCCCGACCCGCGCTGGGTGATCCGCGGCCGCTACCGGCCGTTCGACGAGCCAAGAGACGTCACCGTCGGCTCGGTCGTGGACGGACTGCGGCACGTGTACGCGGCGCCAGGGGTCGTGGATTTCGAAATCGCCGGGCAGCAGCTCGCGCTGACCGCGTTCAACGGCCACGCGCCTGGCCGCCTGCTGATCCTCTTCACCGACGCGACCAGCGGCGTCACGACCTATGCCGCCAACCGGGCGCTGCAGGTCGCAGCGCCTGACGCGGACGGCACCGTCATCCTGGATTTCAACCGGGCCGCCAACCTGCCGTGCGCGTACACCCAGTTCGCGACGTGCCCGCTCCCCCCGGCCGGGAACCGGCTGCCGGTGGCCGTGGAGGCCGGCGAGCAAACCCCTTACGAGGTAGAGGCCACGAAGGCGTAGCACTGACGTTGGCCCCAGCAGATGAATGGCTCATTGGGCTGGCTATCGGCAGCTGAACGGGCCACTCATCCGGGCACGGCAGCTGCTCGCGGCCCGGTCAGCGTCTCGCCCATTCATCGGCGAGCAGCCGGTAGGAGCGGATGCGGTCGGCGTGGTTGTGGGTGATCGTGGTGATAATCAGCTCGTCGGCCTCGGTGGCGTCACGCAGCTGTTCGAGTTTGTCGGCGACCTGGCCGGGAGTGCCCACGAACTGGGTGTCGACCCGGTCGGCGACCAGGTCATGGTCGGCGTCAGTCCACTGGTGGCGGCGGGCCTGCTCGGGGGTCGGGAACGGGATCGCGCCCTCGGCCGTGCGGATGCTGCGCACCCAGAGCCCGTAGCCGAAGGCCAGCTCGCGGGCCGCCGCTTCGGTGTCGGCGACGACCACGTCGGCCGACACGCTGACGTAGGGGCGCTCAAGCTCGGCGGAAGGCTTGAACGCGGCACGGTACCCGTCGACCGCTTCCAGGACGGTCGCCGGGCTCACGTGGTAGTTGGCGGCGAATCGCAAGCCGCGCTCGCCGGCGACTTCGGCGCTCTCGCCGCCGCTGCTGCCGAGAATCCAGACCTGCAGCGCGGCGCCCTCTCCGGGCACCACGTGGGCTTCCTCTCCTTCCGGGGAGCGGTAGGTGCCGGCCATCAGCGCCAGCACGTCACCGACCTGCTCGGTGTAGTTCTGCGATTCCGCGTGGGGTAGTTGCAGCAGGGTCTTCTGCAGCGCGAACCGGGGCGAGTCCAGCAGCCGCTTGAGGGAAAACCGCGGCGGGATCAGCAGCCCGTTAGAGGTGCGTCCGTTGACCACGGTGGCCGCGGCTCCCCCGCCGGCCAGTGCTGGCGCCTTGGGCTCGCGGGGGCGCCCGCCGGACCGGCCGAGGCCGAGATCGAAACGGCCCGGGTGGGCCGCGTCGAGCAGGCCGAACTCCTCCACGGTGGACAGGGCGGTGCGGTGCCCCATCTGCACCGCGCCCGAGCCTAGGCGGATCGTGGACGTGGCCCCCGCGGTGAGCGCGAGCACCACGGCCGGCGAGGTGCCGGCTACGCCAGGGTTGAGGTGGTGTTCGGCGAACCAGTAGCGGGTGTAGCCGAGGCGCTCGGTCTCCTTGGCCAGCTCGACGCTGTTGCGCAGCGCCTGGCTGGCGGTCGATCCCGAGGAGACCGGCACAAGGTCCAAGACGGTCAATGGGGTGTGAGTCATGCGAGTACCCTCCGAGCTTCAGGCACGGTGTCGTCGCCAAGCGGGCCACCGCCCCAGCCCCAGGGCGGATCGGGGATCTCGCGGCGCAGCACCGGGGCGATGTCGGACTGGAACAGCTCAAGGCTGGCCCGATGCCGCATGTCCGTGAGGCCGCCGGCGTCGGCGTGCAGGTGCAGCACGCTGTGGCCGAACTGTTCGTAGTAGCGGTGCACCTTCTCTATGACCTGAGCCGGGCTGCCGATGAGCGCCGAGGACCGCTCGGCGAAGTCCTCCAGGGTGGGGAAGACCGGCTGGAGGCCGAGGCGCCGCTGGAACGCCAGGTGCCCGGCGAAGACCGGACGGTAGGCCTCGATGGCGTCCTGCGAATTGCGCGCCGAATAGTACCCGGCGGTCCCGGCGCCGACGGCGATGGCCGCCGGGTCGTGACCGTAGTGGGCCCAGCGCTCGCGGTAGTAGCGGATCAGTGCGGCGTACGGGTCAATCGGGTTCGTCACGTTAGCGGAGAACAGCGGGTCGCCGTAGCGGGCCGCGAGGTCGACCGACGCCTTGCTGGTGGCGCTCCCGTGCCAGATGCGGACCGGGCGCTGCAGGGGCCGCGGCCACACCTGCGCCTCATGCAGCGGCGGGCGGAACTTCGTGTCGTAGCTGATCTTGTTGTCCTGCCACAGCCGCCGGAACACCTCGTAGGACTCGGCGTTGCGGTCCCACTGATCCTCGGGGGTCACGTTGAACAACTCCCGCTGGGCGGCACCGTTGCCCTTGCCGATGATGAGCTCGAGCCGCCCGTCGGAGAGCTGGTCAAGGGTGGCATAGTCCTCGAACGCGCGCACCGGGTCGAGCAGTGAGAGCGTCGTCACGGCGGTGAACAGCCGGATCCGCCTGGTCAGGGCGGCGATATGGCTGAGCACCACGGTCGGCGACGAGGAGACGAACGGCCGCTCGTGCCGCTCCCCTACCCCGAACCCGTCGAAGCCGAGTTCCTCAGCGAGCAGGGCGCTGTCGAGCACCTCCCGGAACCGCTCGCGCGTGGACTTCTGAGCCCCGGTGAACGGGTCCGGCGCGTGGACGATCAGCGTGATGGTGATGAACCTCATGACGCGACCCTCGCGGCCGCGCGCTCGCCCTGCTGTCCAGTCTCGCCCGGCTGTCCAGTCTCGCCCGGCCGTCCAGTCTCGCCCGGCTGTCCAGTCTCGCCCGGCCGCCCAAGCGGGGCGAGGCCGAGGTGGTCGCGCAGCGTGGTGCCGGTGTAGTCGGCCCGGAAGACACCGCGCTCCTGGAGCAGCGGCACGACCTTGTCGACAAAGGGGGCCAGGCCGTCGGGAGTGATGTGCGGGACCAGGATGTACCCGTCGGCGGCGTCGGCCTGAACGCGCTCGTTGATCGCCGCGGCGACGGTCTCGGGCGAGCCGACGAACGACTGACGGCCGGTGACCTCGATGACCACCTCGCGGGCCGACAGCTTGCCATTGGCGGCCCGGGCGCGCCACTGGTTGGCCAGCGCGACCGGGTTCTTGGCGAACTGCCGCACGCTCGCGCGGCCCTTGGAGATGAGGGTGTCGCTGACCAGCGGGTCGAAGTCGGGCAGTGGCCCGTCGACATCGAAGCCGGGCAGCTCGGTGTTCCACAGCTGCTCGATGAAGCGCAGCGCGGTCTGCGGCGAGACCTGCGCCCGGCGTACCTCGCGGGCGAGCCCGGCCGCCTCAGCGTCGGTGTCGCCGAGCACGAATGTCGCCGCCGGCAGGATCAGCAGCTGATCCCAGGTGCGGCCGTACTTCGCCAGGCGGCCCTTCACGTCGGCGTAGAACCCCTGCCCGGCCTCCAGCGTGGCGTGCCCGGTGAAGATCGCGTCGGCCGACGACGCGGCGAAGTCGCGGCCCTCGTCGGAGTCGCCAGCTTGGAAGATCACTGGGCGTCCCTGCGGGCCGCGGGGCACGTTGAACTCCCCCTCGATGTCGAAGAACGCGTCCCGGTGCCGGAACGCGCCGGGGGCCGGCGTCGCCAGGAACTGGCCGTCGCGTTTGTCGGCGATGATCTCGTCGCCCCGCCAGGAATCCCACAGCTCGGTCGTGGTCCGCAGGAAGGTGCGTGCCCGCTCGTACCGGTCAGCCTGCGGCAGGTAGCCGCCGCGCCGGAAGTTCTCCCCGGTGAAGCCGTCCCAGCTGGTCACCACGTTCCAGGCGGCCCGGCCGCCGGAGAGGTGGTCGAGGGTGGCGAACTGACGGGCCACCTCGTACGGCTCATTGAACGTCGAGTTGATGGTGCCGGTGAGGCCGAGGTAGTCGGTAACCGCGGCCAGCGCGGCGAGGACCGTGAAGGTATCCGGGCGGCCGACCACGTCCAGGTCGTAAATCAGCCCGTTCTGCTCGCGAAGCCGCAGGCCTTCGGCGAGGAACATGAAGTCGAACTTGCCCCGCTCCGCGGTCTGGGCGAAGCGGCGGAACGAGTCGAACTCGATGTGGCTGCCAGCGGCCGGGTCGCTCCACACGGTCGTGTTGTTCACGCCGGGGAAGTGCGCCGCCAGGTGGATCTGCTTTGTCATGGCTGGTGTCCTCAGCTTCGTTGGTCAGGCGGCGGCGTACCGGTTGGCCGGGCGCGGCAAGCCCAGCAGGCCCCGCAGCGTGCCAGCACCGCCGGGGTCCGGGTAGGCCGTGCGGAACGCGCCGCGGCGCTGCAGTTCGGGTACGAGGGCCCCGGTGATGTGGACCAGGTCATGCGGCAGCGCGGCGGGCCGCAGCCGGAAGCCGGCCAACCCCGCTTCCCGCCAGTCCAGGAGCAGATCAGCCAGCTGGGGCGCCGTGCCCGCGAAGATATGGGCGTCGCTGGAGTGCGCAACGCTGGAGTCCGCGCCCCGCGCCAGCTCGTCCAGGCGCTCCCGGCGGGCCTGGGCGGCAGCGGCGCTGTCGTCGACGAACACGACGAGGTCGCCGAACACATGGAGCGTCTCGTCCTGCCGCCCCGCCAGCGCCTGCTCGGAGCGGATCTCGCCGACGATCTCACCCGCGCCAGCCCGGTCGCGGGGGGTGACGAAGCCGATGTCGGCCGACCGGGCGATCAGCCGGTACGGCTCGGTGGCGTGTCCGAGGGCGGCCACGACCGGCTGGCCCTGCGGCGGCCTGGGCGTGATCGACGGGCCCCGCACCGCGAACCAGCGGCCTTCGAAGTCGATGTAGTGCAGCTTGTCGCGGTCGATGAACCGCCCGGTGGCCACGTCGCGGATTTCCGCGTCGTCCTCCCAGCTGTCCCACAGCCGTCGCAGTACCTCGACGTAGTCGGCCGCCTCATCGACGTGGTCCGCGATCACGCGCCGCACGTCGGGATCGGCGAACCGCTCGACGCTCAGCGGCGGGACCTGGCGCCGACCGAAGTGGGCCGCCGTGTCAGCGCGCCCGCCGATCTGCACGCGCACGCCCGCGCGGCCGGTGCTGACGTAGTCGAGCGTGGCGATCGCCTTGGACATGTGGAACGGCTCGGTGTGAGTGGTGACCGCCGTCGGGATGAAGCCAATGTGGCGTGTCTTCGGCGCGGTCCTGGCCGCGATAAGCACCGCGTCCAGTCGGCCGCGAACCCGGTCCGTCCGCTCGTCACGGCCGAAGTGGTCATCGGACTGCAGGTTGAGGCTGTCCTCGATGGTGACGAAGTCGAGCAGGCCTCGCTCGGCCCGCTGCGCCAGGTCCACCCAGTACGCAGCGGTGAACAGACGGTCAGGCTGGGCGTCAGGCTCGCGCCATGCCGCCGGGTGCCAGCCGGCACCATCGAGCGCGACAGCCAGGTGCAAGGGATCTGCTAGGGTACGCGTTGCGGGGACCACGATGAACTCCGTTTCTGGCTGGCGCGCGGTTACACGTCCGCCTTGCCAAACGGAATGGCCTTGTCGATTATTTCGCTAGACATGATAGAAAAAAAGGACGGACGTGAGATAACGCCGCCCTTGCGGCCCATGAGCGGGTCCATGAGCGGGTCCATGAGCGGGCCCCTGAGAGGGCGTAACGGCGTTGCGAGCTCGCGCACTTGCCAGGGCAGCGTGCCGAGGTCGGCGATGACCCGCCCGGGCGGCGCGATCATGCCGGGGGTAATCGCGGCGGCGGTCGACGCGATCACCCGGCCGGCCGCGCTGACCAGGACCGCGTCCGCGGCCTGGGCGTGCAGCGCGGGCAGCGCGAGCCGTTCTACCTGCGCGGCCAGAATGTCCGCCCCGGCTACCCCGATGAACCGGCCCGCGCAGCGGACCGGCGCGGACAGCGTGAACGTGTACTGGTGGGTGCAGATGTAGTCCACGTAGGGGCCGATGATCGACCATCGGCCAGAGCGTTCCGGTGTCCGGTACCACTCCGTCGTGGTGTAGTCGCTGTAGTCCGCGGAAGCCGGGTCGAGGTCCACCCGCAGCCGCTGCACGGTCGTCGGCGTTTCCGCCCACCACCACTCCAGCCACTGGGGCGCGTCGGCGAGCACGCCAGGGGCGAGCACGGCGCCGGCGCCGGCGATGAAGCCAGGGTGATCGCGCAGCAGCTCGGCGGCCAGCAGCCGGATGGGGCCGATGTCCTCCCGGCACAGGGCGCGCCCGTGCACGTCGGCGTCGGTGGCGATCGAGGCGACCAGCGCGCCGATCCGCTCCACCCCGGAAAGGATCCGCTCGATCCGGCTCACGATGCTGGTGAGCTCCGTGCCGGTCAGCACGTCTGGGCCAGCCGCAGGCGCAGCGCGAGCAGTCGCTCCGTTTCGCGGAGAACGTGCCGTTCGGCGAGGTCGCGGGCGAGTTCGGCCCGCTGGCTCGCGATCGCGGTGAGCAGCTCGTCGTGTTCGGCCTCGATCGCGGCCACATCGCCGGCCGAAACCGCCGGCAGCCAGACCAGGTCGCCGATCTCCGACCACAGCTCCATCTCCGCCCGCACCAGCCGCGGTGATTGAGCGGCCGCGGCGATCTCCATGTGCAGCCTGGCGTCCGCGCGGCGCCGTTCGGTGACGGAGCCGGCGCAGCGCAGCCGGGCCGCGTGCTCGCCGAGCGCGCTGATATCGGTGGGCAGCGCGCGCTCGGCCGCCAGCCTGGCGGCGCCGCCCGCGATCGCCGCCCGGTTGTCGCCGATATCGCGCAGCTCGTGCGCCGACAGCAGGGTGAGCATGCCTTCGAGTTGGGCGGGCCGCGGCTCGTCAGGGGCGCAGACGAACGTGCCGCCGCCGCGGCCGCGCCGTGTCCTGACCAGGCCCATGGCGCGGAGCGTCGCGAGCGCCCCGCGCAAGGTGACGGGCGACACGCCGAACTGATCGGCGAGCTCACTTTCGGCGGGCAGCCGTTCGCCGTCCAGGAGCAGCCCCAGCGTGATGGCCTGGACTAGCCGCCGGGCAACGGTCTCGGCCCGGCGGCCAGCGTCCAACGGCGCGAACAGGGCGCGCGCTCGCGCGGTGGTTACCGCGCCAGGTGCCACAGCCGCTCCTACGTCATGTCCACGTGCCCCCGCTCACGGAGCATACGTGATCTTAACGCGCCCGGATCCTAGGAAAACGCCACCCTTTCTGCTGGCTGATCGCCGGCCTTCGGCCGGCCGCGGACGATAACGTGCTACAAACCGGTGTCGCCGTGATCCCAGAATGGGGGTCATGACACGGCCGCGGGTCCCGCGTAAGTTATCAGCGTGTGAATGGCCGAGGACGGGCATTTCCTGGCTCCTTATCTGCTAGGGGGGGTAGCTGACTAAGGAGGTGGTTGGAGATGTCCGTCCTCGACGGCTCGATAGTACAGCTCCAATTTCGTCGGCGCGGCACGTCCTGAAAGTGCGTATTTCTCGCGCACGCGCCCCAGGTATTGCTTGACTGTCTCTTCGCCGATGTCCATCCTTCTCGCCACGGATTTCAGCGGCAAACCGGTCGCATAGAGTTGCAGCGCGCGCGTTTCCTGATTACTGAGAGCCGGCCTGCTCGCGGCGTCATCGGTAGCCAGAATGTAGGCCAGCCGAGGCGACACCCAGTCCCCGCCCGCCGCGACCTCCCTGATCGCCGCGCGTATCTGGGCGGCCCGCTCGTTCTTCACCGCGTATCCGCGCGCGCCGGCGCGCACCGCCGCCCGCACCGCGACCGGCCGCTCCGACGCGGACAGGATCAGCACCGCCGGGCCCGCCGCGAGGATCGCGGCGACGTTGTCCGCCACGGTGGTGCCGTCACCCAGCTCAAGATCGAGCAGGACGACGTCCGCGCGGCGGCCAGGCCCCGCGAGCAGGGCGTCGACGGTCGCCGCGGTAGCGATGACGCGGATGTCGTCGCCGTCCCCCGCGACCCAGCTCGCGACGCTGTCGAGAATGATCGGGTGGTCGTCCACGGCCGCGATGTCGATGACGCCTGTCAACCCGAACTGTCCCTCCGCCAGCTGACCTCGAGGCAGCCCCCGCCGGCCTCCGTCGCGTTCACGCGGGCCCGCCAGCGCGCCGCCGCGGGCACGTCAACCGCGGATCGCGCCAGGTCGGGCACGGCCAGCAGCGGCGCGCCGAACGTCAGGTACAGCTCAACGTCATCGCCATCGGCGAGCGCGGTGAGCGTGGCCTGATGCGGCGGGAGTGCGCTGAGCACGGCGTCCACGGTCGCCGCCAGCGCGCGGGCAACCGGCGGCGCCGGGGTTCCCGGGTCGCCGATCAGCTGGACGGTCACCGGCTGTTCTCGCGCGGCCGCGGCGCCCAGCGCGGGCCTGAGCACCTCGCCCAGCCCGCCCGCACGCGGCGCGTCGGCGGTGAGCGAACCCCTGAGCGCCGCCGCGTGCCGGGCGCACTCACGCCGCACGTCCTCGCCCGCGGGATCCCGGGTCCCGTCGGCGATCGCGCGCAACAGCGGAAGCGCCTGCCTCTCGAGCAACGCGAGCCTCCCGCGCCGTTCCTGCGCGATCGCGGCCGCCGCGGCGCGCTCGGCCGCCGACCTGCTCGCCAGCGACGCGTGCCGCGCCGCGATGCTAGCGCGGAGGGTCAGGCTCGGCCGCGAGGCGGCGAACGCGGTCAGCACAGCCGCGATGATGTAGCCGGCCGCCGCCAGTTCGGACAGGGTCAGCGGGTTCAGCCCTTCGTCGCGGATCATCAGCGCGCCTTGCACGGCGTAGACGAGCAGTCCCGCCGGGATCCACACCCGGGCCGGACGGCTCATCGCGACCAGCACCAGCAGCCAGACCGTGCCAAGGATGGCTAGGTCAACGCTCCCGGAATCGCTGTGCGCCCGGTGCACCGCCCCGATCGCCGCCACGGCCGCGACCGCGATCGCGATGGCCGCCGCGACCTCACCGGTGGCAAGACCGCCCGTGCGCAGGCGTCGCGCCAGAAACGCGCCCGCGCCGAGCACCAGGAGCCAGACCAGCACCGCCGCGGCTGGCCGGCTGTAATCACCCGAATCGGCGACGACCTGAGCCGACGCGAGCAGCGGCAGCAGCACCGCGAGCGCGCGGACCAGGCGTACCAGCCCGGCCTCCGCGGTATCCCGCGCGACCTGGTGATGGCTTACCACGGCGGGCCCTGCCGCGCGAGGAGCCCGTCGGCCAGGCCCGGGTCAGCCGGGTCCGGATCATCGGGCGGCTGGGACGCGGGCCAGGCCAGGCACACCACCGTCCCCCGCTCCGGCCGCGACCAGATCGTCGCCTGCCCGCCGCAGTCGGCGGCGCGCTCGGCGATCGAGCGCCGCAGGCCCAGCCGGGCGCGGTCGACGCGGGCCGGGTCAAATCCGCCGCCCTCGTCCCGCACGATCACCCGCAGGCAGGGCACCCCCTGCGCCGGCGCCGTCAGGCTGACCCGCACCCAGGCCTCCCCGGTCCCGGCGTGCGCCGCCACGTTGGACAGCGCCTCGCGGGCGGCGTTCGAGATCGCCGCGATGACGCGTCCGGGGATGGCCGGCCCGCCTCCGTCATCCATCTCGGCGTGGATGGTCAGCCCTCGGGCGCGCATGCCCGCGATGACGGCTCGCATCTCGCCGGGCAGGTCACCGGGCGGACGCCTGGCGCCGGCTCCCAGGTCGTCGGGCTCGCCGAGCGCGCCCTCGATCAAGGCCACGTCCTGCCGGCACCTGGTCACCACCGCGGCTACGTCGTCGCCGTCGGCCCGCGCCAGGGCGGTGAGCGTGTTGAGGACGGTGTCATGCAGCAGCCGCTCATGCTCACGGCGCTCGATGCTGCGTGACAGGATCGCGTACTGCTCGCTGGCGGCCTGATCGGCCTCGCTCAGGGCGGCGTCCGCCATCACCGCGCGGCCGTAGAACTGCCGCCGGCCGTATGCGTGCACGAGCCCCACGACGAACAGCAAGATCGTCGCTGCGGCGAGCGTCCTGGCGTCGGTCACCGGCTGCAGCGCCGCGCCGACCCAGAACGCTAGCGGCGTGATCAGCGTCACCGGCAAGGACAGCACGCCGGGCGCGTACCACCCGGGCACCATGAGCTGGCCTGACATGGCGATGACCAGCCAGCTGAAGGTGTCGTCGCGGACCGCGGGCGGCACGCACGCCTGCGCGGCAAGCGCGAGCGCCACGTAAACGGCGGAGTCCACGCAGGCGAGAAAGGGTGACGGCCAGCGCTTTCGCAGGAAAACGGCGACCGCCAGGGCCCAGGCCACGGCCACGGCCGGCGCCGCCAGCCGCCATGAATCGGCCGTGTAGAACGAGTGCCAGATGACGACCTGTACGACGATGTAAATGGCTCCGGCGCACCGGATCATCAACGCGAGATAGGCGACCATCGACCGCAGCGTCGTCATCGCGGGCCCGGCTGCCCGCCATCGGCGGGCATAACCGGTCGGCGGCATAACGCAGATGATAGGCGCGGACGCGTGCGCATATGTCCGTTTTCGATCAGATCGATACACCAACTGGACGGAACCCGGAAAGTGCCGCCGACGGCGAAGTTCACCGGGCCTGCCGGCGTAAGCGGCATTCACAAATGAATATTTGTGAAACCACCGTCGTCCGAAAGGTAAACCGATTAATGCTGGACACGGCTTCCCATCCGGCAGGCCTGGTCGGGCTATGGCGCGGCGTGCCGCGCGTCCCAGCGAGAGTTACCGGTGAGGCAGTCGCGCCTCGAAAGAAGGGATGCGGCTGGCGGTGACCGGACGCGGGCCCCGTCAAGGGCCCGCACGGCGTCCGCATGTGATCCCGCCAGTCACATCATTCTCTAGTTTTGACTTAGCGTACGTTACGACCATTTTGCCGGGTATATATATGCTGATATATCTGAAATGTTCTGGTCAGAGAGTGTGTAAAGATGACCTGCCTCGGCCGCTGCCGGTAGCTGTGCGGGCGGGGAGACCTCCCCAGCTCAGGCGCATGATGGACCGGTTAGCGGTCCCGCGTCAGCTGGGCGCCTTTTCGCTAAGTGGCGCCCGCGGGAGCGTGAGGAGGTCTCTTCGGGCTGGGGTGCCCGGCCGCGCCGGGCCGGGGTGCCCGGCCGCGCGCGGCCGGGCAGCCCGGCCGCGCCTGGCGGAACGACCGCCGGGAAGCGCCCGCGCGGTCAGCAGATGCGGGGCAGGGGGTCGCCTACCAGCAGGTCGACGATCCTTGTGCCGCCGAACGCCGTTTTCAGCTGGACGATGCCCGGCTGCTCGTCGGTCACGCGGCCGATGACGGCGGCCTGGGTGCCGAGCGGGTGGGCGCGCAGCGCCTCGACCGCGCGGGACGCGCTGTCGGCGGAAACCACGGCCACCAGCCGTCCCTCGCACGCCACGTACATCGGGTCGATGCCGAGTAGCTCGCAGGCGCCGCGCACTTCGTCGCCGACCGGGATGTGCTCCTCGCTGACCAGCACGCCCACCTGAGCCGCGCGCGCGATCTCGTTGAGTATCGTCGCCACCCCGCCCCGGGTCGCGTCCCGCATCGCGCGCACGTCGGGCACCGCGTCGAGCAGCGCGGCGACCAGGCCGTTCAGCGGCGCGGTGTCCGAACGCACGTCGGCCTCGATGTCGAGCTCGCCGCGCGCCAGCATGATCGTGACACCGTGCTCGCCGACCGGGCCGGACACGATGATCGCGTCGCCGGGCCGGGCGCGCGCCACGCCGAGGCTGACGTCGCGCGTCAGCAGGCCGACCCCGGCCGTGTTGATGTAGCAGCCGTCGGCCTTGCCCCGCTGGACGACCTTGGTGTCGCCGGTGACGACGCTGACCCCGGCCGCCGCGGCGGCGTCCCGCATGGACTCGGCGATGCGGGTCAGGTCGGCGACGGGGAAACCCTCCTCGAGGATGAAGCCGGCCGACAGGTACAGCGGGGTGGCCCCGGTCACGGACAGGTCGTTGACGGTCCCGTTGACCGCCAGGTCGCCGATGTCGCCGCCGGGGAAGAACAGCGGGGACACCACGTAGGAGTCCGTCGTCAGCGCCACCCGTGCCCCGCCGAGCAGCAGCGAGGCCGAGTCCTCGAGCGGCTCGAGCAGCGGGTTGCGGAACGCGCCGAGGAAGATCGCCTCGACCAGCGTCTGGGTCGCCTTGCCGCCAGCCCCGTGGGACATCGTGATCCGCTCTTCACGCACCCGGGGAGCGCGCTGGCGGGCGCGGTCGATGCGGTCGAGCACTTGCTGCTCGCGGTCGATCATCGCGCGGCTTCCGAGACAGCATCCGCTTCCGAGACAGCATCCGCTTCCGGGACGGTCGCCGGGCGGACAGTCGCTTCCGGGACCCGGGTGCGATGCATCCGGCCGTAGTTATAGTAGGCGGCGCACGCGCCCTCGGGCGAGACCATGCAGGTGCCTATCGGCGTCTCAGGCGTGCACGCGGTGCCGAACACCTTGCACTCCCACGGCTTGAGCACGCCCTTGAGCACCTCGCCGCACTGGCACGCCTTGGGGTCGGCGACCCGCACGCCGGGCACCTCGAAGAGCAGTTCCGCGTCCATCGACTCGTAGGACGGGCGCACCTTCAGCGCGGAGTGAGAGATGAAGCCAAGGCCGCGCCATTCGAAGTACGGCCGCAGTTCCATCGTCTCGCCGATCGCCCGCAGCGCCACCACGTTGCCGTCCCACGGCACCACGCGCGAGTACTGGTTCTCGATCTCCGACCGGCCCGCGGAGAGCTGGAGCATGAGCATGTAGATCGACTGGAGGATGTCCAGCGGCTCGAAGCCGGCGACCACGACGGGCTTGCCGTAGTCGCGCGCGATGAACTCGTACGGCCGGCAGCCGATGACCGTGGACACGTGCCCGGGGCCGATGAACCCGTCGAGCCGCAGGTCCGGCGAGTCCAGGATGGCCTTGATCGCCGGGATGATCGTGACGTGGTTGCAGAACACCGAGAAGTTCCCCAGCCCCTCGACCGCCGCCCGCCGCATCGTCATCGCGGTCGACGGCGCGGTCGTCTCGAACCCGATGGCCATGAACACGACCCGCCGGTCCGGGTTCTGCCGCGCGATCTTCAGTGAGTCGAGCGGCGAGTAGACCATCCGGATGTCGGTGCCGTTCGCCTTGGCGTCGAAGAACGACCCGTGGCTGCCCGGCACCCGCATCATGTCGCCGAACGACGTCATGATCACCTCGGGCCGCGACGCCAGCGCGATGGCGTCGTCGACGCGTCCCATCGGGATCACGCACACCGGGCAGCCCGGGCCGTGCACCAGGGTTATCGACTCGGGCAGGTAGTCCTCGAGGCCGTGCTTGTAGATCGTGTGCGTGTGACCGCCGCACACCTCCATGAACTTGTACCGCCGGCCGGGCTCACACAGCGCCGCGATCCTGGCGGCAAGCGCGTGCGCCTTGTCCGCGTCGCGGAATTCGTCGACGAAACGCATTGTCCCCTCCGGTAACTCGATCAGCGACTCGCGCAGCGCGGCGATCTCGTCCTCGTAGGCCTGCCCGATGCCCTCGAGGAACTCCATGGCGGCCGCCGCCTCGGCTTGGTCGATCTTGGACAGCGCGAAGCCGACGTGGATGAGCACCCACTCCCCCGGCCGCGGCGGGTCGTCGGCGAGCAGGCCGATGTTGATCAGCCGTCGCACGCCGCTGACGTTCACCTTGGCGAGGTCGGGCTGCTCGGGATGAAGCTCGACCACCTCACCCGGTATGCCGAGGCACATGCGCCACCCCCTGTTGGTTGGTCGAGGTGAGAGCGGTGCTGGTGAGTTCCCAGAACACCTGGTAGATCGTCGTCTGCGCCTCCTGAATCCGGTGGATCGAGGATGACGGCGCCACGAACAGGTAGTCGATGCTGTCCAGCTCGGCCATCGTGCCGCCCTCGTAGCCTGCCAGCCCGATCGTGAGCATGCCGCGCCTGCCGGCCTCGTCGAAGGCGGTCAGCAGGTTGGCCGAGTTGCCGCTCGTCGACAGGCCGACCGCGATGTCGTCGCGGCCGCCGAACGCGGCGAGCTGCCGGGCGAACACCACCTCGACACCGATGTCGTTGCACAGCGCCGTCACCACCGCCGTGTCGTTCCCGAGCGCGAACGCCGGCAGCGGGCGCGCGCCGCTGCCCGGATTGAGGAAGAGCGTGGCCAGCTGTTGCGCGTCGGTGGCACTGCCGCCGTTGCCGAAGGCGAACAGCCGCCCGCCCGCCGCGAACCGGTCCACCGCCTCCCGCGCGCACTGGGCCAGCCGCGCCCCGTCGCGCGCGCGGATGACGCGGCGCAGCTCGCCGATCTCCTCGATCTTGGCGACGGTCGACGCGCGAACCTGCTCGAGCACACCCGCCAGGTCACCCGGGCCGGCGTACAGGAAGGGGTACAGCGACTCAACCGACATGGTCAGCGCCCCCCGGTTGGCGATGCAGCCGGGCGATGGCTTCCCCCGCGTGCACCAGGATCGTGTCGTCGGCCGACGCGGTCACGAGGGCGACGCTGACCTGCTCCTCGCCCGCGGCGGTGGCCACGACGGCCATGTCGTCCGGCAGCAGCCGCAGCACCCGCACCTCGACGGCGGTGTCGGAGCACGTGACGCAAGCGTCGCCGTGACAATCATCCGGCAGGTACTCGGCGCTCATGACACCACGCCCGGATCTAGCACTCCCGGCTGCTCGAAGAACACGTGTACCAGCTCCCACAGAATGTGGTACGTGGTCACCTGCAGTTCCTTGACCACCCGCGGATCCGCCGACGCCACTCTGAGCACGTGATCGGCCCCAACGGGTACGGCGCCTTCGCCGACCAGCGCGATCGTCAGCAGGCCGAGTTCGCGCGCCGTCTCCAGGCCCGCCAGCACGCTCGGGCTGGCACCGACAGCGCCGATGCCCAGGGCGATGTCGGCGGGCTCGGCCAGGTAGCGGATCTGGTAGGCGAAGATCGCGTCCACGCCGTCGCGTTCGGCTATGCCGGTCACCGTGGCCACGTCGGTGGTCAGCGAGATCGCCGGGAGCGCGCGCTTGCCGACGATGACGGGATGCACGAACTCCACCGCGACGTGCTGGGCGTCGGTGCTCGGGCCGCCCGCGCCGAACACGATCAGCTTGCCGCCCCGGTGAAAGCGCACCGCCATGGCGTGGCAGGCCCGCGCCACCGCCCCCGCCTGCCGTGCCAGGTCCCGGGCGGGATCGTCGCGCACCTCGAACAGGCGGCTGACCTCGGGATGGTCGTGGCCTGTAGGCATCACCGGTGAGGCCATAGCAGCACCGTAGGACACTTATGGGGGGGTGTCCAGACGCGGCCGGACACTTTTGGGGGGGCGCGGCCGGGGCGGGGGGTGCGCCTCTCCCGGACAGGACACGGTGCGCAGCGGGAGTCACGCCGCGCCGTTCGGTAAAAAGATCTTTTTATCCCGAACGGTCCCCGTGTTTTCCCCCGGAAATTTTCAGTGGCTGACCATTATGCTCATCTTGGACAGGCGCCACGACGCGAGGAGCACCATGAGCGACAACACGGCCGAGGACATCACCCCGGCTAGCACCACCGCCGCCGCTGCCGCAAGCGGCGGGCTGATTGACGTCGGCGGGCTGAACTTCGACGAGCTATCCACCGCAATCACGGGCGTCGATCTCAAGCTTGCTCTGGACTATATCGTGGCCTCCGGACAGAATGGAAGCGCGTATCACGGCTTCAATTCAAGCATCTAGGCACCTGTTTACTGGAGTGACCGGATAATCAATGAGCGTCGAACTCAGATATCCTGGTCACCGTCCTTTCCAGCGTGCGGATAGCGGCCGGTTCTACGGTCGCGACGAGGAGGCCGCCGCGCTCGCCGCGGCGTGGCGCAGCAACCGGCTGACATTCGTGTCCGGTCCGGCGGGTGTCGGGAAAAGCTCGCTTCTCGCGGCCGGCGTGCTGCCGCTGGTTAACCGCAGCAACGTCGAACTGCTGCCGATAGGCGGATTCTCGCAGGGGTCGAGTTCGCCTATCGCTCCCCCTGGGCCGCACACTCCGTACACGCTCGCCCTGTTGCGCTCGTGGTCACCGCTCGGCGCGGGGCTGACGCTGGATCCCTTCACCGTGGACGAGTTCGCCGCCAGCCGGATCAGGCAGCTGGATCCGTCCAAGGCGCTGCTCGTGGCCATCGATCAGGCCGACGACCTGTTCGCGGGACCGCCGTCGCGGCAGCCGCAGCGGATGCGGTTCCTGCGCGAGCTGGCGGACGCGGTCGAGCAGCAGCCCGCGCTGCGCCTGCTCATCTGCCTGCGGGACGAGGCGCTGCACCGGTTCGCCGACGTCCTCGCGCACCCGGCGGCGCTGATCGAAGTGCGGGCTCTGGAGCCGGACCGGGCGCGCGAGGCGGTGACGGGGCCGGGCTGCTTCGAGCCCGAGGCGGCCAGCGAGCTGATCGCGGCGCTGCGGACCAGCCGCATCGTCACCACGGACGGGAGCGAGCGGCACGTCGTGGCGGACCGGGTAGAGCCGGTCCTGATCCAGTCCGTGTGCGCCCGGCTGTGGGAGCTGATGCGCCGGCGCACCAGCATGATCACCGCTCGTGAGCTGCGGCGTTACGGTGACATCGAGGACGCGCTCGCTCGCTACTGCGGCGTCGCGATCACCGCGGCCGCGCTGGCTCACGGCATTCAGGTCCCGTGGCTGCGGTTCTGGCTCATCAGCACGTTCGTCGCGACGGCGGGCGGCCGGCTGGACGCGGCCGAGGGAGCGGTGTCAACCGCTGGCCTGCCGACGACGGTCGCCAGGGCCCTCGAAGACGGTCACCTGCTCCGGGCGCGCGCCGAGCCGCCGGGCGGGGCGGCCACCGCGCCGGCCGCGTCGCGCGTCTACCAGCTGATCAGCGACCGGATCATCGAACCGCTGCGGCACACGCCGGACGACCTGTCGCCGGACGGCGATTCGGCCGGGTACCTGCTGGCCGCCGAGCGCGCGCTCACCGTCGGCGAGCTCAGCCTCGCCGCGCGGTACGCGGAGCTGGCCCGGGTGGCCGCGTCGGAGACCGACCTGATGCTGCACGGGAGTGCCAGGTCGCTGCTCGGCAACATCGCCCGCGAGGAGCGCGAGCTGGCGCGGGCCGAGACGCATTACCGCGAGGCGCTCGGCCTGTTCACGGCGGCCATGGAACACTCGATGGTCGCGCTGTTGCTCGTCGCCATCGGCCGGATCCTGATCGAGCGCGGCGACCTGCTCGCCGGGATCAACGAGCTGCACGCGGCCGTGCAGCGGATGCCGTCCGACGCCACCATCCAGACCGAGCTGTCCGCGGCGGTCAGGGAGCTTGGCTGGCGGCTGCCCGGACAGAACGGTCCGCGGGTTAGCCCCGGCTGATCACAAGCTCGCCTGCCTGCGCCGCACGCCCGCGAGGTTGTCCCGGCTGATGACGGTGTGCGGGTGGTCGGGGCCGAGCACCTGCTCTCGCAGCCGCGCCGCCTCCTCGAGTTCAGCCTGCGCCTCCTCGAGCCTGCCGAGGTCGCCGAGCACGACCCCGAGGTTGTTCCGGCTGGTGAGCGTGTCGGGGTGGGCGGGGCCGAGCGCCGCGACGCGCACGTCGAGCACATCGCGGTATTCCGCTTCTGCCTCGGCGAACCTGCGCTGCTCGTGCAGCACCACCGCCAGGTTGTTGCGGCTGCTCTGGGTGTCGGGGTGGGCCGCGCCCAGGGCCGTGGCGCGCGCGGTCAAGATGGCACGGTACTCGGCCTCGGCGTCCGGCAGCCTGTGCATCGCGTGCAGGGTGACCGCCAGGTCGCTGCGGCTGGACAGCGTGGTCGCCGCGTTCGGGCCGACGGTCGCGCTGAGCTGGGTGTACGCCGTGCGGAAACCCGCCTCGGCCAGCTCGGGACGGTTGTGATACCAGGCGGTGGCGGCGATGCTCACCGCGTCGCCCGGCCGGGCGTGCCGCAGCGCCGCGTAGACGGTCCGCTCCGCCACCGGCTCGGACGGCTCGCGCTCGGCCGCGTCGACGAGGTAGTCGAAGACGTCGTAGCGATCGCGGGTGGCGGACCACAGCGGCGAGCCGCCGCTGTCGCGCAGGTCGGTCGCCCACCGCCACGCCGCATCGAGCGGCTCGGGACGCAGCAGCATCCCGCCGCGGCCGCGCAGGTACTCCTCGTGCAGTTCGTCGAGCAGCGCCTTGGGCAGCGGCCCGGTGTACCCCGCCCGGCGGCAGCCGACGGCCGCGGTGACCAGCGCGGCGCCGCGCGGGTGCGCGCCTCGCTCCCAGCCGTTCTGCCATTCGGTGTGCAGCTGTGGTCCGCTGGACATGTACTCGGCGATGCCGTACCTGTCGGCGTGCGCGAGAGCGTCGGCCAGCCGCCTGTCGTCGCGGGCCAGCGCTGCGGCGCGGGCCTGCTCCGGCGCGCTGAACAGGCGGTCGATCACGATCCGGTTCGTCACCTGGTCGAGGACGGCCTGGCCATCGCGCGTCGACTGCCCGCCAGGCAGGCTCCCCGCCATCAGCATCAGCCGGGTCTCCTGCGTGGCGCGCAAGGTCGCCAGCACGACCCGGTGATGCCCGTCGCCGGCGAGCAGCTCCGCGATCTGCCTGCTCGTGATCGCTTCCGCGCCCAGGTAGCGCTGCAGGCTGTCCAGCCACACGACGCAGTCGCGCTGGGCGCGGGCCGCGGTCAGCGCGGTGGTCAGCTCGCCGCTCTTCGTCGGGGCTATTAAAACGTGCCCGGGCAGCACCGCGTGCATCGCCTCGTAGGCGGCGCGCGTCTTGCCGGCCGCCGCGTCGCCGACCACCAGGACGAAGCCGGGACCGCCGAGCGCCCGGCGCAGTTCGGGGTCGACATCTCGGGGGACGTACGGCGGCAGCCGCGCCGCGCCCTCGAGCCGCGGGGCGCTGTGCACGCCGACGTCGACCGGATTCTTGATCGCGCGCACCAGCGCGGGCTTGCCGCCCGGCATGAAGATGCCGCGGGCCCGCGCGGTCCGCTCCTGATCGCTGGCGCCCATCGCCGCGGCGATTCGCGCCTGCGCGACGACGACCCCGAACGCGGCGATCGCCGCGCCAACCGTGCCGACCTTGCCCCACACGCCCGCGATGACGAAGACGCTGAGCAGGGCCGCTGCCGCGGCCAGGCACAGCCCGGTTATCAGGGCGAACAGCAGGGGCCGGCGAGTGGTCATCGATCACCTTCGCGCGTTATGTCCGGGGCGTTGGGAAATGCCGGTGGCTGCTAGGTTAACGCGCCAGGAAAGGCGGAGGTGCCTCACGTGAGGCGTGTCGGCGTGGTTGGATGTGCGTATGCCCCGCGCGCCCCGCGTGAATGGACGGCCATGCTCGACGTAGCCGCGGACTCGTTCCCGTCCCCGCCCTTCAGGGAATTCGTCGTCAAGATCCATAGCCGCTGCGATCTGGCGTGTGATTACTGCTACGTGTACGAGATGGCCGACCGGTCCTGGCGGGATCAGCCCACGCGGATGTCGCAGGCCACCGCGCGGCAGGTCGCCTTCCGCATCGGCGAGCACGTCCGGGCGCACGAGGTGCCCGAGATCGGCGTCGTGCTGCACGGCGGCGAGCCGCTGCTCGCCGGGCCTGACTTCATCGCCGGGCTGGTGGCGATGATCAGGGACGCCGCGGGCCACGACGTCGCCGTGCGCCCGCGGGTGCAGACCAACGGTGTCCGGCTGGACGAGAAGTTCCTGGACATGTTCCGCCGGCTGGGCATCGAGGTCGGTGTCAGCCTCGACGGCGCGGCCGCCGCCCACGACAGGCACCGGCGGTTCCGCGACGGGCGGGGCAGCCACGCGGCGGTCGCCGCGGGCCTGGCGCTGCTGACCTCGCCGCGGTACCGCGACCTGTTCAGCGGCGTGCTGTGCGTGATCGACCCGCGCAACGACCCGCTCGGCACCTACCACGCGCTGCTCTCCTGCGGCCCGCCGAAGACCGACTTCCTGCTCCCCCACGGCCACTGGGACGCACCGCCGCCAGGGCGGGTCGCCGACCCGGCGCGGACGCCCTACGCGGACTGGCTGATCACCATCTTCGACGACTGGTACGCGCGGCCGCGCACGCGTGTGCGCCTGTTCGAGGAAATTGTCCGGGCGCTGCTTGGCGGCATTTCCGGTGCGGAGAGCGTCGGGGCGGCGCCGGTGAACGTCGTGGTGGTGGAGACCAACGGGGCCATCGAACAGGTCGACACGCTGAAAGCGGCCTTCCACGGGGCGTCGCGCACCGGCCTGCATGTCGAACGCGACGCATTCGACGCCGCACTGTGGCTGCCTGAGATCGCCGCCCGGCACTGGGGCGTGCGCGCCTTGTGCGCGCGATGCCAGGAATGTCACCTCAGCCGGGTGTGCGGCGGCGGCCTGTACGCGCACCGGTACCGCGCCGCCACGGGGTTCGCCAACCCCTCCGTCTACTGCCCGGATCTGATGCGCCTCATCGATCACATTCGCGCGACCGTGCAAGCCGATGTCGACCGGCGGCTAGCCGCGCACGGAGCCGGCCTGCGGGGAGTCGCTCGATGAGCCTGGCCTACCACCGGCTGCCCGCGTCCGCGTTCGACGTGCTGGCCGCCGGCGGCGGCGCCGCGGCGATCGGCCTGCTGCGGCGGTCCCAGTACAGCAAGCACGTGCTGCTGCTGCGCGGCATCGGCGAGCACGCGCCCGCGGCGTATGACCTGCTCGCCAGGGCGCAGCGCAGGGATCCCGGCGCGGTCGGCGCGGTCGTCCGCTACCCCGCGGTGGGCGCCTGGGCCTACCGGACCACGCTCGCGCTCCGGGGCGGACCGCGGCGCCCCGGCGCTTGCGCCGACGGGCTCGGCAACATCGCCGCCGCGGCGGCTATCCGCGCCGGCGAACCCGGCGAGATACCCGTGTCGGCCGTGGACGGGCGGGTGGTGCTGCCGTCCCTGGGCGCCGTCGACGTCGGTGCGGGCGCCGGTGTCGCGACCGTGCGGATCACACCCGACGGCGCGCGGGTGCGCATCGCGTACGGACACGTCGACATTCCGGCTCGCTACCGCGAGGCCGCCGCGGGCTGGCGGCCGCTTCGCCCCGTGCTGCCCGCGGCCGGCGAGATGGCCGGCATCCTCCTCGATGACATCGACCCGTTCCGCATGCCGGCCGCCGCGCACACGGCGGTCGCGCCGGACCTGAGCACGTGGCGGCCGGCCTTCGCGGGCGCCTGGGACCTGCTACGGCAGCACCATCCCCGCGTCGCCGCGGAGGTCGCGGCCGTGATAGCCGTGGCGGTCCCGCTGGCCACCCCGCCGCACGGCCAGGTCAGTTCGTCCGCACCGGAGGCGTTCGGCGCGGTCGCGATGTCCGAGCCGGCCGACGCGCGCGGCCTCGCTCTCACGCTCGCCCACGAGGTGCAGCACATGAAGCTATCCGCGGTGCTCGACCTCGTTTCGCTGACCCACGCCGACGACGGGTCCCGGTACTACGCGCCCTGGCGCGAGGACCCGCGGCCAGCCAGCGGACTGCTGCAGGGCACGTACGCCCACCTCGGGGTGACGGGCTTCTGGCGCCGCCAGCGGGCGGCGGACGCCGTCGGCGACGCCGACGCCGTCGCTGACACCGAGTTCGCCCGCTGGCGGGAGGCCACCGCGGTGGGCTGCGGCACGCTGCTGGCCAGCGGTCAGCTGACGCGCGACGGCGAGCGGTTCGTCGCGACGATGTCCGCGACGCTGCGGCGCTGGCTGGACGAGCCGGTGCCGGGGCCGGCGCGGCGGCTGGCCACGGCGGAAAACGAGCGGCACCGGGCCCGCTGGGAGGACCGGCACGGCCCCGTGCTCGTCCTCCCCGCGTTCTCGCCTGCCCTGCCTCGCTAGATCTGCGGCGAGTCGAAGTCGAAGTCCAGCCGGCGGCCCTCCTGCGCCGCCATGGCGTCCGGGTGGTCGGCGCCCAGCGTCGCGCGGTACCTGGCGATCGTGTCGGTGTACAGCTCGTCCACGTCTCTCGCGGGCCCGCCGTTACGCAGGTCGACGACCAGGTTGGCCGCGCAGCCGAGGGTCTGCGGATGGTCCTCGCCCAGCACCCGGCGCAGCCTGCGCAGCGAGCCCTCGCCAAGCCCGCGGGCGCTCTCACTCTCGCCGACGCCGGCCAGGTCACTCGCCAGGTTGACGGCCACGGTCAGCGTGTAGTGGTGATCGCGGCCCAGCCTGGCGCTCATCCCGGCGAGGGCCTCCTCGTTCAGGGCGCGTGCCCGCTGCGCGTTCCCGTTCACGCGCTCGAGCAGCGCGACGTTGCCAAGGCAGCCGTAATAGTAGGGGTGGTCGGTGCCGAACAGCTTGCCGAACTCGTCCGCCGCCTGCCTGCTCATCTCCAGCGAGTCAACGATCTGGCTGCTGGCGCGCTGGATGTTCGTGAGGCTGACGATGGCCGCCAGCGTGAGCGGCGCGGACTTGCCCAGGGTCGCGCGGCACAGTTCGAAGACGGCCGTGGCCAGGTCTTCCGCGTCGGTGTAGGAGGTACCGACGCGCCGCAGCGCGATCGACAGGTCGATCGCCACCTCCAGCGTGCGCGGATGCTCCGCGCCGAGGGAAGCGGTACCGGAGTCATAGGCCTCCTGGCCCACGTCCCGCGCCGCGCTGTAGTCGCCGCACAGCCGCAATGACCTGGCCAGCCCGCCCAGCGAGGACAGCAGTTCCTGGGCGGGAATCTCCGCCGGCCCCTCGCTGCGCAGCCGGTACGTCTCGTTGTGCAGGTCACGCGATTCCGGGTAGCGGCTGTTCAGCGCGTAATCCAGCGCTAGGTTGTTCGCCACGCGGAGCGTCTGGTGATCCGCGGCGCCGACCACCTCCTTGTGCGCCTCATACGATCGCAGGTCCAGCTCCAGTGCGGTCGCGAACTCTCCCTTGGCTCGCAAATCGGCGCCGAAGGAGTTGGTCAGCTGCAAGGTGAACGAGTCGCTCTCGCCGAACGTCTCGGTCGCGATCCGGAGGATCGCCTCGTCTTCGGTGAAGGCGGCGTCGAACTGACCGAGCGCGCGCTGGGCGTTCGCCAGGTGCCGCCGCACGCGGAGCAACTGCTGATCGCCCCGCGGGATGGACGGTTTGGCGGTCCACGCGCTGATGAACCGCTCGGCGAAGGTGCGGGCCGCGGCGAAGTCTCCCGACTCATACAGGTACCGGACGATGTCGGTCGCGAAATGCCGCACCGCCGGGTCCTCGGACTGGTCGATCTGGGTCGCGTCCGAGGCGACGTGCGACACTAGTTCGGCGTACCGCGGCCAGTTGCGGTCGTTGGTCGGCTCCTGCGGGGCGCCCACCGCGAGCACAAGCTGTGCCTGCTCGCGGTACCGTTCCTGGTCCTGCGGCTCCAGGTCGTCGCGCAGCAAGGCCTGTGTCAGCCGGTGGATGTGCCAGGCCCTGCCCTCGATCCGGATCAGCGCGAACCGGCCGAGTTCGCGAATCGCCCGCGCCAGCCTGATCGGGTCGGCGAGCAAGTCGCGCAGCGGCGGCTGCAGCGCGTGCGCGCCGCGCGGGAAAAGGTCACGCGGGATGGGCTCGGGTCCCATGAACGCACAGCAGCGCAGCAGCTCAAGCGCCTCGGCCTGGTACCGCTCGAGCGTCGATACCGAGAGCTTCCAGGCCGCGGTCATGGACAGCGGGTAGTCGGGTGACTTGCCCTCGGCCATGATCTGTACCGCGTGCTCCTTCAGCAGCCGCAGGTACTCCTCCATCGACATGCCGGTCTCGGCCTGCAGCGCGCCGGCTTGCTCCAGTGCCAGCGGCAGGTAGCCGAGCTCGGCGGCGAGCGCGCTGGCGTTGGTCCTGTCGAGCTCGCCGCGGATCCGCCGCTCGAGGAAGGCGATGCTCTCTTCCGGGGTGAACACGTCGACCTGAACGCTGTCCACCCGCGATTCCCAGCGATGGTTCCGCGAGGTCACCAGCACGTGCCCGGGACCTTGCGGGATGATGTCGATGAGGTCTTCTGGCTGGTCGGCGTTGTCGAAGACCAGCAGCCAGCGGCTGAACGGCCTGCCCAGGCGCAGTGCTTCGAGGACCGCGGTCGCCGCAGCCTCGATCCCTGACGCCGTGGCGGGCGGCACGTCGACCTGCGGTGCCAGCGCGGCGAGGGCCGACCGCACCAGCGGCGGCTGATCAGCCGGGATCCACCAGACCAGGTCGTAGTCGGCCGCGTACCTGTACGCGTACTCGATGGCCACCTGAGTCTTGCCGACACCGCCCATACCCTGCAGGGCGTGCGGAAGCACGGTGACCGAACTCGCGCTCGTCAGCCTGTCGCGCAACAGCGCGAGTATCTCTTCGCGACCAGTGAAGTTCTTGTTGCGCGGTGGGACGTGTCCCCATACCTTAGGTACTCGCGCGGATGCGGGCAGCGGGCCCGAATCGGATGCCGTCACAGCGTCATCTTAGGGCTCCCAGAAAATGACATTTCGTTACGTTCTAGATAGTTTTTGCTAGCGGGCCGGCGGCTGGGGACCAGTCCCGCTACGTTAGCCATGCACGGAGCCTGGGGCGGCATGCCCCGGCGGGGACCAACGGGGCGGGGGCCGCGGGATGCGGCGCTGGGCGCCCCCTGCGATAAGGAGAAAACGCCAGCCATGGCAGCCACGCTTCAAGAGATGTTGCTCGCACCGCAGATCCAGCCGCAGGTGGTCGCGGACTGCGAGGCGCTGGTCGATCACGAGCTCCGCGCGATGTCCGGCATCTCAGGAACAGCCGTCAAGCTCGCTTACAAGACAGTGCGGACCTTTTCCGCCAATCACATTCACGACATGATCGAGACGCTGCTGCCACGCATGACGGAAGTGCTCCAGCCGTACTGGGCGGACTTCGACGCCGCGGGCGGCGGGTCGTTCGGTGACTACCTGGCCAAGCGTGAGGACGAGGTCAGCGAGGCGTTGCTGTCGATCACCGACGAGCGCGGCCGCAACTCGAACCGGCCTGTCATCGTGAAGGCGTACAACACGGTGCGCGGCGGCGCCGCCAAGCACGTGAAGTCGGCGCTTCCGCAGGTCGGCGCCCTGGTGCAGAAGTACGCGCTTACCGGCTGACAAAGGCACCTTGAGGGCGAGCAGCGGGTAGCCGGGCAGGTCGACGCGCCGCAGCAGCACCTCCACCGCGCCGCCGGGCAGCGGCCCGGCGGCGACCGCGAAGACCTGATAGTCCGAGCCGTCGCGGGACTCCGGCCCGATCGCCACCCGGACCCGCGCCACCGTCGCGCCGTCCCGCACGCGGACCACCCGCACCGTCACGGTCCCGCTCGCCGCGGACGGGACCGTGACCGCGGCGAAATCGCCGCTGATCCCGGCGAGCGCGTCATCCGCGTACGGCGGGCTGTCCCCGTCTTGCCTGCCGGTCAGCAGGGTCGGCATCGTCGCGGCGCCGGTCGCGTCGTCGCGGCACTCCAGCCCGGTACTGACCACCTCACACACCGCGCCATCCGTCAGCGTGAACGTCTCGAGCTGGCCGCCCAGCTCGGTCCACAGCGGCTGGCCGTCCGCCGCGCTGAGCGCGAGGACGGTGCTCACCTGGTCGGGCGGGTCGAGCGCCCGCGGCCAGCCGTAGTGCCGCGGCAGCCGCGCGGTGAACTCGCGGGCCGCGGGCGGCGCGGCGATCTCGCCGGCCAGCAGCACGATCCCGCCGCTGCTCGCCGCCGCGGTAACGGCGAGCTGCTGCATCGCACCGGCCGCGACGGCCGGCGACTGCCAGGTCCACAGTGCCATTCCTGTCGCGGGGTCGAGGCGCCGGACGACGACGCGCGGGCCGCAGTCGAAAGAGGCGGCGACCACCGGCCCGTCCGCCGCCAGCCCGAGGCCCGCGTTGTCGGTCCCCGCGCTGGCCGGCTGGCGGCACGCCGCGGGACGCGGGTCCCGCCAGGCGACCGCGCCTGTCGCGATGACCCGCGCGACCACCGCGCCGGTCGTGTCCCCGGTGAGCAAGTACCGGCCCGACGCCGCCAGCGGCGGATTCTGGTAGGCGCCGCCGACCGGCACCGCCCACAGCACCCGGCCGGTGGCCAGGTCCAGCGCGACGTACTCGGTGACGACGGCGAACACCGCGGCAGGCGCCTGCCCCACCGGGCGCCCGGCCTCGACGATGACCTCGTTCCCCGCGGGCAACAGCCCCAGGATCTGCGTGAAGGCCGGGGGCATCGTCGCCGTCCAGGCGGGCTTTCCCGTCGCGGCCGCGATCGCGTCGACCTGCGCGCCGTCGATGCCGAGCAGCGTCCCGCCGTCGAACGTCACGCCGCCCCACGGCGCGCCCTGCCACAGCGCCCGCGCGCCGCCGGTCGCGCCGGGCAGCCGGCGAGTGACCGCGGCCGGCGGAGTCGTCACGACCACCCCGGGCAGCCCCGACGGCGCGGGCGGGGTTGACGTCTGGAGATAACGAGCCTGTGCCGTCGCCCGGTTCGCTGCCCCGGGTGCCCGCGCCCCGGTGCAGCCCGCCGCGGTGATGACAGCCGCGGTGATGACAGCCGCCGCGAGCATCGCGCCCCCGTCGGCGCGTCTCCACCGGATGCGCGTCACGCTCGTTAGACGCCGCGACGACGCGCGGAGTTCCCCTTAGCCCGCGGCGGCACGCACCCGCGCCGCCTCGATGGCGTGCTCGGTCTCGGTACGGCTCAGCCAGCCCCGGACCTCGGTGCACGTGCCCGGCTCAAGTTCCTTATAGATGTTGAAGAAGTGGCCGATCTCCGCGGTGAGGTGGGCGGGCACGTCGTCGAGTTCGCGCACCCAGTCCATCCGCGGGTCGTTCGAGCACACGGTGAGCACCTTGCCGTCCAGGCCGTCCTCGTCGTACATCACGAACATGCCAACGGGCCGCGCGGTCACCTCGACGCCGGGGAACGCCGGTTCCTCCAGCCAGACGAGCGCGTCCAGCGGCTCACCGTCCACGGCCAGCGTGCCAGGGATGAACCCGTAGTCGAGGGGATAGCGCGTCGACGTGAACAGCATCCGGTCCAGCCGGATGCGTCCGGTCCGCTGGTCCATCTTGTACTTGTTCCGCGACCCCTGCGGGATCTCGATGACGACCTCGACGTCCACGGCTCTGGTCTACCCGGGTGACGGGCCGCGCATACTACGATGCCCCCGTGACGCATGAGGCGGACGCCGCCGGTGAGCAGCATGCGATGTCCAGTGTGCCGCTGACGACGGTGCTGCGCGAGTGGGGACGGGTCGGGGTCACCGGGTTCGGCGGGCCGCCCGCGCACATCAGGCTGCTGCGGCAGCTCTGCGTGGAGCGCGAGGACTGGCTGGACGCGAGGGAGTTCGAGGACGCGATCGCGGTCTGCAACCTAATGCCGGGCCCGGCCTCCACCCAGCTCGCGATCTTCTGCGCCTGGCGGCTGCGCGGCCGCGCGGGCGCCCTGATCGGCGGCGGGGCGTTCATCGTGCCCGGCCTGATCGTCATCCTCGCGCTCGCGGTGCTGTTCGTGTCGAAATCCCCGCCGCTGGCCGTGCTCGGCGCCGGGGCCGGCGCGGGCGGCGCGGTGCCCGCCGTCGCGGCCGCCGCCGGCTGGTCGCTGGCCGTCCCGAGCTGGCGCAACCGGCGCGCCACGGCGCGCTGGGTGTGCTACCTGGCCGCCGGTTTCGCCGCGGCGCCGACGATCGGCCCGTGGCTGGTCGCCGTGCTGCTGGCCTGCGGCGCCGTCGAGCTCATCGTCCGGACGGCGGCCGAACGGCGCGCCGGGCGTGACAGTTACGGGGGCGCAGGCGACGGGGGCGCAGATGACGGGGGCGCAGATGACGGGGGCGCAGATGACGGTGGCGCGGGCGAGCGTGGCGCGGGCGACGGTGG
>Ga0210390_10000255_pt1 | contig 58903 bp, 90 predicted proteins | sample IncBWH11OmetaG_FD_161050 | JGI IMG/M metagenome (GOLD analysis project Ga0210390, IMG submission 161050) | Forest soil microbial communities from Barre Woods Harvard Forest LTER site, Petersham, Massachusetts, United States - Inc-BW-H-11-O ... | reverse complement strand
TCACTCATGGGTGAATTTTTTTAGCCATGTCCCAGGCGGATCGCGGTCCCCAGCGGAAAATGTATATCCTTTCCCAAATAGTCGGCTCCGCCGGGTGCCAGGGCGTCGCCAAGCCCACAAGGCGCATCGCCAGCCAAATCCTGCGGAATCCTTTGTTATTCTTCATCGGTATGTATTCGAGTGTTTAATCCGTCATCCAATCCCACCCAGTAGAGCAACAAGCACAAGCCGAGAAAGGCCATGATCACCATGATCCCGACCCAATTGCTTACTGTGAAATCGATGTGAATATTGAGCATAACGGTTAGGTTTTAAGCGAGTCGAATTCCCCTCAGCTCGTCGGCCACACCGTAGGGGGAAGGGATGTTGTTGTAGATTCCGGGCACCCTTTCGAAAGGTACTTCCTTTTCGGGGACTTTCCGCGGCGCATGGACGTAATTTCTCACCGGTCGCGGGACCTTGAAATTGATCCCTTTTCTCCGGCCGAAAGCGTAAACGGCATCTACGGAAAGATCCAGCATGATGGCGATTTCCTTGGCCGGCGACTTCCCCGCCTCGAACAAAATGATCTTCTCATCGGCTTCATCTAAATGACGGCGCATATTGAGGTAATTTAGTTACTTCGGTAAGGAAAGGTACTCGGTGATCATCTTCACTTGGTTATCGAATCCCTTGGCGAATCCGCAAACCCAGCCGCGTTCGGTCAAAAGCCGCATCATCTCGGCTTGTTCGCGGATGTGGTCCGATGCGAAGAGTCCCCGGCTGTTGTAGATGCTGACGTCCTCCCGCTTCAGGTCCACTGCCAATCCCACGAATTCCTGCCGACGCTCGTATATTTGAACATCGGGCCACCCCCTGCCATAACTGAGCCGCTTCTGCTCCCGGGCTTGCCTGGGATCCAGTTTAGCGTCATCTCCGTAATTCACTTTATATAAAACGTTAGGATGAGCTAAGTCCAGCCACCTGATCAGCGCCGCCCGGTCCTGGTCCTCCGAAGCAATCCACTTGCCCGTCTTTTTGTAGGTCTGCAGTTGGCGGCTGGTAGGTCTCATGCTATTGTCGGTAGTTTTATTTCGGTTCTTTCGACAGGGTAAAATCGCCTCAGAATCGTAAAGCTCTCTTTATCTTCCTCGGCGGATATATTGTACCAATCCGTTCCTTTGATGTGCATTTTCAGAACTTTTCTAGAATGCGGTTCAGCGTATCGGATCGTTATCTGATCATGGTATGCCGCGAATGTGAAATATATCTCAACTATGGCCATGTACATGGTGTACCTTATTCGGTAAGGATCGGTCCTGGATAAGGGGAACGGATCGCCAGGAACGTATTCGTCGAAGATCACCTGATAACACTTGCCCGCAAACCATTTCCCGATTGTCCGGCGGATGAAGACATCCTGATCCGTGCGGCGATCATCCCATTTCGACGCCATCCGGTCCTGGCGCATGAAGGCGTCCCAGAACTTTTTGAACGGATATTTTTCGGTGATTGGCGTCATGGCTGCTGCGGCTGCATTTTTTCCTTCAGTTGATCGAAATATTGTTTGAGCGTTATCCCCTTGGCTTGCAGGTTCAAGAACAGCCGGGCGACCGACATCCCCTTCCCCCGGTCCCGATCGTTCCCCATGTCCACCAAGATCACTTTCATAATCAAAAAGGTTGATCGTTACTAAAATCCACGTCCGCAGCCGGCAAAGGAAGTTTGGCCGCCTTCCATTGCTGCGTTCTGTCGAATCTGAAAGCCATCTTCGGGCCATCGAATTCCAATGGAACATGAAGGTTGGGTTCAGCGTTGCGCCATTTTCTTACGATTAAATCGGCTCGGTTCTCCGTGCTGTTTCCCTGGGCATCCTGCGTCACTCCTACTACCCAATCCCGGTGAATGAACATGACTATATCGGCGTCCTGCTCGATGGCGCCAGATTCCCGCAAATCGCTCAATTGAGGATATCGGCCTTCACCGGCGCGTTTCGTACTGTCCCGGTTGAGCTGGCAAAGAACAGCAACCGGAATCTGCAACTCCTTAGCCATGATCTTGCAAGACCTGGATATTTCGCTGATGATATTCTCTCTGGTTTTATTCTTCCCCTGATCGGCGCTGATCAACTGAAGGTAATCGATGAATAAGAAATCGAGACCTCTTTTCGCCTTTAGTTTGTCCGCCTTAGCCCTGATGTCTATAGTATTTAGCCGGGTGGTATCAGACACGTAAATGGGCAATTCAGACGTTACCCTTGCAACCCTGTCATAAAAACGCTCCTTTTCTCGCTCATCGTTGAACAATCCGCGGTACACCTTCTGAAAATCGATATCCGTGTCCACCGATGACAATCGGGCAGCAATTTCATTGTTGCTCATTTCCAGGGATAATATCCCTACTTTTTTACCCTCCCTGGCCATATTCAGGGCCAATTGGCCCATGAATGCGCTTTTCCCGGCTCCCGGGCGCGCACCGATGACGATCAGATTTCCAGGATAAAAACCCCCGTTTTTGTCGTCGACCTGGGCAATTCCCGTTTTTATGAAGGCATTCGGATTGGCCTGCACATGCTCCTGATGCTTCAGTAGATCCATGGATAATTCGGCCATGTCGTACCATTCCTTTTCCATCTCTCCCGCGTTGATGTTTCGAATAGCCGTTTGCAGTTGAATTATTTGCTGCATTACGTCCCCATCAAGATGAACGCCTCCGTGGGTGAGTTTGATAACTTCCCGCTCCATCCACATTCGTTTCAAAATCCAGCAATGATATTCCAGGTGCGCCGTAGAAACGATCGCATTCGTTAGCTTGGTTACATAATACCCGACATTCTCCCCCGCGAAATCGATTATCCTCTTATCTCGCTTGATTACATCAACGACTGTAAAAATGTCCACCGGAAGCCCATTTTTGTAAAGCAAATCGATAGCTTCATAAACTTTTTTATTGGCTTCAAAATAGAGCATTTCATGCTTTAAAATTCCATACGTTCGGCCGAAGCCAGTCTTCTCCATCATCGCGGCGCCAAGCACCGCGGCTTCAAGATTGTAGGAATAGTGAACGTCCTTCTGAATTTCCATCAAACTGTTTTTAGCGGCGGGGCTCCTGAGAATTCCACCTGATGCCCGTTTTTAGGTTTGAAATCCTTGTCTTTGCTTTTCCAGGTTTTTAATCTCAACCCGGTATCCCATGTTTTCTGCAATTGAAACCGCATTATCGAGGAGGTCGATGGCTCCCGCCAATAGTCAAAAAAGGCTCTAAGCATTTCCTTCGGATATTGCTCCTTGTGCTTGGCTATCACCGCATAAAATTCCTTTTCAGTCCATTTTTTGTACGAGGGAAGGCGCGAAGGCGCCTCTAGCGATTTAGAATACTTAGGGATTAGTTCAGGTTCTGCTTCTACTTCAGCCGGGAACTCGTGAACGGTCGTTAACGACTCGGTGGAATTTGGTAACGGGAACTTACTTCGCGCTTTATCAAGCCTTTGTCTAAAGTCTACAATTTGAAGGTACTTTTTACTGGCACACCCGTAGAGAACGATCAGTCCGGCTTTCTGGCACTCGGCCGTCCATCGGGATATGTCGGCCTCTCGGGTGTTTTCCAGTAACAAGGGAAACAAATTGGCTTTTAAAAGTCTTGCGTCTGCGTAGAAGGCCCCGTGATCGTCGGCTTTCATGATCAGCCTGACGAAGAACCTCTCAGCTTGAGCGCTGAGTAAATTCACTTTATCGCTATTGGTCCAGTCTCTTAGCATCCGGTTTGGCATGAGTCAAAAGGGTAATTTATCATTTTGTGGAACAGGAATCGGCTGGCCTTTTGCTTTCAATAATTCTATTCGCTCATTGATCATTTTATTCATAGCCCCGATGATCTCGGTGTTGAAGAATCCCCAAAAATGCATGCTGTTTAGGATATCCTCAGCCATTTCGGCAAATCTTTCCTCTTCTTCATGGCATTTATAGCAAAGGGTAACCAGGAGATCATCCGGGTAGTCCCAGGGCTCCCTGCCCGGGATATAGTGACGATGATGAACCTGTTTCTGTTCGTGGGTGTCGCCGCATTTCTGACAAGTCCAATTATCTCGAGATGTAATATCCAGGCGCCGTTTCTGCCACCGTGGATCTTTCAATTTTTCAGAATATCGTGAAGCCATGGGTCCTAAGACGACAAAACCCAACTCGTGGTGTAAGTTGGGTCTTATCCGGTTTTTATCCCTGAGAAGATGATAATCCGTTCGTATCACCACAATATGAACAGATCGCTATGTACTTCGAATGTACGATGGATAGCTTTTCAAACCAAATTACGAAAGAACTTTTTTTAAAAATCGGGGCGACGCCTGTTTCCAAACTTTCATCGATTGAATTCGCCGCCCCGGTTTAATCTCCGGCTGATCCTGGCCTGGGCGGTCCCCTGGGTAGAAAGTGGACTAAAAACGGCGGCATTGGGCCGGATTGTTCCACCAGCTGGCCTATCTGTCTCAGCGTGAATAGTTTCTGCCATCCGGAAAGTGGACCAAAAAGAGGGGCTGCTGGCGCCGAGCTCACCGTGATGACAGTCGGCTGACTCTCATGACCCACTTCCTGAATGTAAAGCGTCCCGGTCCACGCAAGATCGGTCGGAATGTAATGGACCACTTCCGTGGGCGTCGGGAAAGCAAAATCATTGCTTACCATGAGGCCGATATTCTGCTCTCCGATGTGAACCTCATATAGTATGCCGGGACTCATATTTTTCGCAATAGCCTCCCAACCACCACCACGGTCGTCCCGCACCCAAACCGGACCAGCATATTCCCGTTCCGGCCCCGGATACATTTCCCGTCCGGGCGCCTCACCGCCGAGCATTCCTGGCCCTTCCAGCGCGTATCCGTAGGCTTTCGGCCCAAATATATATATTCCATCATTTCAGATTCTCAAGGAAGCGGAGGCCGCTTTTTCGGCTTCTGAGAAAGGGTAATTCCAGATGCTCAGGCTCCCCCGGCAGGGGATCGGCTCGGCGAACTTCTCGACCTCCAACAATTCCCAGGCCCATCGGCCGGCCGAATAATCCCCGAAGCATCTTTCATCCCTCCAAACGTCCCCGTTGCAGGTCATATTGAGCATGTTCCCGGGGTTCATCATTTCCTTGAGCCATTCCTCCGTCGTGATGACCCTGCTGAGCTTGGCGCGTCCCAGGATGGCCCCGTAGGGGATTTTGCCGACGTCGGCCAGATATTTCGAAAAGGGATATTCGCCCATCAAATGGCTGTCCTTTTTAGAAAGGCTGGCGTGGACCAGGAAACTTTCGGTCCTCATCAGCAAGGCGTTTTTCCATCCAGGCTGCCAGCCGCGGGTTTCCCAGCGTTTGGCACCGATTACGATCAGGCTGGCAAACGGTTGGCGTAGGGAAATGCAAAGGCTCATCTGAATGTTTTGTCGTAGTGATCTCAGTCTTTAACGATCCCGGACGGATTGGAGGCCGTCTGAGCCGTTCTGCCGCGCTTTTTGGCCGTCTTCTCGATTTCCTTGCCAAGGTTCGTTTCCTTGACGATCGCCGCAACAACGCCCTCCGGGGAGTTCATCGACGGGTCGGCGTCTACGTGCGGGGCAATCTGCAGCTTTGTCACGGCTTCATCGGGATCAGGAAAGAGAGATTGCTGCGGATCCACGTATTGACGTCCTTCGAAGCAATAACGTAGAGCTTCGGATTCGATGACCTTGATCTTCGCCAGGAGGTCAGAGAGCAGATTATAAGGGTTCTCGCCGTCTTCATTGAGGTGGGTGGCCGGAGCGTTCAGAATGACGGCGCCCCCGCGGACCGTCTTCCTATGGCCCTTGAGCGTGATTCTGAGCTCGTCGAAGGCGCCGGCCAACGAATAACCTCGGGCCTTTACGTATTTGGTCACCGTCTCGCTCCGCTCGAAATCGTCCTCCGAAATGATGTCCGTCAGCACAGCCAAGTGTCCATTCAGCCGAAGGACCGCTTTGACGAAATCAGGATGACATAGATTCTCGCAATCCTGATATGGCCGCGTACACTTTAGGATGGGATCGTGCAGGACGATCTCCGGGACGAATGCACGCTTTTCCTCGTCCGGTTCATCGTCGCGTTTATTTTTAACGCGAAGTTTGACTCCGCGGACTTCCATCTTTGCCTGGGCCTCTGTCATTTTTTTGGTTTGTATTGTGAGAGAATATTTTTTCAACACTGTTTTCGCTCGTCTTTTTGAATCCCCGTCTATTGATCAAATGGATCATAAATTTCTCATTGACAATTTCTATGATCTTCAGTGAATAGCCATCCCGTTTACATGATCGCTCAAACCACTCCAACAGATCAGTAAAATTTCCATTCCCTGGTTTTTCGTTGATGATCGCCAAAAGCACATAGGAATTGTCGTATGCGGCCCATATCCCCGTCACCGTCCCGACTCGAAAATGGGTGAAATCCTCATCCCATCTGAAAGGACCCCCGACTTCAAAGATAAGCCCATGGCTCGAGCGAAATTCTTTTTGCAGCTTTTTCTTATGACTATTTTTGATCATCTTTTGATGCCGAAGTCCTTACCCTTCAGTTTTACCATTCTTCCGTCAGGATGATGCCAGACAATCCCCTCCATGCCGGCCGTGGACAGGAAGGATTTGATGCCGTCAAATGTCAATTCAAACGGCGTGTGGATTCTGTCCGCCCCGTGCCTGATCAGGACGTGATTGTCGAACTTCTCCGGATTGCCGTTGATTCTGGGCCCGCAAAGCTCAAAAGTCCCGTTGACGCTGGAATAGTCGAAAGCCTCCCACGCTTCACGAAACCACTTATCCTCCGGACCGTCGCCGACTTTCAGCCAGCCAGGCCAATGACCGGTGGTTACATAGGGTTCTTGAGCTGGCACGAAGCCCTCCGGCGGCCTGGTGTTCTTCTTCATGTCGTACCGCTTCCATAGTACGCCATCCTCCACTTTGCAGCAGGTGCCGTCCCACTTCTTTGTCGGGTAGCCTTCGCCAGCCATCACCCATTCTGCGCCAGGGACAACCTCATTCCGGACCAGGCGATCGCCGTCGTAGTTTCTTTGAAAAAGGCTGATAATCTTTTGCATAGTTCACTTTTTAAGAGCCAGCGGTGAAAACCGCCGGCCAACTTCAGGTTAAGGGCTCCAGCAGCCGCCGTCTTACCGGCTGGCTTCCAGGACCTGCGGGGTGGTGAGGACTCGAACCTCAGTCAATAAATTAACAGTCCACTGCTTTAGCCAGCTAAGCTACCTCCCCATGGAGCCCGGCACCTCCATCCGGTATTATTTCCCCCGGACTTCGGTCGCGTGCGATTGATGTTTAGTCTCACCAGGCGTCGCCGCTGTACGCGTTCGTTTAACGCCCCGCATTGTAACAATCCTGACACATCGGACGACCTATTGTGCTGGACATGTTATCCTGGCCGATCGCATCGATATCGCGGCCACAATATCGGCATAAGAGACGGTGTAAAATTTGTAAGATTTTCATATACTTTTTTAAGGTTAAAAATCCATTGCCAGCGTCTTGTCGGCATCGGGAATATCAGTCGAAAGATGCTCAGCAGCGAACGCCCGGATGCTCTCAATGTACATCGAAAACTCGTCCTTGTTGAGCTCCGCCGTGCTCCCTTCCCACTGCCCGATAACGATTCCATCCTTATCCACGATCCGCTCCGGAAGGAAGAGACGTTTGAAAAAGCAATGTACCTGATCCACGTCCATCCGATAGCCCAAATCTAAGAATCCTTGACGGCAATTTGCGTACACAATCCCAAATAGGTACCGGTTTTGTTGGTTTGACCGGCGCCCTCGCTTCTTCACGACCAGGATCACTTCGGCATCTTTGCACTGAGCGATCTCCTGAAGAAATCGCTTCCGGTTGTGGAGCGATAGCTTCCCAGATTCTATTTTCCCAAAGGTTTCGACCTTGATCAAGGCATTTCATCTATCGCGGTAAAGAAACTTTGTACGAACTATTCGAGCTTTTCGATGGAGGGTAAACCGTGACCGTCTCCCCGGATGCCGTGTCTACCACGGTCAGGCCCTCAATGGGGACGGTTTTCAGAAACTCCTTACGCGCCTTGAGCGCTTCATCCACCTGCGATTTTTGGGACTCTAATGCGACCAGGATCGGATCTTCACATTTACTGAAATCATAGGACGTGCCGGTCTCCGCAGCTTCGAAGATCACCCCCCTGGCCGTGGTGAACTTACCTTTCGGGTGCTTCATGATTTCATCGCGGATAAAGCCCACCAATTCCTTGTCCGCCGGTATTTTGGCTTGGGCATTCCCGGAAATATAATCTTTCACCTTGGCGAAGAAATTGATGGTTTCCAGGTATTCAAATGCTCCATACCCGGTGTTGAGGATCATTTGCCGCATCGATTGGTGGAACTGCTCAGCATTCGTTTTGGATAAGGTAAGAATGCCGGGAACGATCTGCACCTCCCTGGGTTGCTCCTGTTCGTGTGCTTCGTATTCCTGCTCCTGTTGGCTGCGCGCCATTTCTGAAGACTTTGACATATTGAAGTTTTTAGTTGACAGATTCGGGTTTCATGGCTTCTTTCAGCTTAGCCTCAGTAGCTTTGGAAATCTTCATCACCGTTTTGATCTTCTCGATCGTGGTGGTCCCAGCCTTCAGCTTTACGAGGGCGCCAGCGTATTCCTTCGTATTCTCATTCAACCAGGGCTTATTGTTCTCCACCTTGTCGGAGGAAACGGTATATTCATTCCCTTCGGCCATATTGGCGTCGTCATCCTCATCGGCAACAAGTCCAAGGATAGCCGCCAGAGAATACCGCTTTGCATAGGTGATTGCCGACCCGATCCCCTGCGGGGTGTTGTCCCCTTTGATCAGCAGGGATGAGCTTATAAACTGGCCGGAAATGTGCATCAGCACCGTGATCACGGTTCCGTCGGACAGAATGGGCTGAGTGTAGGACAATCCGTTTTCGGCCAGCAGCGGCGTGATCACCTTTTTGATGTTGCCGATGGTCGAATAAGAGAATGCATATTCTCCGCCGGATTTCATCCTCACCTTTACTTGCCGGTCCAATTCCAGGGCAGGGCATTTCTCTTGAAATTTACATAGAGCAGCGGCGAGATCATTAATTTGATCCGACTTTGCTGGGAATAAATTGTCTGACATATTGATAATTGTTGTTTGATTCTTAAACCTCGATGCCGTGCTTTGCCAAAAGTTCACGGGTATATAGGTTGATAAAATGCTGTTGGAAATCTCGGGTGCAATCAGAATGGCCGGTCATGAGATGCTCATTTTCCTCTATGATGGTCGCCACCATGCTGTGCAATGATGCCTGGGCACAAGTATTTGAAAGATACACTTTTTTCGTGTCTCTATTCACTTTGGCGATGACTTTATTATCGCCAAAATAACCAAATTCGAAAGTGATTTCCGGATGCAAAGGATAGCCGCAAGCTTCCAAGATTACAAGGCCCTGTTTGAGCTTTTTCTCTGCCTCTGGGTTGTGATCAGGAAGAAATTCGCCGATCTTATCAGCCACCCGAAGCGCACTCACATGCTCGAATTGTTTGGTCAGGGCCTTGTATACCGCTTCTGGAACGACGATCATGCTCCCGTCATTAACTTCCGCACCGCTCTGCTTCAAATGTTCCAGGGCCTTCGGGTGGATCAGTTTGGCTCCGCCGATTACCTTCTCCCATATTTTGCCAAATTGGTTGCTGTACCAATCATAGGAAAGATCGCCCCCTTCATAATAGTCGGCGGTAATATGCTCCATGAAATAGGAGGCAACCTTTTCGTTTGCGTTGAAAATGGCATTTGTGACCTCAAAAGGAATATGCCCCTTGAATTCCCGCAGTTCGTTCAACTGTGCGTTTTTTATGTCGTACGAGAACATGGATTTCGTCTTTTCCTCCTCATGGATCAGGATTCCTTGCTTATACAACCGAAGGGATGGGCCGCCGGAATAGATGGCGTAACTATGCGTATCCTGCCAGGGCTCAATACCGTGAATGAAATATTTTTGCCAATCATCCAGCACCGCTTGTATCTGGGCGTCCACCTGTATGAAAAAAGAGGTTTTATTCTCTTCGCCTTCCGGTTGTGATGTCACATATCGGATCGCTCCGCCCTCATCCAGGGCGTTGCTCCATAATTCGCGGATAATCATCCAGGCCTTCCAATCCTCCCCCATTTTGGTAGTGATGCTGGTCCGATGGCCGTTTATGCAGATAATCTCAAAGACATCGCCGCGAATTTCTTCCGTGTCAAGGGAGATGGCAATTTCATCGGTCCCGGCAAATATCCTGAAGTCCAAATTGTTTCTGAACAGAAATGCCAAGGTATATTTGAGCCCCGTCCCAAATTGACCGATCTTATACTGATCATTGGATTTTGTGGTGCCGCCCATGAGAGCGACCAAACGGATATCGAGAATACCGTCATTGCTGATTTTTAAATATTTCACAATTAAGAGTTTACGATGGTATGTATATGATTCTCAGCCGCGCGCGTGATCATGGCCAAAAGGGGTTTGGCATCGGGTAGGTTAAAAACGGGCAGTAAATTGACTTCCTTGTAAACGACCGTATCAAATTTGATGGAGACCCAAGCCGCCAGATCAGCGGCACCCAAGGGGGGCTGGGGATATTCCGGATCAATCCTTCCGGTCCCGTTGACGACCAATTCCCCTACCTTGAAGACGCCGAAGATGCCGGCATCCTTTTTTATCTGGGTAATGGGGATTTCAAAAGTAAAATGTACTAACTTAGCTCTCGTTGACATATTTCGAATTTTAATGAGGTTTATTGTAAGGACCGGGATTCACAGTCCCGGTTTTTTTATTTCTCGCCTTTGGGTTCCTTCGGCTCGAATATCTTGTAGGCCAGATACATCACATTGATGCAGATGGCGTGTAACAATAGGGTGCTCATAGATCGTAGTCTTTTGATTCACGGCCCAGGATCGCACACCCAATAACTCCGCAGACGGAGCAACCCAGGAATGCCAGCAAGGGCCAAAAGCCGGTCCAGATCCAATATCCCAGGCAGAATAGCCCGACCAAAAGGAAGGCTAGCGCGAACAGCCTGAAAACCATGTAACTTTTCATATCGAGAGGATTTAATTGCACATTTCAAGCCTGCCCACGAATTCCACCTGCAGGAACCGATCGAACGTAACGCCCTCAATTTTCCATTCCATCACCTCGGCCTGCAGCGGCAACCGGTGGCATTGAATTATCTTCTGGGCGGTGAGCCACATTTCCGTCGCCAGGCGGTCAGAAAGAAGGTGTCCCATCCTCATCGTCATCCCATCGTCGCTTACTATGACGTGAGCGAGGGACACCGGGAAAGCGTTCCGGAATGCGTCTAATGCGATGTCCTGTAATTCGACTGTCCTATTTTGCATCATGTTCCGTTTTTGGGAATAACCTCAATTCTTTTGCCGTGTAATAATCCCGGATGGCTTCAAACAACCAATCCGGTCCCTTTCTGGTCTTGTACATCCTGGAGATCGCCGATCTGAAAGCCATTTTCTTCATGTTCGCCCCGGATGCAATCCGGATTTTCTCCACATCCCCAGCACTTTTCAGGCCATCCCATTTTTGTATCAGTTCTTCGGGTATCTGCATAACGTCTTTTGCCGCCAAAGCCGGGACCATTTACGGTTCCCGGCGTCGATATTAATAATGCGTGTCTAAACTTTTGCGATGATTATCTTGTAAGAGTGTGGCATCTTGTCGGCTACCCTTATCCACGTGTGAACGGGACCGCTCATAAAACTGTTCTTGATTGATTGCTCAAACTCCTCAATGGACGGGCTCGCGAAGCGGGGGGCGCTGATCGTAACGCCAGATTTGTTACTGATGATTGCTTGTAAAAGTTGCATAACTTATTGATTTATAAACGTTAATTTGAATTAGGGTTAGAGCTTAAAGATAATCCTCAAATACCCAGAGTGAACGGTCATCGGCTATTCTCATTCCGCACATTAAATGGCATGCTCTCCAATACTGCAAACCGAGACCGCCGGGGCCGGATACAATTACACCGACCAACTCGACCACTTCACCATTAGGGCGCGTAAAAGAAGATGTCGTAGGTGCCTTACTGTGTTCGGCCCGGCATTGAGCTATTTGCTCCTGAGTGAAAGATGATCCTTTTATTTGAGTAGACATTTTACTTAGTTTTGCCGCCAATGCCCGCTCCTGTGAAGGTAGCGGGCTGCGGGTGTCCTGCCAGGGAAACCGTCCGTATAAGTTACTGAGCCATGTGGCTGACGATCACGATCTCATAAGCTGCGAGACCGATAAGTATGGCCCCTAAGACCAAAATCATGGTTTCGGCGAATGCTTTTTTCTGAATTAATGCTTTCATAACTGGGTGTGTTTGTGGTTAATAGAGGAAGTTACTTCACTGAGGAACGGCCTAAGGCCATCCATTCCTGGGCTTCGATTTGTTGGTTTTTCATCTGTTTCATTTCATAAAGGTAAGGCAATTCTTGTTAACCGAAAAGGATTTGTTGAATTATTTTTGAAATAAAAGTAAAATAATGGAAATGGGTAGAATGGGAAGCCCCGGCGATATACCGGGGCGAAGGTTCAACTTTGTCGGCTCATGCGCCGTGCGGTTATATTTTGATGGCTCCTGCCTCTCCTTTTGGGTTGTAGGCGCCCGTGTGCCTCGTTATTTGCAGGAAGACCCGGATTCTTTTTCTACTTGTCGACCATTCCGGCGCCGGTTTGGCCAGGACGTTCGAAAAAGAAGACCGGACGGCAAATGTAGGGCTTTTGAATATTTTTTGGAATATTTGTAACGTCTTTTATAAAAAAAGCCCCGGTAGCTACTCCGGGGACTTGCGCTTTCCAAAAATCAAAATTAACTATCTTTTTCGCTCTCGATATTTGGCTCTTTCTTGAACGCTTTTCGATTGGCTTTCAGCGTCCACATGATTTCCGACCATCTTTGGTATAAGTCCGGGTTGAGGCTCTGGACGCACATATCGTCGATTTGCTTGATCAGATCAGGTTCCTTCAATATGTTTTGGATCTCCGGCATGTGAAGGCCCAAAACATCTTCGTCCATTGGCTCAATAACGGCGACGGCACCATCGTAATAACCACCTTGTTTGCTTTGCGTTTCGTGACATAGGCGGCAGTAGGCCCAAAACCCTTTTTTATCCGCAGGAATACCCATTTTGTCCAAAAATCGGCCAATTAGGCGATCTCGAATATCATCCGACGTACGGTAATCGATTCTGATTTGCGGCAGGCCACTTGTGTCGATATCAATCGACAATTTACTTTGCATCATACATTTATGGTTTTTGCCGGGCGGAATTGCTCACGGCTGGAATAAAAGTAGGCTCTTTTTGTGGAATATTTTTACGGGAATCCGTACCACCTGCTGGGCAGGGGATGAGTAGCAAATTACACAAAGACGCCGGCGTAGCCTCGAATTAGAGGGTACAACATGCTCAAATAGGCTAAGCCGTCGGCGCTGATCGGCGCCGCTCCACGAAAACGCCCACAATCACGCCCAAAAAATAGGAAAGAAGCGCCACCGCAAAAAGGATCATTGTTGGAATTATCATATCAGTAATTTATGAAAAATGGTCAAGCAAAAATGTCAGTTACGTGAAAAAGCTCGATTTTAATGCACCACAGTCCGAATATGCATTGCATGATATTGATTACCAGTACCAACAAAAAAGGTAAAACTACTTTTTTGTACACCACTTTTTTTGAAACATCTTCAAAATCAATCACGATTTTTGTAAAATCCTTTGCAATTATGCATTTTTTTATTTGCAAAAACGGGCGAAATTATTCAAAGGCACAAAAAAGGCCCGAGTGAAGACCCAGGCCGCCAAAACTAACTTATGAATAAATTGAAGAAGCAAGAGTTCTACGGGCGCCGATGGAATTTAACCAATCGTTATCTTTGATCATGCACCTGACAGAAATCCTCACGCTCATGCAGGCCGGCCATGGCCTCTACCAAACCGCCGCCGGATGGATAATCAACGGGCAGACCGTGGATATGGGGCGCTGCGAGTGGCTGCTAGAAAATGGGTTGATCCAGCACTCAGCTCCGCCGGATGACTACGAGAAGTACGTTTTGACCGATAAGGGGAAGAACACCGCACCGGATCAGGTCATGTTCGTATGAAAAAAGGCCCGGACCGCCTTCGCGAATCAACCGAGCCTTGTGACAGAACTTTTCAGGAAACTGTCAGCTTTTTCCCTCTTCGGAAAGAAGTAGCCGGGCCACATCCTCCTTCAGAAATCCTTGGTCCTTTATTTTGGTGATGAGTTGAGAAGCGAACATAAGATCATATCGGTCTTGCATCTCCTTTACGGCTTTTGCTACTTGGGCCGCAATTACCTTTACGATGTCCGGATGCTTTCCTTTGATGCTTTCGGCCATCCACTCTTTGACAGGCTTTTTCTCCCGGCCATTATAGGTGTCTTGAACCATTCCGCTGGCCAGAAAGGCATCCATTTCGGCTTGGACGCGCCCCTGCAGTTGGGAATGGATCTCAGCCTTGATGTACTGATCCATAAAATCGTCTACCTGCTTTTTGACCAATTCCCTTATCTGGGTAACGACATCGTTCTTAATCTGCCGTTTTAGTTCTAGGGCTAATTCGCCTTCTTCGAGGTAAAATTCCTCTACTTCGACTGTAAATTTCATTTTGAAAAGTTTTTGATGAGCCAGCAAGGTAGGGGAACACTTCCAACAAAAAAAGAGTAAAAACCCTCAATCTATAATAAAAAAGCCCCACCTTTCGGGAGGGCCCGGCGTCTGCACAATCGCCTGAAAAAGTTATGCGGATACCCAAATCGGCAATCCGCCCAATTTATCCGCCACGCATTGATTCGGATCATATTGAATCCCGGCCAGGGTCTGGGCTGGGTCCTGGAGCAGACAGAATCCCCTCGTCGCCACGCCGTCGTCGTAGTTGTAGGCCCGCCAGTACCCCTTGCAAGGAAGCGAATAAAGCTGCTGCGCATCAAGTCCCGGATTGTACCCTACGTATAGAGCTCCGACATATCCGCCGATCTCCACGCTCGTAAACCAGGATTTGTAATATTCGATCACGGCTTCCGGCGACGTTCCCGCGGCCACTCCCTCAAGATCGCACCAAATAATGGCTCCGGCCGGAACACCGATGCCTTTGGCGTACGTACTCGCGAATTGCCCGTAGGATGCCCCAAGAGCCGCAGAGGGGGTCCATCCTGCCAATGGGCAGTGCTGCACGAATCCCAAATCAAGCCCGGCCGAGAGGATGATCTCCATCTCCTGGGACGTCAGGTTCCCCGGGATCAGCGCCGCCGTCCGCGGCAGGTAGCGGATCGCGAAATCCATCCCGGCCGCACGAAATGCCTGGGCCTTGATGGCGGTGAACGGGGTATTGCAATCAAATCCTTTTGATCCGGCAACTGCCTGCTTAATGATCATTTTTGAATGCTTTTCTCAGTTTGTCGTATTCCTCCCATGCCCTTTCCCTCAACCTCTTAACGCTGTTCGACCGGTGTCCGGTTGGATATCCGTTGTGGATCAGATCCAACCCCCCGGTCCTCTCTATCTTGAATCCCGGGGGCATGAACCATTTACGGTAGAGTCTTTTGAGCATGCTTAGGCGGTAGTGGTTGCGGCGGCGGCCGGTGCTGTGGATGGTTTCACGGCTGCGGATGCTGCCGCTGCTGCTGCCTGAATCTCCTTGAACGCCTCATCAGCCGTATTAGCCCATTGAATCCAGGTAGTATTGGTGGTTTTCCCTTGATCGAACAGGATTACCAGCGAAGCAGCCAAATTGGTCCATATTTTTGACTCAGCCACAAGATTCGAGTTCAGGCCGGCAAAAGCGGTGATCACCGATTGCGCCCAGGCGGCGGCAGCGGCCGGCGTAGCACTGGCCCCCAGCGCTTCCAGACCCAATTCGGAAGCCAGGACCTTCGGGATGAGGGATTGGGCCGCACTCAGCAAAGCCGATGGGATGCCTTTCAATGATGGGCTGATGGCGGCGACAACATCATCCACCAATCCGGATTTCAGGGCATTGTTCACCGCCTCGGTTATGATGATGGCCTCGGGAAGAAGGGTAACCTGCACTTTGGTAACGGCGCCTTTTATGGCTGCCCAGATTTTACCGAAAAAGCCGGTAGAGGAAAATAGAGACATTTTGTTTTAATTTATTGGTTAGTAAAGAAATACCAGTTTTATAAGGTAGCCGATAACAATCCCCGCCAGAACGATGAGGACGCAAGCGGCGGCGCTCAAAGCTACGATCTTTTGGTCGCGCTCGGTCATTTTGCAACCGGTGTCAGATTGGCCGCCGCTGTGTTGGCCGGTGTCGGCGGGACCACAGTAACGGAGGTGCTGAATACATTTTTGAGCAAATAGGCCGCTCCTGAAGAAACAGCTACACTTCCCAGGGCAACCCAATTCGGTTTGAAATTGCCAGATTGCAGACCGGTCAGCAGTTCAGTGATAGGCGTCGTCAGCGCGGCCACAAAAAATGCCTTGAGAAAATCGTTCCATACCAGAGTGAACTTTTTGGATACATTGACCAGCAATCCCCCCGAAGTTCTTTGAACCGTCCCGGAGCCAGTGGTTCCCGGAGGTGTTGTTGTCGTCGTTGTTGCCATAATACGCGTTTAAAGGTTAAGAAATTATTTGGTTCGATCAGCTTTATCTTCCAACAGAATGCGAATGGACGTCAATTGTACGTTCATCTCCTTCAGATTTGTATTGACATCCTCAAAATGCTTATCGTTTTCGGCTTTGTTCTCCTGAAGATGCAATATTTCACCTTCATCCCGGGTGATCCGGTTAGATTGATTGATGATGATTGTCACCACGGTCACTAATAGGAGAAGGGTAGCAATGACTGCTTGCCAAATCTCAACAGGCTTTTTCATTTTTACTTGTGGTTGAAGCATGGTAAAATATTAAAACGGTTGCTATTAACATGACCACCATTTCGGCTCTCAAAAACCATTCCTGGCGCCGAAACCAGCCCCAATAATTCACTATGTCCAAAATGCTAATCCAGAGGTTTGCCCAAAGCAGAATTCGAATGATACGGGTTCGGGATGCCATTATCAACATCGCCGCGAGAACAAAAACAGCGGATAGCCACAGTTCGCAAGCCACAAAATACCAACGATAATCCTGAAAAACAGTCTTATCGAAGATTATCCACCGTACTGGCGTTATTGGATCTTTATTCCAAAAATCATGTACGGTGCATACCGGCCAACTCAGGAACAGCAGAACGGCGGCTATCCGGTTTCTCATGGCTTGCCAGGCTGACCGTTACCGGGAGGGCTGCTGCCATTGGAATCTTCCGGATCGGCGTCCTCGATGCCGTTTTCATCGATATACCACTGCGCGTCGTCCTCGGTGTCCCACCACCAGGAACAATCGAAATCGGTCGTCCATTTGGCCTCGCCATCCTCGAAACCAGAGACATAGCTACCATTTGTGTTCTTAATGCACCAGCCCATAAGGTTTTGCGTTCGGAGTGGCCCCGTCCCCGGCTTTATTTTGGATCTACAAATTCGTCCGTATACTCATCAAAATCATCCAGATCGTCCCAGTCCTGTCGCTTCGCGGGCAAGTCCGGTTTCGGCGGGTGATCTCTCAATTGAACGTACCTCAGCACTTCCGCACATCTTTCCTCCGTCCATTTTTCCAGGGCCTTCCTGAGTTTCATCTTTGCGGTCTCCTTCTTTTTTGCTTGCTTGGCCACTGGCTAAGGTTTCAAATGTAAAATACCCATTTTTATTTTATCGCCTTGAACAATTCGTACAGGATCGCCGCTCCACCGAGTGCCCCAAGAATATAACCCCACATCGCACCCATTCCCGTGCTTTTCCCTTCGATCGTCGTCAGCCGGGTAGACATTGAATCTAATTTTTTGCCAAGTTCATCTATCTTATCCGAATTCGTTTTTCCGGTGGTATACAACTTATCCTCGAGGGAATGGATCAGGACGGCTGTTTCTGATCTTGGCATAAGGGTTTGAGCCTGATCATCCAGTTGACCCCTAAACTCGTTACTTCGGACGTTGTAGTCCCGCTGGGCATCCTCGGCTTTCACGATAGCCTTTTCACTACTAGCGAAAGCGGCATTGGTCAATTCCTTCTGAGCAGCCAGAGCAGCCCCTACGGCTTTATCCGCACCCGCAAAACTTTCCTGGTATCGACGATCGTTGCCCTCGATTAATGCGATCAAGTGCTCTTTGAGGGTTTCAATATTCCATGAATTGTCTTTCACTGCGGGGTGATGGTTTGTATGCCGTTATCCGAAAAGGTCAGCGTTATGATGCCGGTAAGCAGGTCCTGCACCGCCTTAACCACGGTCCTGGGGGCCGGAACAACCGGACACACGACTGGAGGCGGACAAATCACCGGCGGCGGGCATGTTGGACAGGTTGGGCAAACCGGCGCCGTGGACATGCTCACCGTGAAAGTGACCCCGGCAGTATCGATGTCGTTGTGACCGTCCGTAGTGGTCAAAAGCGCATGATAAACTCCGTTCACCAATCCTGTGATCAACGTAGACGGTGCATTAGGGTTGACCAGGACAGCCCCTGCAGGCCCGTTCAGTGTCCATTGGTAGTTCGTGTACTTGCAGCAGATGGTGTCCGTGGTGCCGTCCTGGATCATCCATAGGGGATGCCCGGCCGCTGAGACCGTCGTAGAAGACGTGATGACCGTGGCCGTCCCTTTGACCGCCGGAGAGGGCAACACAGCATCATATAGGACTATGGGCCCACTGAATGGCGTCACGAGAGTGGGGGACGATTGATCCCAAACATTTGGATCGGCTGGATTTAAAACATACCCGTAGAAAACCTTATTGCCTAACACCGCGCTTTTACCTCGTCCCCAGGAATAAATGTTTCCCGCAACGTCCTGGGCAAACCAATAGTAGGTGTAAAATCTATTAGCGTATAGCGTCGCCCATTTGACCCCTTGTCCAATCTGCTGAAAGCCTGTCGGTTGCTGAATAGCTGGGTTATTGAAAAAGTCCCACCCCATTGACACCGGATACCCTGGCCAGGTATACCTGTTGATGAATTCCTGGCCGTTGCCGACTTCACCCTGGGCGTTGTAACCCGCCCCGTACATGTTCCCCGCCGAATCGATCAGGTGCATGGCGTAGCTGCTTTGCTCGATCTGGCTGATATTGTATTTGAGGCCCCAGGTGGCGTACATGTCTGTAGGAGTGTTCAGGGACTGAGTCCCGCCCCAAATGGCATAATTGCTTCCCCAGGCGTAAGGATGGCCGTATTTTGAGCCTGGTGTCTGTTGCACGATGGCAAAAGATGAGTTTGCCCATGCGTTTCCGTTCCCGGCCGATACATACAGCGCTTTCCCCGTTCCGCCGGAAAAGGTGATATGAGCGGGAGACGTCGCGGCTCCGGCGATCCATTGGTAGACAGATCCGTCTGCAGCTATCCCCATGACGCTGTAAGCCCCTATGGAGGCGAATGTGAAACTTATCGCGGTGGATGTGAGCTTTACTGGGCGCCCTAGGGGATTGCCCGTAGAGGCGCTGCTGAATATCCCGACGTCATTGGCGCCGCCATACCATAAGGAGCCGTCAGCCCTCAAAAGCACGTAGGTATCAAGGTATCCCCATACATTCACTGCGTTATTGATCGCGGCCCCGGTGGTATCGGTCGCGATCTGGGTCCACACCACGGGGGAACTGTTTGAATTGCTTGACAGCCAGAGATTCCCGGTATTGTCTACCGCGATCATCTCATTAAAACATCCAGAGACAACCTTGGCCGTTTTTCCGTTTGGCAGCGGGATAGCCTGAAGCGTCGAACCTGTCCCGGCACCTCCGACATATCCGTAAGGAACTCCGTTTGAGACGTAGATGGTCCAATATTCCATGGGCGCAATGCTTTGGACGGATTGTCCCCATGCTGCGATAGAGGTGAGAATAAGAGCTAAGAGGCTTAATTTTTTCATGTGTTTTAGTTTACAATCCAATAGTTCCAGCCATAGCTGCCGCCGGCCGTTATTGTTGATCCGGTTGCTAAATTCATTTGAAATTGGGTGGTAGATAGGACAGCGGGATATACGACGACGGGAGAGCCGCTTACTTGCTGAAACATTACCACATAATTACTTGATGGTTGAGCAGGAATGGTAAAAGTGAATACATTGCTGCCAGTTCCGACACCCGTTCCCGCAGTTACGCACCAACTCCCCTTAACGGCGTTGGCAAAAGGTACACAGCTTCCAGATGTCACACTGCCGCCGGCGGGGACCGCTGACCCTACGGAAACAGATGGAGCCGATCCTGTGGTTGTTATTTGGCTAAAAGGCATTCCCCCCGATGGTATAGCGGCCGTATTTATTAGCCCGGTGACATTATCCTGCACCACCATCATCGTCGTACCGACGGGAGTTATAACCGGCAAACTATCGGCTGTAATCGTCACTCTGGCGTTAATATTCAAACCGGTCGGATGAGTGGCGGGCTCTCCAACGTCGACCGTCTGATCAGCGTCGATACGGAGCATCTTTACCGGCGTCTGCCTGGCGGTTCCGGAAGTGGTCTTTTGTGAAGTCGCGAAAATAATCGCTCCTCCTAAAGCGTTCCCGGTGGCGATTGCTCCGTTAAATTGCCAGAATTCCGAACTGGCCGAAAGATTTGTGTTAGAGGAACCTCCGGCGACGCCCGGGACATTCATTGTGATCCCGGCGAAAGCGGCTTGTATGCCGGAGTTTAGCGCTTGGTTACCACCAAAGAAAAAACTATTTATCGCCTTGTATCCAGACCCGTTGTAGATGTCGCCGATTATACACTGTCCGTCTGCTGTCGGCATGTTTCCATATGCCGCACTTTCCAGGTTCCCTATGAAAATCCCTCGGTACCCTCCATCATTTTGATTGTAGCCTATAGCAATCGATCCACCCGTATGCGTACTGGTTCCACTGATATTATTGGCGTTCCCGATAGCTATTCCATAGTTTGCCGCCTGGGTATTCCCGTAACCCAAGGTGGTGCTTCCAACCGTACCGCTGGAAATTGAACCGTTCGCGCCCGCCCATGTATTATCGTTGCCGATAGCCGGAATGGCTAATCCTGCCGCTGTGAAAACATTCCCGTTAGAGGTATGTACATCACTGCTTAACGATCCGACCATAGTATTGAAAACTCCAGGTGTTGCCCCTTGAAAGGCATGCGTTCCAAACGCTGAGTTGAAGTAGTACGTCGATTGTCCCGGTTGAAGGTTCGCGAAAATATCAATTCCAAACCCGGTATTCATTATTGATCCCGCCGGGTTGAAAAACGCCACTTTATTTCCCAATGCGTTGCTCCATTGGCTTTCGTTGTTCAAACTGATATCATAGTTCGTTGTCCCGGTAAAACCTCCACTGTTCCAAAAAGACGGATAGATGGTAAAGGCAATGTTTGGAGCGCCTGAGAGTTCGGCCTGCTTTTGACCGATGAGTGAAATACCGCCGCTTCCCGTTACATCAAATACATTCATTCCCCCCGCCATGAAGCTAACCCCAAGCCCAGCGCTTAGCGGACCGATCTCCATAGTTCTATCGGTAATATTCCCATTCCAAAACACGGGATGGGCCGGGTAAGGCATTGATTGCCCCTGATCCCTTTTGATGTAGTAAGAAAACGAATCCGCCATCACTTGTGTTCCTGATGCATTCATATGGATGTAGTCGGGCCCAAATCCAGCACGGGACATGTTATTATTCAACCAGGGGTTTGTCCGGAAATTGATGAACAGGTTGGAAGTGTGATTATTTATAAGATATCTATTGGCGGAATCTATAGTAGAAAAAAGCGTTGAATCGTATCCGCTCCCGGCTGTTTTTGGGAGCGCCGTTGCTCCGACGGTCCGCCAACCAACCCCATTTCTCGCAGTATAATAGTTATTCATGTTAGTGACCGCCTGGAAGGCATAAATCCCATTTATCTGGATGTCATTTTCCATCTCCCAAGCATACAGGTAATTATGCGTGAATGATGCATTGTACTGGGGATCGATCACTGAAGGGGCATTGGTGATCATTTGTTGGGTCGTCTGGCTGGGAACACCCAGGACCTGTACGGTGTAGCCCGCGGCCGTTCCACCAAGCGCATTAAAACTTTTTGTCGGGTAGCTATTCGGGATATTGGTGCCGGTGCCGGGCGGGTTGTTAAATCCTACCGAATTGCTATTGCCATCGCCAACGATTTGATTATTCAGTCCGGTCACAACATAATGTATGAAATAGCTAAGGGTGGTATCGGTAAGAATGGATATGTTGGTGCCGGATACTTGTTTTAAAATACCGAATCCGGCCAGGACGGCGGAATCCGCACCTCCTATCGATCCCTGGATGATATGTCCAGAAGCATCGCCTTCAAGGACAAATGTTGGAGTTCCGGTAAAAGTAGTGGGAGTAATATAGGCATTTAATTGACCTTGGCCGGTTGACAGTAATGTAAAACCAGGTGTCGAGCCAATTCCTATGATGGCATTATTGCCAGTAGCGGATAGAAGACTCACGCCCGCATCGGAGTTAAATACACGCGACCACACATGGGCGGCGCCTGCGGTTACAGATCCCACGCTATAGGTATTATCCGCAGAAAATTGAAATTGGGACCCCATGGTCAGGTTGCCATTGAAGGTATGCAGCCCCGTCCACGTCGGAATAATCCCCTGGCTCAAAGACTGAGCGGCGTCTGATCGAATGAAGGTTGTCGCCGTTCCATTAATGGTTGATAATCCTATTTGGGCTGTCGGATTTGCCGCCGCCACGCCAGATGGGAGAGTGTAATATCCTTTGGCCCCACTGCCATTGGTTCCGTAGTAGTAAGAATTCCCGGGACTGGGGGCGTCTCCCACAAATTGAAGTGGAGACGCAGGCGTGCCCGCCCCGGCAATAGAATTGGTAGTTGAAACGGTAAATGATGTATTCCCGCCTCCTATTCGTTTCCATCCTGCCGTAAGTCCACTGCCCGTATCTACATATTGAAAACCACTATCTCGGGCGATATAAGTCGTTCCGATTAAATATGCGTTGGCTGCCGGTATGGCGGCATATGTTCCTTGCAATTGACCTGGCGCACCACCCAAATTGATCATGGATCCGCTGGAGCTTCCGGAGCCCCCGAAAGGCAACCATTGCGTCCCATTGTCGAAATACCACCTCATAGAATCAGTGGCGCCATACCATCTTCCTATTGTTCCCGGAGTTGGCATGGCGGAAAATGCCCCATATTGAATGCTTTGGGATCCAGTCAGACTTTGAACGGCATTCCCGCCGCCATCCACCTGAACCCAAATCCCGGATGAATTCTTTTGATAAACATGATTGTTTTTGAGAGCAAAGCTCCCATTCGGAGCGCTGGCCAATGTATCTCCTGGCGGCGTCATGATAGAATCTGCCCTCAGTCCCAAATATTCGTTATAAGAATAAACTTTTGTCCACGTGTGCTGGGCGCAAATACTGGTGATCAAAAAAATCGAGGCAAATAATGCAAATGCTTTTTTCATAATCATTTTATTGTCAAATACGTATCAGGCCGTACACACCTACGTTGACAGGCCTGGTTTCATAATCCACTTTTTGTGCAACCACCATAGCATCGGCTATGTAAAGAACAGGCAAGCTGCTCAAATCGCTTTCGCTGACTTGGGTACCGTTATATCTCCCCACCGTTGTTGACGGACCGTTCCCATTGGGATTATCTGGCCCCGGGAGCAATCCCAGCGGACGATTATGCCGGTGTGCCTCCATAGCGTCGATTTGGAAAGAACCAGGGGTTCTCGCAGCCCCATCCACCATTCTGAGAAATCCCACGGTGCCTTGGCTGCTCGTAGAGCACAGCGACGGAATCCTGAAGGTAGTAGACCCATCTCCATAAGTGAATTTTCCGATATTGATGTAATAAGCGATGTCGTCGAAGTTGCTTTGTTGAAGCCATCCCCCCGATCCTGATCCCTCATTAGCGATACATGCTGAGCTCAAAGATTGAACGTAATTCCACAGTCTAGGATAATCGGCCCTATTCAGGAGTTGCCCGGCAGTTTGAACAGTATTTATCGGATATTGGGTATAATTCATGAGGAGCTCTCCCACCATCGTTACTCCAGAACTACATTGCATGACGTTCCATTGGTTATCGAAATCCTTGATCAGCAATATCTGCTCCGATTGGCCGAGGATCATTTGTATTTGCAGAGTCGCCTGATTGGAATATTGCAGCCATTGGAAAGTATCACTTCCGGCTGCATTGATCACGCAATTGATGTGCAATCCTCCTGAACTCAGGATGAAAATGCTTTGTCCAGCAGATAACGTCGAAAGAGCCGGAAGAGTTACAACAACTTGTGTTGTGGCTCCTTTGACCAGAATCATCTGGCCCATATTCGAACTGCTCAAAGTGGTGTTGGTGGTAACCAAAGTATATCCGCTGACAAGGGACTGGGCCGTAACGGATATTACCTGGTTAGAAACGATTGGGATGAAATGAATGACGAATTTCTGTCCAGTGTTTGGATTGCCAGCTAAGAGCGTTGGATTGTGGGTCGTAGGATCAATAGTATAATCGTTTCCTGTTCCGGGATTGAGAGTTCCGTATCCTATCTGTTCGTAATCGTAGGCCCATTGCGCCAAAGAAGATGTGGGATCAGTGTAAGTTGGACTCGTGGAATAAAAGCCAGGTGTTGAATCGGCGATTAGGTAAAGGGAGGCCCTGACTTGCAGAGTCTGGATGGTCGGTTGCAGGCTGAATGCATTCCGAGATTCGCCGCCGGGAACGGTGCCGGATGTATCCCATAAAACAAATGAGTATACAATTGCCTGTAATCCGGTCGCCGTCACGGAAATAGGACCGGGGAATCCAGAGGTCAAGGCTTGTTGAAAAACAGGAGAATTTGGATAAGATGATGGATTTGACGGGTCATACAGAGCCACAACGAAATTTCCGTTGGCTGGAGTCCCATCGATCGACATATTCCAATTCATTATGATTGAATTACTTGTATAAGATTGGGTGTTGTGATCGGATTTTCTTGGAAGGCATTCAGATCAATAGTAGCTACGACCACCGGATTCTGGACCACACCACTCGCATTGAAGGTCACTCCCTCACTATTCACCGCCTCCCTGATATCTATAGACCAATACCGTTTCGGCCAGCTATCGGAGTTTTTAACCTCTCCTTTTGCCCCGTCGTCCAAAGTATAAGCATGCCCATCTATCGTTACGGTATCGAGGCCCATGATCCTCCTGACTTTATCCCACACCCAATCCGGTACCCCTTTTGGAGCCGCAACATTGAGCTTGAATTTCCGGTAGTTGATGTTGTTCAGTAGGACGATATCCATCGGCTGATCTTCGTACGTGGTGAACTTCGCTTCCGCGGAGAATTCGCTGAGCCAAGCTTCTGCCCGGAACGCGCCCTGATATCCAGTGCTGAATACCGTAGATTGTTTGTTCTGGCTGTTCGAGTATTGCCAAAGCATCGTCCGCGGCCAGACGGTAGCGAATTGTACTCCCTCACTGATCACCGGGGTAGCCCCGCCGGCCTGGATGACGAAGTAATACACTTGAGACGTGAAACCCAGAGACGCGGGGCTGATGGTGCATTCCAATTGAATATACGGCGCCTGCAAAGGGGTACTCGCATTGGCGATCAGGGGCACCGTGGCAATTAATTTGGCATGGCAGTCGTAAACCAGCACATTTCCGGACCCGATCCCGTTGGTGAGGATCTGAATGGGAATGGTGTCATTGAGTTGCGCCTTTTGAAAATAATTCTCCTTGAATATCCAAAACTGTACCTGGTTGATGAACCAGTCATCATCCATGTGGATGAAGTTGTATTGCGGGTTCCTGGTGATCCCATTGGGAACGAACTTCAGCGGGCAGATATGCGATATGAAGATTTCGTTGGCCATGATATTGAGGAAATTGGGATTTAGCCCGTCAAAATTCAAGTTCTGGAATACTGACAAATTGTTCAGCGGGCTGGCCAGGAGCGTCCATTCCTGGGTATCATTCAGAGATGGTTTTTGCGTGACTTCGAGCGGGAAACCATAATATTGCTGCCCGAGATACGAAAATTGTACATGGCCATTGGCGGCTCCGGTTAAAATGTCAGCGAAATTTACGGGAACCTGAGTTTTGAAGGTAAAGATTAGGCCAAGAAACAAAGGCGTGTCTAAATCGGAGATATTCACATTTGCGTTCTCCGTTGTGGTCACACCATTCAGCACGGTGGATAAATATTGATTTTTGTCGAGGGTTTGAAAAGTTAATTGAGATGGGACCAGATTCCATAAAAGGGACCGAAGGTAGTTCCCCCAGGCTTTGGTCATCCTGGCCGGCGTCAATGGTTCTATGTTATAAGCTGTTGACGCATTGAGTATTCCGGATATGTTGGTGTAATTCTCCCGAAGCAGATTATAGACTTTGATCTGGGAATTGAACTGCAAAAGGATATTCGTGACCCAGCAATGCGTATTTGATACGTCGGCGGTTATCCACACGATATCGTAGAGCCCGAAGGTGCGGGTTGGTGTCGTCAGAATGCTATTTTGTGCCGTCTGGGTTGTACCCGTGGTGAAAGTGAATGATCCCTGACTTTGCCCGTTGATCCACAAAAAAAAGCTCGACTGCTGCCCGGCATTCTGTGAAGTCAGCACAGAAATGGCCATTTCCACCGTAAAATCCGAATTCACTAAGATATCGATGAATCGGAAGTACTGGAAGCCATAAGACACAACGGGATGTTGAATGCCGTCGACATGCGCCACCATTCTGGGAACGACTATTGGAAGGGCAACCAAAGTTTCAACCGATCCCTGGTTCATGGTCAGGGTGCCGGCCAGGGCCGCATTGAAATAATTTCCGGACCCATCACTCACCGCGATGCTAAAAGCCCCGAATACTGCTGATTGCGTTGAGGTAGTATCTACAGTGAACCAAACCGAATCGTGCAGACTAAAAGCCTGCGTGAAGGTCAAGGAAACATTGAAAGCAGTGTTTACCCCGGTGATGAGCTGGGACCATTGTTGTAGAACTGTTCCGTTATACCACATCTTCACTGTACAGGTATCGGTCAGATAAAGGCCGTTCAGGACAGCCTGGAAGGCCACCACCACTGTTTGGGTAACCGAAATGATCGGTTGGTTCCACATGAAAATGGTGGGTTGGTTATCGCTCGTAAAGTATTCCCCGTTCAAAGTTGGACAAAACATCCCCTGGCTGTTGACATTGGCCAGGAGCAGATAATTCGTATTGGCCGGATCGCTGGTGTTGGTATCCGTGCTGATGAACATCGCATTGAAAAAGTCCAGGAAATAGGAACTGAGATCCGTGCTGAGGACGAATTTGTCATTGTCATGGTCGTTGTTGGTGGTCGACACCCCAGTGGGAGGGTTGCTTCGGACGTACTCGATCAGGTAAGGCGCTGTGTGGTATTTGCAAATGATGTCCAATGTCCGGGCCAGCGTCTTGACCGGCGCCTGCATCTGTAGTTTCGTGTTATACTCAAACTTTCCCTGCTTTTGATCCAATGATGGATTTTCATATCCTATCCTCAGCCAGTTAAACATTTGTTCTTCATAAGGCGCCACATCGAAGTCGGCCACTTCCCCTAAAGTCATGGTTACCTCAGAACTATCGAAAACATACGCTTTCTCCTCGAAGAAGATTGCTTCCTGTTGTCCGGGGACTTTGATGTTGCTCAGAGATGCATTGAGGATCGGATTGAAGGCATCGAAAAATTCCTTCAAAGAAGTCTTTATGCACGGCCCCAAGGTTTGGAACTGGGCGAATTGTTGGTTGTTAGGGTTGGCCACGTTCTGAGTAGCCAGGTTGAAATACTGAAAATAATTAGGGTCAGTGCTGGCCCGTAGGGCATCGCCCGACGTCACCACCAGACCGAGGTTGTCTTGCAGAAGTTGGCTTTGTGATCCAAAATTGAAGGTCTGCAAGAAATTGGAGGAAAGCGTGTTGATGCTCTGGATAAGCAGTTGAAACAGATCCCAAGCCGTGATACCCCACACCCGGGAAGGTTGATAACGGGAATTGAAGGTGATATCGAAATTGCCGCCCAGTATGGTGATTGGGTAGTTTGCGAACTGATTGAAAAATAGTAGGAACAAGTTTTCTCCGGCACCCAAGGTTTGGCTGATAGAGAAATTCAGGACCATTTGACCCGTGACCGTGATCTGGCTTTTGATGGGCTGGAAATAGGGCGTTGCCCCTGTGGTCAACGGTTGCTGGTTCAGAACGAGCCCCACCGCATGATCAAGGTCTCCCACTCCGCGAGGATTTGAAAAGTTAGTAGCCGTATAGAGATAGAAGATAGACGGTTGCCGCCAGTCCGCCTGGACTATAATGCTTCCGGTTAAGGTGACGGTAGTTCCATAGATCGATGAAAACAGGAAGTTCTGACTGCTCTGGAAATAGCTCAGCCCAGCACCGGTCGGCTGTTCATAAGTGGGATTACCCTGGATTACTCCCACATTATCCCCATCATTGGACTGGAAGACGGCGGGAACAACGCCTATACCAGCAAATGAGCCTTTTACGTTCAGGAAAGTGTAATGAAAAGTATCGTTCAGCAGAATCCCGTCGACATTGACCTTGATATTTTGCGGGATAGAGCCGTCACACGGAATTTCAAAGACGGTGTTCTCGTAGGATTTCAGGAGTTGGACGACCCCGCCCTCCATGACGTTCACGGTGACGCCTTCCTGCACATTGTCTTTCATCTTGCTCAGATCCAGTAATCCTTTGTAATATAGGTAGTAGGAATCCCCAGGACGGTACACCCCATTTATCGTTTGGGGCTGATCCTGCCATTTCAGGACCACGAGTTGTATGGATTCCTCGATCCCCCGGCCGTTATAAAACCGGTACCGGATGATCGATGCGCCATCCCCAACGAATTTGAGTGGGATGGAATATGTTCGATTGATTCCGTAGTATCCCTTCGATCTGCTAAATTTTAGCTCAGTATCGATCCATCCGCCCGGGGAATGTTTCAACGGGGTAGGGACGTTTGTCGTCTGTATGTTCCCATTCACATCCTCGTAAAAATTGGTCGTGGTGGGATAGTTGGTCAGATAGTACTGAAATGGGTCGCGTGGTCTCATAGGTTAGTCTTTCACGGATTTTTTGATATAGGCATCCCATCCCGGCGGAAGCCCTTTGACGCGCACATTCACCCGTTGATCCTTTAGCGACCGTTTTAGCTCATCGGTCTGCTGCTGGATGATGCTCGATTGCCTTTTGATCTCCGCGGCGGCTTCATCCTTCCTTTGGGGCACAATCATCGTATGGGTGGCCTGCATCATATTGTGATACATAATCTGGTTGAGCTCATCATGGGGAATGATTCTTTCCCCGCCTTCGAAGTTGAAGATGCTGGGGCCGGACGATAGCGTTACCTTACCGCGTCGATCGATCTTGGCTTCCTGGCCAGCTTCTCCCCAAACACCCCATCCTGGAGCAGCCGAGTCGGTTCCTTTGGCATAAGCGGGTAGAGGTTTGGCCAGCACCGCGGCAAGTTGAGCGGCCCCAGTAGCGGCTGCAATGGCCGAGAAAGGCAGACCAGCGGTTAGCGGACTGGCGGCAACCGCCTTCATGATGGCAGTAGCCGTGCTGGCCGCGATATTGAATACAGCCTCATCTCTTGAGAATTTGGCCGCTTTTATCTGTTCTGCGTGCTTTTCCTGCTCGAGTTGTTTATCCCGAACACGTTGTTGTTGATTGATGACATTCATGGCTGCAGCCTTCTGCTGTTCGGAAAGGGTGGAATTAGTGATGTTTTCCCTCTCCTTTTCATACATCTGGTTCGTTCTTTTCTCCTGTCGTTCAATGGACTGCATTCTCCTTTCCTCTGCTGCTTTCTCGATCCCGCCGATCAGATCCATGCTCTTTTTGGCAGCGTCGGCAAATTTGGTGAATTGTTTGATCTCGGCATCGGCGATCTTTTTATTGTAGTCCGCCTGAATAGCCAGCATATCGGAATCAAACTCCTGCTGGGTGATCTTCTTTTCGTCCAATAGTTTCACCTGATTGTGTATCGCCTCCTGCCGTTCGGCCTCAGCCAGGGATTTGTCATTGCTAAAAGATGGCTTCGCCGCTGCGTTATTCTTTGAGATCGTCACCTGTTCCCGAAAATGGGCATCGGCATCGGCCTGCATCGCCTTGGCGATCTCCCGCTGGGATTTCAGTGCTTCGGCCAGGGTCTTGGCGTCTTCCTCCTTTTTCTTGGCGGCAATCTCCTGACGGTGCTTTTCCTGCAGGACGTTCAAGTTGGCATAGTAGGCATCCTCGGCGGCGGCCCGGGCTTGGGCGGTATCCGTTTCAACCTTCACCCGCTCCTTAGCGGCTTGGGAGACTGTCAAAATGCCTTTTTTCTCGTTCTCGGCGATTTTGGCCAGATCCTTATCCCGGACATCATTGATCTTAATGTATCCTTCCTGGTATTTTTCCAGCAAGGCATTGAGTTCCTTGGTATAGGCATCGGTGATTCCTGCGGCGGCTTCCTGTCGGAATTTCTGGAATTCCTCCCGTAATTGTCGGAATCCTTCTTCGTAATCGGTGAAGTCTTTTTCCTTTTTGTCTTTTGTGGCCGATCCTTTACCCAATCGGGAAAGTCCCTCATCGGCTTCGAGTGATATTTTGAACAAGGCATCGATTTGATCCTGCAGTTCCTTGGCGTCGGCGGCCCTGTCTTTGAAAGCCCTGCCCAAAGCGTCCGATTGGAGGACTGTATTCCCAAACGCCTGGCCGGTGATCCGCATAGCCTTAGTCCAAAAACCCGCCGTTTCCTGGATGTTTTTGTTTTGGAGTTCGAGAAGAGCCTTATATTTTTCCCCGGTCAGTTCCTGGGCGGCTTTGGCTTTGGCCTCAAGCTCAAGGGCGGGAATCAATTTGGTTGTGATAGCTTCCGCCAGGTCGCCAGTATATTCTCCCTCGTTTTTTATGTTCTTCAGGTAATCGGGATATTTCTCCTGCAAATCATCGATCAGTTTCTTTTTCTCCTGCCGGCTGATCTTTTCGTCTTTGAGTTGGGCCACGGTTAAATCAAGTTCGGTCCGTTCCTTAGCATAACTATCAATCATCTTGGTGTTGACCTCTTCCAGTTCCTCCTCTTCGACCTTATTTTGCTTGGTTGCATCGGATACCCTTTCCAGGGCCTCGGCGAATAGAGGAAGTAAAAGCAGCAGGGCGCCAATCCCCGTGCCGATCAGGGCGATCCTGAGGGCTTTCATGGCCGTCGTCGTTCCTTCGGTGGCGGCAGCCAGAACCTCTTCTGATTCGGCATCCGCGATATTGGCCGCTGTATTTTCTTTGAGCCCTTGCGTGGATCCCGTCATCACAAAATTCTTCAGCTTTACAGCGGCGGCGCTGAAGATGGTGGCGATGGCCCCCTTTTTTTCGATCAGTTCGTGAAGTTCGTTGAGGCCCTGCAGGACGGTCATAATTGCCACGAGCTTATTGAGTTCCTTTTCCACCTTTTCATTCCCGTCCGCGAACAGGGCGGCGGCGCCGGCACCCGCAGCATATGCCCCGCCCAGGCCCTTGGCCGCGATCGACATGGATTTCAGGACCGGCGCTTCGGACGCTAATAAAGCTTGCCCTTTTCGGAATTCATTCAACTCATGTTTGGCTTCAATAAATTTTTCTTCCAGCATATTGAATGCCTCCGTGCCCTTCAATCCAGAATCGGCCATCGTTTCTAATGCCTTGCCGGTTGCCATGATCTCACGCGAAAGAGAAGTGAATCCTTTGGCTTGTTGGCCTACGAGTTGCCCCAATAGCCCCACCTCTTCCTGAAGTTTCCTTCCCTGGGCGGTATTTTGCTGGCCGGCCCTGGTCAGCGCATCAAGTTTTCCCTTTGCCTCATCGAAGGATTTTTCAAGGGTTTTCAGGGCGCCGGTGTAATTGCCGACGTTCCGTTGGTGCTGGCCCTGATCGGCATCCAATTTCTTCAAGGCTTCCGATAACTGATTGGCGTCAGCGGAGGCCTTTTTGTACGCCTCGCTATTCGTTCCCTGGGTGATTCCTATGTTCTTGGCCGCCCGGGCCGCATTATTATACTGAATCTCTAATTTCCGGTAAGCATCATTGAGCCCAGCCGCTTCCTTGGCCTCAGCACGCAGATCGGAGGCGGTTTGCTTATTGATCTCTTTTTTGATGGCTAATTGTTTGGCCAGTTGATCTTGCAAGGCGATGGACTTTTGAGTCTCGTTGTCCAACTGTTTTTGCATGGCCAAAAGCCGCTCATTGGCCGTGATGAGTTCGTCGGTAGCTTTTTTGGAGTCCCCACCTTTCGCCCCCTTGAATAGAGAATTGGCCCGATTCACATTATCCAAAGCCTCTTGGATGGAGCGTATCAATCCGATTACCCGTTCAGTTTCCGCATGAAGGGCTTCGAAGTTTACAAGGCTACTAAGTGGTTCGCGTCCGGGCATTATTCAGGGATTTTGAAGGCCGATTTTCCGAAAGAAATGCGAATTGATTTACCGGTCTGCCATTTCACCCATTTTTCAATAAGCTGGATGAATGGCCATCGCTTCAAAATAAAACGAAAACGGGCCATGAATCTCAATCGCTTTATTACTTTGTTATTTTCCTCTGTCAATAATTCAGGATTCCACAGCCGAGGACAGTCTTTGATATCAATGGCGTGTGACCAGTGGCCGGGGTAATAAACCCCATCGATTTGTATTCCGTCAATCCATATTCGTTGCATGTTTCAATTTTTACTGGCCTGATTAGCATCGGCGATCTGCCTCCGGAGGGTCTGCACCATCACCACGAATTCCCCGGTAGTCGTCTCCTTACGGTTCACCTTGAATTTATTGGCGATCGAGATGGCGACAAGCACAGAATCGAAGTAGTCCCGGTCCATCCGGGTCATTCCCTTCTGATCCGCCGTCGTCCGCTCCATCTCCTGGCGCATCTGCTCCCCCTCCACCTTCCATGTCATCACATGCGCCATCACCATATCCAGGGTACGATGGCAGGCCGTTTTATCCTCCTGGTCGAGCTCAACAGGTAATCCGGTCCAGTTGATTAGTTCGGTGATGATGTCGTCCAGATCGATGTGTATTTGCGCCCCCAGCAACCACCGGATGTAATCGATCATGGTAGCGACCGTATTGATCTTCGTCCGTAGGAGGTTCATATCCCTGATCTGGCCCTGCATCGCCCGGCCGTCATCATCCTGCATCTTTTCGATGAAGTCGTCGTAAATGGCCTCCCAGGCTTGCGCCAGCTCATTTCCCGGCGGCTTTCCCTCGATCGTCAGCAGTTCCACCGTCTTGTCGCAAAAGATATCGATGAACCGGTCAAGCGGGAGGCTGGAAATGTGGCGATACAGTTTGTACGACGGGGAGGCCGGCGGCAAACTGGGATTCGATGTATTCGAAGCGGCGAGTGGTCGGGTCGTGGTAGATCGAAACGGGTACTTGTTTTTCCTTGGCATGTTGTATAGCGTCTTTTAGGACCGCGGCCCGCTGAATATTAATGGCTTGTACTTCCTGATCGCAGTTTACGCACATTCTGTGTGGGTTTTATCGGCCGATGTGAATTCCGGCAACCAATAAGACCAGCAGAATGAGTCCGGCACCGACCAGGATGTTGCAGACCAATTTAAGCGGCTGAGCCACCGACCCGCCGTTGATCATTACCAGAAGGGCAATCGCAAATAAGAAAATAGCTATCAGTTCCATATAGTGGGTTATTTTAAACCGGTTTGTTCGCTCACCTTTTCCACAATCAGCGGCTGCAACGTCTCTTGAACAAATTCTTCATGCGAAATCTCCGAAAGTCCCCATATCTCCGCATCTCCCCACCGTTGTTCGTTATATTCCGCATACGGGACATCGCTTTTGATCTCGATCTCTTCCTCATCTACTTCCGCATGGGTTTCCTCGTACATCGACCCAGAGAGAAAAAAATCCGGCGTCCCTTCGCCTGGCTGGCTGTTCATCCGGGCCTTCTTCCGCCGATAAGGCCCCTCTACATATTCCGGGGTGATCTTCTCCCCTTCGGGATTTAGCCCCTGGTAAAGTTGCTCCAGGTTCAGTTTGACATATTCCTCCTTATGGTCTTCGATGGCTTCGAGAACGATTTCCTTGAGGTTTAACTGCTCCAAGGCGTCAATCATATCGCCGGGATGTGTCATGGACAAAAAACGCCGCCGGCAGGCAGCGCTTTCCTTTTTATGGATAAAATGACAGGTTATTCATCATCCGGTTTGGATGCCGGTTTTTCAACTATTTGCGGATGGACCTTTCGATACTGCTGAATGATGTAGGCATAACATGCTTCCGTCGCTTTGACCCGTTCATTCAGATTGTCGATGTGACCGTAATACTGAGCGGCGAACTGCTGAACGAACTCGTCTTCCGTGATACCGGCGACATAATCGGCATTCCAGCCCGTCCCGTCATAGTTCACGTTCAGTGGTCTCATTATACGGCCCTCGTGATCGTGACAGCGCCAGTAGAACAATACCCGGGAACGAGGGCTGCAGCCAGCTCAGTCGGCCCGACCGTGTTGATATTCAACTGAGCTCCGATGGCCGGATATGGCGGGGATGTGACCGTCAGCGCCAAAGCAAAATATCCTCCCGCGGCGTTCCACGTCACGCCCGTGATCGCGATGGTGGTTCCGGTGATGGTGTTATTTGCCACCCACAGCGAAGCAGATGCCAGAGCAGTGCTATACAGGGCTCCGATATTCACCCCGCCGACGCGGCTGGTCACGGTCACGTTGTACGTGCCGGGCGTGGAAGATTCGGCGCCCGTCAGGACAACATCGATCAAGCCGGTGATAACCGAAACGATGTTGAAAGGAGCGGTGGTAACATAAGCCACTAGTTCATTCACGTAGGTCGCCAGGAACCTGAATTTCGACAAGTAGGTGGCCAGTTTCTTGCCATCATTGGGCACGAATGGATCCTGGTAGAATTCAATCGGGCTGATGGCGCCGATCGTGGCTATTCCCAGGCTGTCAGTCGCCTGCGTTCCTACAAGCTGGTTCTTGCTATCGATGAATAGGAAGGACCACGCATACCCGTTGTATCCCCGCAGGGCGTTGGAAAGATTCAGACCGCCGAGCCGGAATTCAAATTGCCAATCCATGATGCCGTCGCGGACCGTCTGAACCTGGCCGTAATCGAACTTCTGTTCCACGGCTTTTTCGGAAGAGTCCTTGAAATTGAAGAAATTCGGAACGGGATATATGCGAAGGGCCGGATTGTCGGCCCGGCTGTCAGCGGTGAGCTGAGTCTGCAAGGCAGTGGATAAGGCGGCTACGAAGGCCGTATTGACTGCCGGCGGCGTCCCAGATGTTCCGGCGGTCCCCGTATCGGTATAGGTGGGAGAGGTCGATGTGAAATAGTTCGCTTCTCCGCCGGCCGTGCTGCCCTTGTAAATCTTGTAGGAAGTAGCCCCGGCCGTAGCGGTCCAGGTCAAAACCACCGAACTGGTCGACCCTGTAGTCGTCGCGCTGGTTTCGGTGCTGGGCAGACTCTCTCCGGCGGCATTGAGGGCTGTGATCTTGTAGTAATACGTGCCGGCGGCGATTGTACCCCCCGATGCGGAAGGAGTGGCTACCGGCGTCCCCGCGATCGTCAAATAAGATCCGTTGAACACGGCCGAAGGGATGACGTATCCCGCCGGGCAGAGAAAGGCTCCCACAAAGTTCTTCGGATCGAACGAGCAGGAACCCATATTCGTGTTGATTGCACCAGAGATGCAGGACACGGTATTTAAAGATGCGCCGATTGCCATGTTATTTGTTTATAAAGAGTTAGGTACTTCGTTTGTACAATCCTCCAGTCCATATATGAGATCAAAATTCAGTCGGAATACGTGCAGCGGTTGAAAATCCAGATATTCCTTTCTGTCCGTTGTCAAAAACCCTTTGTACTCCCTGAACACCGTTTCCATCCCTGTTTCTATCGACGTCAGTTCAAAATTGAACCAGGGCGTGAAACAAATTCGCTCTATGTCATTTCTCACTTCCGCGTCGGGTCTGTGGTCTGTGATCAGGGGCTTTACGGTCGGCATTGCCGGCGTCCCCAGATTCACCGCGAAGATCAGCGCCACCTGGCTGCGACTGGTCCGGTTCTCCACCTCCTTCACCGTGTCCCCGACGCTAAAGAAGCTCATCGCCCAATTAGTTTCCGAATCGAAACCCAGTGCTTTGTACTCCAGGACCCCTTGCGAATTCGGGAGCAAGTAACGCGGTTCGTATCCCTTGTCTACCAAGTCCCTGTAGGCCCTATCGTAACAGTCGTACTTGAAATCATCCCCTATATTCCACACCAGTTTCACCTGGCTGTATAAGAACTTCTGAAGGCCTGCGATCGGCAAATCAACGTCGATCGGGTTGGATCGTGCAAACAGAGCCATTTACGCCTCCGCTTTTGCCTTCACCTTTTTATTGTACGGGCGTTTTACCAGTTGATTGGCCATGGCCGGATTCACCCGCTCGGCCGCGCGCTGTTGGATCTCTTCGAACTCCATGTCAGGCAAGGCCAGCAATTCGTCGCGGGTCATAGTCACGACTATCTCCGCGATAGGGTTAGCCGTGTTGACCAGTTTCAGGGTGGGTTTGGATTGACCGCGGGCATCCTTGACCAGGACCTCGACGACTTCCGTCTTCAACCACCCGTAGAACTTGCCGGTCTTTTTCCCCTTGTCGGTCATCAGTTCATGCCTGTTGAGATAATGCGCTCCGCTCCGGGTGAAATAGACTTCCTCGATATTCTCGTTCACCTCGAGCGTCAGGCGGAGGTCGGGGTGTATTTCGGTGATCTTGCTCATGAAACTATGTTGTTGCTCGGCCGGGGCCGAGGGTGATTAAATCGTTACGCTGCGGGCGGCTTCGCACCAGATGGCCCCATTGAAGGTCAATATGATCTGTGCAGTTTTATTGTTCGCCACCACGATGGTCGTCGCGGTCACGGCTGCACCAGTTCCCAGGGTGACCGTCTGGGATGATCCCGAGGCATTGGTGAACATGATCTGAATATCATCGCCGACGAACGGGTTTTCCGGTACCGCCCCTATGTACGGAAGCGTCAACGGTGTTCCCAGGCTGAAATTGATCGTAGTGGGTGCTGCCAAGGCTGCGGTTACCAGCGTAAAATATTCGGTCGTTACCAATGTGGAAAGCGTGGTATTGGCTGAAAGCGGAGTTCCGGCCGTGGTCGTCCCGCCGATATCGGTGAATGCTGGTGTCACCCCGGCAGCAGGAGCCGGCACCAGATAATATACGTTTTCCGTGTTGGTCACTGTGCCGCGATACACCTTATAGGCGGTAGCGTTGGCAACGGCCGGCCATGTCAGCCCTACAGAGCCTGTAGACCCGGTGGTTGTTACACTGGCCTCAGTCGATCCGGCAGATTCCCCCCCAGCGCCCACCGCGCTGATCTTGTAGAAGTAGGTAGCGGCTGCAAGTGCCCCGCCGGTCGTAGATCCCGTGAGAGTCGGCGCTGCACTGGGGGCCAGGACATTCACCGGGGCGATCGTTTGGAAAGCATTGGTGAGAATGCGACCCGTCTTGTCGTTGTTGGGCGTTCCCTGTGCCGGTATTCTCGAAATGGTTGCCATTGCTAAAATTTTAGTGCGTTATTAGGCCAAAATAGTTGTGTAGACCACTTCCTGATCCGTGAATCCGATCTGGGTGTCGATTTTGAACAGACCCTTCACGAAGAACAGTTCGGAGTTGGGCTGGAGGTGGGCTAGTTCCAGGATAGCTTTGCGGCCGTCCTTTCCTACCCAGCCTTCCTCAGAAGCGCTATTCACCCCCACCCAGAGGTTGCTGTCGCGGTCAGGCTTTCCGATGCCCAGGAAGAACGTGCTCGCCGGCATCCCCGCCAGGGGAACGACGTCATAACCGTTGTACCGGTTGATACCCGTCTGCGTGGTATCCTGGTTTTTGAAAGTCGTCACCGTCTGCATGTAGAACTCATAGTTCTGCTGGTCGGGGTAAGAGATCATGTACTTCAGACCCATGGGGCCGTATTTGTACAACTGAGCCGGGGGAACCAGGAGATAAGCTGGCTGGAAGCCAGTGGAGACGATATTGGTCGCCGTCAGAGTTACGGGAGAGGGAACCGTAACCGTGCTCGCGCTGGCTAGGGCCTTCTCAATAAATCCGTCGAAATAATAGTAGGAGGCGTCCGTTGCGGCGGCGTTCTTCGTTGTGGGGTTCACGTTCAACCCGGCGGGATTGTACATCAGGCGGGAGCGCCAGAAGGCGTTCTCGAAGAACTCATTCAGCCGCTTCATGGTCTGAAGCATCATGAATTCTTCGGCGGTCGGGGGCAGTTCCCGGTTGATCAGCATGGGCTGAAGTTGTTCTGCATAGAAGTGTACTTCGTAATCCCTGGGGTCAAACTCATAGTAAAGCATGAGATCCTTCGGGGCGAGTACCGCACTATCTACCGTGACCGTTCCCTGGCTCACCGGCGTCGCGGCGCGGGGCTGCATGAAGTTGGAGACTTCGATACGGGGCAGCGTCCATTGTTTGCGGATATCGTCCTGGATCATCACGCATCCCTTCTCAATGGTGTCGGCAGAGACGACCGGACGCGTCAGCATAAAGGAGGCGGCAAAGCCGGACCAACTGGTGTCATTTATTACGAGTGCATCTCCGGGCATAGTACTTTATATTTAAATTAGTTGTGCAATTATTTTTGTGGTTCGGACTACCTGCGACGATTGCGGAATTCTTCGTTCAGCCGGGCATTTCGCTGGGCCATTTCCATGGCGACGTTCTGAACCTTGCCGGCTTCTTCCAGGCTGGCGACTTTGCCGGTGGTGGCCGTAGCTACTGCTCCGGGCGCCTTCACGCTCACACCCATTGTTTTCAACAGGTTTTCAACACCGGCGTAATCCGCGATCGCCTTTGCATTCCAAACGTCCAGTGCTTCCTTGGTTTTGGGGATTTTACCCTGAGCGGCGGCGGTGGCCACCAGGTTCTTGGCCTTATCCTCCATTTCAGCTTTGGCCTTGTCTTCGGCCTTCGCTTTATCTTCATCCTCAGCCTTGGCCTTTTTATCCATCTCAGCCTTATGCTTGTCGTATTCGTCCTTCAGGTCGGCGTGCTTTTTCTTAAGGTCGTCGCACTCCTTTTTGGAGTCCTCGAGGTCGCGCTTGCACTTGGTCATGGCGTCTTCCAAATCCTCCATCTTTTTCTTGTCCTCGTCTTTTTTGTTCATAATCCCACCGATTACTTCCAGCATGGCATCAACAGAGGCTTGCTCATGGAGGCCAATCTTGTTGGCTATGCGGGCGAAAGGAAATTGATCAGGCATAGTGCTATTTTTGAAAGTGAGTTTATTTACAATGACCCGGGATTCCCGGTAGAAATTCTTTGCTTCGGCCGCGTCGGCGGGCGCCCTCTTTTTATTCAAATCCCCAGAGACTTCGATCTTATCAGCGAGTCCCGTCTCCACCGCCTCATCGGCACCGATCCAGGATGTTTTGTTCATCATCTTGATGATGTCGTCCTTTGTCTTTCCGGTCCTGGCCGAGATCGCGATCACGATCATGTCCGTTATCGCTGCCATCCCTTTATCATCATCGGACCCATATGGATTGTGGTACATCAGATAGGCATAGTCCGACATGATCCTTGTCCGGCCCGCCTGGAAGATGACTCCCGCGATCGAGGCAGCCATTCCGATGCAATAGGTGTCGACCTTCGTTGTAGTCTTCAGAATGGCGCTATAAATGCTCATCCCGTCCTCCACGATGCCCCCCGGGCTGTTGATCCAAACCTGAATCCGTTTTTTATTCGATTCCATGCAAAGAGCGTCGAGCTGCAAAAGCTCCCTTTGGAACATATCCCCCATACAGCCAAAACCCTCATCAGCATCGTAGCCGATGTGGGTGTTTATCAACATTACCGGTTCTTCCGCTTCCGGATCGACCGTATAAAACCAGAATTGATTGTTGTAGATAACATCGGGCATTTTGAGGTATTCCGATGTAAACTTTGAAAAAAAGATGCAGAAAGAATGAAGATTAGGCCAAGAAAACCAAAAAGCCCCGAATTTCTCCGGGGCTCTTCAAACAACTGAATCACCAAAGACTTACTTCTTCACGGCTGCGGCGACGGCCGATGCGATTGGATTGAACGTGAACAGACTTCCCACGGCCGTCCCGACAGGAGGCGGAGTAGTGGTAGAGGCGGTGAATACCAGGATGCCGGATGATGTCGGCAATTGAATGCCGGCCGCGCTCTGGGCGTCGAAATTGATCTGGCCATCACTGGCGGCGCCGGGGACGTTCTCAGTGACAACGAAATCTTCTTCTGTGGCACCAGGCGCTACCGTAAAGCCGGGAGGGTTGCCGCTGGGGCCCGCGACCACAGTGTACTTGCAAGAACCGGTCAAATACGCCGAATCCGGCAGGACATTGTTATTGACGTCGACCGGCTGATTAAGCCCGGAGACGGGGGTACCGGAGGGTACCGACAAATTTGGAGTGCTCATTTCTGAAAATTTATGTTTAACGTTAAAAATGAATTTGCTTCGAACGGCTTTACGGTGATGCCGCAAAAGGTGTTCCCGGGTCCACGTCTCAACAATCTCATAATCCTCGCGAAGCTCCTCCCATTCTTCACGCAGCCGGCTGTATAGTTTCCCGCGGAAAGAATACGCGTTGAAAAAGTGCTGGCCCCGCTTGTTGAAATGAACGTGATCGATGTGGGGGTTTCGCTCCAGGTGCTGGGCAAGTTCGTCGGATATTTCCATCAGTAGTTGTTTTTGCTTTGAAGTTGTTGAATACCCAGGCCAATCAGGTAAGTGGCCACCGCGCTCCGGCTCATGCCTGGCTTCTGCTGCTGAATATCACGGATTACTTGCAATTCCCGTTCCTTGGGGTAGCACTTCACCTGCCGGTCACGGGTGTATTTGCGCTGATATTCTTTGTCATTGGTGGCCATATGTGTGGTTTTAATAGTATTTTGCCAGGCCGCCTTCCTCCTGCTTCAGGCCTAGTTTGAGCAGGAGATCCTCATATTCTTTCGGCTCCTGGGAAGACGGGTAAAAGGTGCATTTGAAGTCCATATTCTTCTCCTTCCAGTAGGTTTTATTCGCCGGTAGGATATCGACATCGTCGAAGGTGAACGGTATTCCCTGGGCCAAAGTTTCATAGACTGTCATCTCGCCGGCCTTTTTGATGCAGAAGCCCATGAATTCGTTGTACATCCCATCTTTCAGGAATATCTCCTTCAGGCTGAAGAAAGGGAGATCATGCTTCTTATTGTCCAGAAGAAGTTTCCGGAAATAACTTACGATCTGCGCAACCGTGTCGACGGCCTTTACCCCGGTCGGGGCGTAATCATTTGGGTCATAGAGAATCTTCTTGCCCGTTTTGGGATGTATGTTCGATAGGTAACTCATGCGATTTGTGTTTCGAACACTTCCTCGTACCAATTAGGCAAGAAGTGCTTGTGATGCTGTTTTTGTTCTTCAGTGAAATCAACGGAATCGAAATAATAGTGTCCCTTCAAATACCAGAGTTCCAAATTATCCAATTGTTCCATGGCCGACATCTTAAATTCCCCTTGACCACAAATGTCCTTCCCGTATAGGGTGGCCCTCTCGGTAATCAATTGTACCAGAGTCTTTCCCAAAGCCTTCATATGGGCTTCGAAATCAATGGGATGAAATTCCATGTAAATGATGGTCCTATATCTCATACTTTGTGATTGTGCCCGTTTGTCGGTTTGATGATCCGGCTTTCCTTATCGATGTTCTCCTGGACGGATTTGGCGACGTTTTGCAGCCAGAGCATGGTGTTGGTCAGCTTGTGCTGCTTTTCCCACAAGTCTTCGATATCCTGTAGGCTCAGGAATTCGCGGCTTAAAAGCGTGGCCTCGTTCTTCCTGATCTCCATCAGGACCGTCTCCTGGTGCTTGGCTAAATTTTGGACGTTCATCATTCGCCGAGTTGAAAAAGGTGTCGGAAATACGATTTGTGAAGGAATATGCCATGTTCGTCTTTTCCTTCAGTCAGGACAAAATGTTCGATTTGAAGAATATGATATAGCGAAATAAACTCACCTATCTCAAATCTATGGGCATGATCAATGCGGCTATCGAAAACATAAAGCAGATTATCCTTTAAATTGTGGACAACAAGTATACAATGGCAAATTCCTGACGGTCTCATAAAAGTCACGAGCAGCGGTCGGGCTTGCTCTTCTTTCGCCACCTCATCGACCGTGTCCCAAAGAATATCGAACAATAGCGGATCAATTAGTCGATTTGCTTGCTTGGTAAAATGTGAACTCGTGCAGAAAATTGTGTCAATCATCAATTCTGGCTTGAATTTCATCATTTTTAAAGCCAAATCACGAACCCATTCGCCCCTTTCCAAATCTTCTGTTCCTTCCAAAAACCTACGATCATTGAAAAGATTGGCCAATGAATAACTGGCGCATCCCGCTTTTCTTGTTTGAATAAACGGAACTCTGGTGGTTAAGATATGCGGCTCTTTTATTTCCATAATTATTTTAGTTCGTCAACGTGTTTGTCGGTTCCCTGGGGCGGCGTTCCGTTCGTACGGTAATTGTGCAGCCGGTTCCGGGTAGATGGTTTTGGAGCGGGCGGCGGGGACGTTGCCTTTGTCACGTTTTTAATATTGCATTTGCATGTCCTATTTCCGTAGACATCAGCGGAAGCACCACATACTGGGCAAGGTTTTACTGCTACTCCCATACAATCAATGTTTTCCGTTTCCATTCATGGTTATTGGAATATTCCGCCGCTTCAGCAGGTTCTTGATCGCCTCCGTGGTGGCCTTGTCGTCGTCGGTTTCAGCGGGCGCGGTCGGATCAGGAATGGGCGCGGCGTCAACCTTCATCCCAGTGAGATCGTTGAATGAATCCCAATCGGGGGTTCCGCCGGCCTGAAAAATGGTTAACTGGACATTAGCCGCAGCCTGCGCCGTCACATTCTTCTTTTCGATCTCACCCGCTTCCTCTCGGTCATTGGCGAACTGAAAGTAATACCCGGGGGGAATAGGGATGCCGAATGCCTGCATGCGGGGGATCAGTTCACCGTTGATCACATTCTCGATGAAAATGCCGTCCTCGGCCTGTACTTCATCCAGGGCCTTATCCTGGGGCGATTCCGCGGAACCGGCTTTGGCCACCCCACCGAGCTTGCCGGGGGTCGAATCCAGCGCATCGGCATGCCCCAGGACCAGTTTCGATATCTTAGCTTCCAACCGCTTTTCGAGATCGGCGTAGGACGCGAAGCCGGTCGCGCTGTTCTTGGCTTCCACCAGCGTCACCTCATCCTGGCCTTCGTCCAGCAGGATGTAGGCCGATGATCCCATGTTCTTAGGGCATTCTCGAAGGCACCCCGCTCATCCTCATCGGTCTTGGTGGTCTTTCCTACCCGGAGCGGCTGGGCGAATAACTCGTTGTAATCCGCATTGAAGCCCATATTATTCCGCAGGTATATCTCGGCTTTGGCGATCTTGTAGAGCAGTCCATAACCGCAGGTCTCCCGGCCGGTCTCGCCCGGAGTCGGCACCCATACGTGCCAATCCGACCACGGCTTTTCATCGAAGCGCACCCCACCGGGGATTGTAGGCAGTGAAGCCACTACCATCCTGTCCGGGCTGATGTTTTCCCGGCGAATCGTCCCCAAATGCGGAAAGGCGTTGTTTTCCAGGTCATTCAGATAAATCAGCGAGTATCCGAAGAAAATAGCGTCCAGGGCATAATTCAGGAAGTTCATGAACCAGTTGTTCGAGCCTGGCAATGTGCTGTTGTAGAACAGGAGTTTCAGCGCGTCATCCGGCTGGCCATCAGGCCCGACCAGTTTGAAGTCCCGCAGCAGAGTCAGGTTCTTCCGGCGCTTCATACACGCGGCAACATGCTCGTTGAGCACCGTGTCCATGTAGATTCGCTGCATCTCCGTCCGGTAGGGGAAGAAGAATTCCTCCGCCTGGGTGATCGCCCGGCGCCAGGATTGAATGTCCTGCCGGATTCTAAAAAATTGGATCCTAGTTATTGCGTAGGATAAATTCTGCTTCGCCGCCATGCTCTTCGGGTCGTGCATGTACGCCTGATCATAGGATGACTCCGGGAAGTAGAAATTCCGATGCTGCTGGACCTTGGCGCGTATGTTATGCAGGTTGGGCATTTACTTTCAATGAATGATGAGTAAAAATCCACATTTCTCGTTCGGAATCCCATTTTCTTTCCGGCTGACATCGGCAATCGCAATGGGGCCAATCCAACGGATCACCTTCAGCCCCAAGAATAGTTTTCCTATCGTGCATGTGCAATTCTTCGGCAGGAATGATATGTCTTTTCACATCGACCATTATTCTTTGGTTTCTTCCGCCGTGAATTCATTCAGCAGGGTGCGGTAAGCCGCAGCGCATGTCCGCGCGAAGTCGCCGGGCTGCTTCCGCCAATAGCTGTAATCTTCCATCAGGTCTTTGAGGAGCTTTTCTTCCTGATCGGGTTCGAAGGCCTTGTCGTCGTCTCTCATCGATGCCGGAATCCTTTCGTGACCGTTCGTCCGGCTGTCCACCGTCAACGTCTCATCCTTCGTAATCTCTGCTTTCTTGTGCATGCCTGGTTTGCCTGCCATAAGTTATTGATTTAATAGCTATTTTGAAGTTTTACCGTCGATCCACTCCGAATTCTTGCCCCTTCAGGCGGCTGTATCGCTGCGAGCCCAGGAGTTATGTCCCCTTTCATGCTCATGGTCAGCCATCCCATTGCCTCTTTATACCCCGCCACCCGTTCGTCCGGGATGTTCTTAGGCGCGATCCGGCGGTAGAGGTAGTAAAGCACCAAAGCTATATAATGTTGCAAAATACTCTGATTCCGATTATCACCGGCGACGAAGTAAGTTGTTAACAATTGTTGAGAAGTAAGGGAGGCATATGGATTCAGCGGCGCCGTTTCGCTTGTTATCGGCTGGAAATGGGTAATATACTGGGCCAGGTTGATGAACGTACCGCTCAGAAGAACGAAGCCCGTTGCTGTTAAATTCGGATTGGTCGATGCCGGAGCGGCCGGCGCCGGGAAGGTGTAGTTGAAATCCACCCCCGGGACCATAGTTCCATATCCCGTCTTCTCCATGTAAAAATCCCACCCGGCATAGGTAGGATCAGTATACTGAGTCCCGCCGACGGGCAGCTGCGTTCCGCCAATCAGGGATATGTTGTTGCGCACCTGGGTGATCAGGAAGTATGTGGACGGGTTCTGCGTCAGCAGGTTCCCCGCGGGGACGATGTACGGGCCATTGTCCTTCCACCATAAGGCGCCTTCAATCGGGGCATCCGGGAAGACGTTTTGATAGGGGACATTCTGCTGCTTATAGAACTGGATCCGCTGGGCGTGATCGATCACCACGGACTGCTGGAGGGCTGTATAGGTGTGGTTCTTCCACCATACACTATCTCCGACATTATACCACCCTTTTGAGAGATCGAATATCGGGAAGGGGTAAATGGCGTAGAAGATCGCCCATTGATTGCCCAAAAGCGTCCAGTTGGCGGGATTGAATACACCAGGAACGGTTACGGGCGTGCTGCAGGCGTAGACCTGGCCGGTAGGGTTGCCGTTCACCAGGGGGCCGGTGGGGGCCGTCGCAAGGACGCCCAGGGCATAGGCGTTGGCCGCCGAGAAGGCCGGAGCATTCAGGTAGACCCGGTCCCCGGCATTATAGGCCACGGTCGGATCGTACTGGGTGGTGTTGGTGAATTCCGCGGCGAGGTAGTACTTCTGGCTGAGGTATTCGGTGAACTTCTGCTGGGCGGTCTGCTCGAGAAGGGTTTGATAGGTTGGGTTGTTGCTGATGAGAGCTTGCAACACCACATCCTGTATAAAATTCAGATAATCGCCATTATAGAGATACCTTGACAAATTTGGGAGCGTTTCCCAAATTTATACTTTTTCCTGAAAAATGGCTTTTATTTTATCGGCGATCTCTTTCAGATAGGATTCGACCTGACTGTGAAGCTCCTGAAGTGTCGCGCAATCAAATTCTTTAGAGGCGACGTCCTGGCCCATAAATACAATGGTCACCCTACCATCCCAAGTTCGTCCGTAATGATTTTTGGGCGGATAAAATCGGCTGTTCACATCCAATATAGGACCGTCAAAGTCTAATTTGAAGCCACAATTGAATCGCCAACGAGGTCGGTCATAATATGCAGAATCATCCTTTTTTATCCCACCGTTCATTTCGTCCTGTAGCTTGTATGCCTGCTCCCAGCTTTCGGGGCATCCAGGTAATGGGTCGCCGCCGTTGAATATGAAATGCGTGCCGTCGGCGCCGATGTATTCGTTTTCGCTCATGGCTTTTTATTTGGTCGATTCGAATAATCTTCCAGTAATTGTTTGGCCTCATTCGGTCCCCGGAAAAAGACGATCGTGGCGAAATCGATCATATCCGCATCCCTCCATATTCGTTCCGCCTTCCCGGCAAATATCTTTCCCTCCATAGTATTTGCATCCAACGGCGGCCACCCCCCTTCGGGAGTCTTTGTGACAGGGCCGGTGAATGTTTTCAGTTTCGAAGCCTCCCGAACCTCATAGCCATTCGCCTTCAGGAAATCCGTGGCCTCCGCCAGGCGGCGCTCGAACTCCCGCTTCTTTTCCGATATCTTAGCCAGTTCAATATCTCGATCATCTACAAAGCCCTCAAACCAGCATATCTCGCTGTTGGGCGTCAGTTGCCCCATGGCGAATTTGGTCGTATCGAATTCTGCACCATGCTGCCGGATACATTCGGTCTGCAAATGGCAGATCATCTCATAATGGCCTTTGTGATCTCTAGGATTTATTTCCGTTCTGAATATCATAGTTTATTTTATACGTCCTTTGAAGTTTGGATGTTCGGAAACTCTCTGACCGCGGGCTTAGCAACAGATTCGGAAATTTGATAGTACCATCCTTTTTCATCCTCCCAGGCTTTGACCTTCCCTTCGTCGACCAATTCACCGAGGGCAGTGCAAAATATGGTTCTATTCCAGGAAGGTTGGACGCCCATGACGATTTGCGTGGCACCGACGATCATAGGTTGCCCCAAAATGTCCTCATCGAAATTCCCAGGTTGCTTGATCTGCCCATCGGACAAATATTCGATCATGAATTCCTTCGCCGCCATGATTATCCTGCCGTCGTTCATAATTTGGGTTTGTGCTGTTCCGAAATCTGCCGCAACCGGTCGTGCCACCTGCTTTGCCGCAGGTCATCTATCTGCTTTTTATACTCCTCCATCGTCTGAATCCGCTTCCGGCGCATGCGGGCCTCATTTCTGTCGGCCCATAACCAAACTACACCAATGCCCAACAGAATCAAGATAACCAATGATACCCCGATCCAGGTCGGGCTCAGGACCCACCACCAGGACCAGGAGATCACCTTGCAGAGCTTCAGGACGATGAAAGAGACCTGGAGCAGACCGGAGAAGCCGACGCCGCCGGATGTTGTGCTATCGCTCATGGTTTATATTTTGAATGCTTCAATTAGTTTTTGACTATGGTTCTTCAGGAATTCGAATACCTCCTTCGCCGTGTCGGTGAAAGTTACGCAAAGTTCATCACCGATCTGCTCACCCGGATCGGGAACATCCCAAATATCAACACTTCTCGTTTGCTTGAATTGGGAGATAATGATTGCAGCGAGTCTTTCCTCATGATCCAGATCATTTTCAGAAAAAGAGGCGTTGAAACATTTGACAATCGATTTCCTGCCATTCAAAAGCAGGGTTGCGGTAAATCCGACTTCGTAATTAGCAGCCCTGATATATCCATTAAATCCGGAAGCATGCGGAGCATATCGGCGAACCTCGCAGTCTATCAGGATTTCCCGAGTCATTCTAAAATTGTTGATTAACGACCGTTGAATCCGAATTGCCGTTCGCGTCCGACACGATCAGCGTAGCCTTTACAAAGCCGCCATAATTGGTGCCAAAGTACATTGTTTCCGGAACCCATTTATTCGGCCCCCACGGCATCATGGTTCCGTCGTCCTCATACATCCGGACGGTCCAGGTGGTGATCGGGCCAGAGGAAGCCGCCGGCGTCAGCGTCCATCCAGTAGAGCTCGGCGTGATCGAAAGGCTGGCGTGGAGACCGTTGCCGGGTGCCTGATTGGACTTCGTGCAGGAGAACAGGAAAAGAGCGGCGGCGATAATGATGATAGTTTTCATATAATTCGGGTTTGATTGACCAACAAAATACGCATTATTACAAGTTTTTGCAACGGTTTCGACGGAAATTGTTTATTGATAATCATGTGTTTATAATGAATATGGCCAATCAAGTTGAAAATCTGTGACGGTCTGATATTTTAGAAGATATTCACGGCCAAATGAGCAGCCGGTTGATTGGCGAACCATGTCCCCGGATGCCGTCCTTTTATAGCCGTGTGCCGCCAACATCGTGCATATAGTATCGTAAACATCGTTTTCCAAAAACAAGTATTCGTCCCTCAGCGAAAAATAAAGCGCGCCGAACCGCTCAACCGTCCATTCCGAAATGATGGGATCAGGAATCTGACTAAAGCCGCAGCCGATGTTATCCTGCATCCAGATGGCCGTGTCATACCAGACGGATCCATCTGTGTATTTGCACTGCTCCATGGCAATGCAAAACTGGTTCCTGTGAATCCCCTTCTCGATTAACAACCTCACCTGGGAATTGTCCCAACTGCTGTCTATTTCCACATCGAATGCCGGCGGCGTGTTGTCATCTGTCAGCCATTCGAAGCCGTGCTTCATCAGCCATTCGGGAGTCAATTTCTGTTCTTCGCTCATTGGTTTACCTTTTTTATCGGTTGCGACATGACAGATGCGACGTGAGCGGCGCCCAGGGCTCCAATCATGGCTACAAAGCCGGTTTCGTATCGGATGGCTCTTTTGAGCCGACGGCGCAGGCGGAAACGCCACCAGGACGTTCTTTTCAGTTGATCCGTGAACATGGACACGCGCTTAGACTGTTCGCTGACCTTTAAAGCCGTTGTCGCCACTATGTCGGCAATCTCCTTTTCTCTTTCCGCGCGCAGGTCGCTCATGGTTTTTTCCCTTTATGTTCGACGCCGGTTAAATATCCATCAGCCCATTCGTTTTCGTCATCGTATCCGTCTGTATAATCGGTCTCATAGGTGATGTCGCATACGTCGCAATAAACATCATCTCCGTATGATCCGCTTAATTCCTTGCCACAGTGAGGGCAATTATAATCAAATCCGCTCATAGCTTTACAATTAGCTCCTCACCGGTCAAAATGAATACAAGATTTTGAAGTTGATGAAGGTATTTTATGTGCGGCAACTTTTCCTCCCCTTCGCTATACTGTTCAACATAAGCGCCGCCCGGACGCAATCGGAGCGTCATGTTTTCTGCAAAGTCGAAATCTATTTGGGCGCACTTTTTCAGGATCTCCGGCGTCAAGGGTATTCCCTCCCAGTCATGATTCAATTCTTCCTCAGAATATGCCAGATGCTTCGCGCAGATGGAATAACCGGTTATCCTGGTGTTTTCCGGGTCCAGGACGCGGCGAGGCCAAAGATTGTTGCCGATGCGGAGTTCCGTAAGTTTGATCATGGCTGTATAGTTAATTCCTCGCCGGTTAGGGCATAATAAAGGTTCTGAAGCTGGTGGAGATATTGAACAGATATTTCGATCCAGGAGTGTTCCCATTGTTGAACATCGCCAATTTCAATAATGCCGCTTTTCACATCAACCTCAAGCCAAAATTGAGGATCTTTATGCTTTAATTGACCTTTATCAAATCCACATTTGTTTAACCATTCCTCCGAAAGGCGAATGCCCTCAATCGATGCCGGCGTGATCCTTCCGTTGGCGATGTCGGCGATATCCTGCGGCATCACCTCATGAACATTCAACCCCGGCAGCCCCAATTCCAGGTAGATTTTGTTCCCAATCCTCAAATCCTTTGCGCTGATCATGCTCGATAGTTTTTCTTGAATCTTTCGGTGCAATTCGTTGATCGGCTCGAGATCCAGGCTCATAGGTTCCGTTTTATTCCCCGTCGTAATCCGAAGAATATTCGTACTCACTGCCGGTCTTTTCGCCTATGGGATTGTTAAAGCCATATTGAACGGCCGTTGCTTTGAAAAGAGGCAATCCGTATTGAGCGTAATTATCCTCGTCGAAATCCTCAAGGCCTTCTTTCAAAATCCAGTTCCACATACGCACCACCGCGAACATGAGGCCAGCAGAGATTCCGCGCTGATTCAAGGCCTTCTCGAAGCCAAAGGCGACATCTCCCCTCAATTCCTCCAAGATGGCTTGCCGGGTGAAGGGAATGGGTTCATGCTTGCCTTTGTACTCGTCCTTCAGTTCCATCCCCATGGTCGTCATCTGTTCTTCGGTGAGGAATTTGACGAGGCGGCTTATATCCCGGCCATCCAAAGTTCTGGATTTGTAATTCTTAACGATTTGTTCGATTGTTTTCATGCTTTCTGTTTTGCTTTTTGCTCAGCCTTCCAAATTGAAAGATCGATACCGGTTAATCCAGCAGGCGTTTGCTGCTGATCGGCCTTTATGCCCAGTTCCAAAAAGTATTGCGCCGCCTCATTTTCGGCAATCTCATCGGCAACGGCCTTCGCTTTTATCGCCTCGATGATTGAAATCGGGAAGTACCCCGAAAACCGTTGTTTTGCTTTCTTGGCCATATTATGCGGCTTTCAGGAGTTCAATTAGCTTCGCCGCCATTTTGGAGTAATGCTTTTTACGAGCGTAGGCGGCGTAGGCGGCGTCGTCGGCGGCGGCGGCGGCGGCGTAGGCGACGTCGGCGGCGGCGGCGGCGGCGTAGGCGACGTCGGCGGCGGCGGCGGCGGCGGCGTAGGCGACGTCGGCGGCGGCGGCGGCGGCGGCGTAGGCGACGTCGGCGGCGGCGGCGGCGGCGTAGGCGTCGGCGGCGGCGGCGGCGGCTTTTCTTGCTATATCCCTAACCGTTCTGAATTCTTCGATAGTTACTTCATGCAGTAGCGATTTGCCTAATAAATCAGACACTTTCTGAATGGCGTCTTTGGTCTGATCGGTTTTGGCAAATTTGATCACTCCGTCCTCGGAATCTGTCAGCATCCAAATGAAAAAGTGTTTATATATATTGGATAAATCGGCACCAACGGGGATGGCTTCTAAGAAGCTCAAGGGGAAATCCTTGGCATCTTCTACCGAAAGTCCCTCGAAGATTCGATCTTCCAAATGAGCCACGATCCGCGGAATGCCCAATTCCGTTTCGTATGAAGCATGTTGGTAGTTGTTCAACGTGCATCCGACCGCACAGCCTTTCGTGGTCCCGTTGCTTTCCCAACCGATTCCCTGGACTAGCTCATCGGCCACTATATGGGCCTTCATCCTAGAGATGTATTTTTCTTTGATGGAAATGTCGCCGTGATAAGCAATGAGCGTTTTTTGTTCAGTCGTCATTGACATGATTTGTTGTTTTATGTAAACCTACATCAAAGTTTAATTAAAACAAAATAATTTGTGGCTATTTTTCAGTACGTGGACTTCGACACCGGCTTCCCGGTCTTCGGGGCGTGGGACTTGCCGCCGGTTTTGTACTGGCCATATTCATTGGCGAAGGCAACCGTCGTAAAATAGCGGAGGCAGGCGATGCAATGTCCGTATTCCTCATATTGAACCTTCGTGAGGGGGTTCCGCTTGTGAATGATAGCTAGGCCGCCTTCGCTGTCCTCCAGGGCATAGGTGTAATCGTAGAGGCTCTTTTTACACTTGGGATCTATGCTGAAACTCATCGGCTCCAGCCGCCCGGCAAAGACTTGGTTGACAAAATCACCGCTCTTTGAAACTGAAGGGTTTACGCTCTGCATCCTGAGCTTGGGGTGATATTCTTTGAGCAGACCGAGGATGTCGGTAAAGAAGTTCTCGCCCTTTTCCTTTTTGGTGTCCTCCTTTACACTGGTCCGGTCGCCATAAACATACAGTAAATCAACGCGATCGACGGGGTACCGTTTCTTGAATTCCGCACAGACGTGCTTCACCCGGTTGCGGGGATCTTCCAGACAAATTTCGTCTATCTGCCTGATTTCCTTTCCTTTGATTTGGAACACCAAACAGCTTAAAAATGGGTTCACATTCTCATCGAAACTGATGTGCAGCGGGCTTTGTTCATCCCATGCGTGCTTTTTGATGTGGTGGTTGGGATTGAAATCTTTAAGGAATTCCCCGCCGGTCCGGAGCTTGCCCCAGTTCCCCAAGCCGTAGACGTTGTAATAGGCATTGTCGTTCAGTTTATCCTGTTCGAAGTCGTCAATAACGTGCTTATCAATGAATTGAGGGCCGACTATGTACTTGTTATCCAGGTAGTTTGTGTGAAGAATCAGGGAATTACCGCGCTGGTTGATCCGCTTGCCGTAGATGTTCGTCGGCTGATCGATCCAGATATCCTTGTCGAACACATTGAGCTTTATCCAGTGCTCCTCGGATATCGGGTTGAATATCCCGATGATCTGCTGGCCCGTGATCCCGCGGAGGCGCTTTTTGATCTGCTTGAAGTCCACCTCGTCGAACTGGCTGATTTCCTCCAAAATCACCTTTTTGAAGCCGGAAATGCCCTTGACCTTCTCGCTGTCGTCCAATCCTCTGAACCTGGCATAGCTGCCGGTCAAATTACAGCGGATATAGCCGAACTGCATGGTAAAGTAGTGGCTGATCTCCCACTCCGCCAGGATGGCCTTAAAATCATTGTAGATCGAGTCTTTGATGTCCGTCCCGTACTTGCGCATCACCAGGACGTTGTAGTCCGGGCCCGACAGCATCTCCTTGAGAGTGAGCTGGACTTCGGAGTATGTCTTTGATGCTGAGGATCCCCCCATGAGCCAGATATACCGGATATCGTTGTTGTGGTGGGCCTCCTCCAGGTGCCAATACAACGGATTGAAGAGCTCCGGGTTCAGGTCAAAGGTCAGCGTCTTTTGAGCCATAGCCTATTTTTATGACCGGCGTCATGGCTTCTCCTTTACTGGTGTGATCAATGGCGCTTTCGTCTTTCCAGCCCATATTCTTCAGCGCGAATATCGATCCGGTAACTGAGTTGTTGATGAGCTTTTTCTCATACCAATTCTCAACTTTTAGTCTGGCGGCTTTTATGATGTAAGCAAATTCTTCCTTTTGCTCGTAGTCATAAAACGACTGCCGGCTGTCGAATCCTATGTAAATGCATAGTCCTGTGATGGTTATGGCTTCCGGTTCTCTTATCCATTCCGGGAAGACGGTTCCTTTCTTGAATTTGGCCGGCGGTATGAAACGCTCGCCTTTGACCCATTGGAAATACTCGTCGATTTTGTGCTGCAATTCGGCGGGGGAACTGTACAGCGGCGGTCTGCCTGCCATGATGCTAAAACTTTAGTGATTCAGTCGGCGTCATTGCATTCGCCGTTTTCGTTGAGTGTGTAAACTGCCATAGGAACAAGCTGGCGCGATATACTTTTGATGTATACCGGTTCGCCGCGGTTTAATGCCTGCAGGTCTTCATAGGATGGCTTCCATGCGGTCACAAAGTAAGGAAATCCGGCGTTATCAATTCCGCTGCCGGCCGGGATGCCGAAACACTGGTCATCGGTCATATTATTCGGTTTTCCGATCATCTGGCTGCCTGGGAATTCTATTGGATGCATGAATATTGAAAGTTAAGCGTTTATGTTGAAATAACAAAAATGTTTCCCCTGGAACATTTCAATAAGTGTGGAATCTCCACCACTTCCAAAAACGGGTGTGCGGATTGGTCGGCCAAAAAAGGTAGGGATGGAACATGAAGAACCAGGCCAGCTCGTCGCCGCGGATCCACTCGATCGTAAATAACCAAGCCTTTCGGGGGTTGTTGAACTGGATGCGGATGCGGACGTCTATGTGGGTGCTCATGGCTTTATTTCAGGGTCTTTGCCAGTGAGGGCGAAAATGAGGTTTTGAACTTGGTGGACGGCGGTGATCAGCGTCCGATGCTTGTCGAACACCCATTTTTCCGGCTCCGGCGGCTCAGCCAAATTCCATATTTCGATGCAGGCCCGGTCTCCGGGTTCGTATGTGTACATGGGCTTATACCGGTAAATGAACGCGACCCCATCCGCATAAGGCTCGAAGCCCAACTTTTCGAACCACTCCCGGGTGATAGGGATGGGCTGAAGATTGTGGAACATGCCGCTTTCGTTAGAGTGTCTGTCAAAAAAGGCTTTCATGCCGAGCATTCCCTGGATGATGACCGGTTCGCCATCTTTATTGCCATATGGCTTGTAGAGGACCCGATTGCCTATTCGAAGTTCTGCTTTGTCAATCACTGCGGCGCTTTTTCTGTAGTGACCTCGCCAATGTTTTTTCGGACCTCCGGATAGTTGTAGGCCGTCGAATCGGCCTGGGCTGCGGTTATCCTGACCACCTTCCCAGGGTGCGCTTCCGATGTTCGCCAACTGGTGTCGATCCATGGCATAGAGTAGTCAAACTCCTTTAGCCTGATGCTATATTCTCCACGGGGACCATCCAGCCATACAATCCTATTCGGATGCCCTGGCACCTCGCGGATTTCGATGGTCGGCCGCGACTCGAGGGCCTTTATGCGGGACTCCAGGCTATCAATTCGAGCGAATAACGCCATGGCTTGTACTTGTTCCTTGAAAAGTCTGTTTCCTGAATCTCCGAATGGCTGCGGATATGAAGGCGGCAACTGGTCCCTTTCGGGTATTATAGAATTGCTTAATTCGGGATAAGCTTGGCGATATATCTTGATTGGGTCACCGTTGGTTACCTTGAGAAGAGAGTCCCAGGAAGCGTCGTCCCCTCTGGTGAAACCCCTGGCAGCCTCTCCGTGGGCTACCTCGTGAACACCCATGGAATCACCGAGCGTATGGCTCGGGAAATCATCGCTTTGCTCCATGCTGTCGACCACAATATACTGCGGCGCTGCGGTATCTCGCCATGCGGCCGTCCTGTAAGCCTGATATGATCGGATGCTGTGAGCGAGATGCAAAATATTATGCATATCGCGCCCGGTATCAGACGCAATCTTCGCTCCGTCCGGGATCATGTCTCCTCCTAGGTCCGTGATGATCATGCGGGCACCGGAGTCGTGGGCTGTCTCTGCGGTGCCCGCTGAGACTTGGCGGATATCCGGGGAAACATGCCGGTTTGTGCAGCATGCGGCCAAGATCAGAAAGGCGATCATTGCTTTTTTCATTTTAGATTCGTTTTGTAGGTTTTTTGAATCGGGCCAGGAAGGAAGAAATTGGGCGTATCATGCGCATGCATCTGGCTTTCCGTCGTTTCCGTCGGTGCCATTTGGCGATCTGACGATCCCAATAATCAGCCTCCTGTTTTGCGAATTGTGACATCATTTTCAATGTTTTACGCTGTTTAGTTCCCTCACCGCCGCAAACCAAGCCTCTATTGATCCGATGTAATCGTCCATTATTTGCGGGACGAATTCGGCATGAATAAAAGATAGACCGCTCTCGACGGTATACTGGATGAAAATGCCAATCTGCATGGGCGGCGGTAGATCATGAATTTTGGTCGAGGCCATTGCGAACGACAACCCCATTTTCGTTCGTACGCTTTCAAAGGTTTCCGGAAAAAGTGATGTCCAATCAGACCGGCGCTTCCATTCGTCACACCATTTTGCAAAATCACCGAATTCCTCCGGATATTTTTCTCGAATCGGATCCCAGAATCGGGCTTTGTCCATTGGTCTCATAAATGCTTATTGTTTTTGATTTTACGTACGATCCGCAGCCCCAACCACCACATCGCCATAAAGGGCCAGAAAATGCTCACAAGATAATCCGTTATGCCAGGGAATTTATGGACACCGGGATCTTCCATAAGGGACAGCATCAAACAGTATCCTCCGAGATAAAGGAAAATGCAAAGATAGATCATTGTGCTTCATATTTTGCCAGGACGGCGGTTGCGATTGCGGACATTTCAGTTCCCGCATACTCCTGTAGAGCTTCCCGGTACGCGGATAGTTCGGATTGTTCTTGGGGTAGTGTTAGGCTCGGATGTTCTATAAGGAATTGTTCGACTATCTGATTGTCGGTGTACGCTATTGAGGAATAATCCATTCGCCAGTATCCAGATTCCATTCGGACGTTGTTTTTAACAGCCCATTCGAGAACGTCCAAGACAGATACGCCAGAGCGAAGCGATGCCCCGTTCTTCCTCAGCAATTCGATCTCGGCGTTCTTTGCATCTACTTCTGTCTGCCAATCTGCGGAGGTTATTTCGTAGCGGGACTTTAGGGAGGAGATTTCGGACTGTTTGATTGCCCACATTTTCAACATTCCCTGTTCGTATCCATATTGGGGAGTATCGCTTTGCACGAAAGGATGGGTCCACGCGTGTTCCTGAGCGATCTTTAAGAGGCCTTCCGGGACTTCCTGCTTCTCTCCGTCCTCTGGTTTAAAAGATTTGCCGCATTTATGGCATTCCTTCGGCGATCCGTTCAGTCGGGCCGTTGTCGCTCCGCAGCTTTGGCACTTCTCCCAGTTACCGGTTACCGTTTCTCCATCGACAAATCGGCCATGCGCTTCCGCCTCTCCGTCCTGGGCTCCTATGGATGGTGGGGGAGGGACGGCAGATTTATGTATCACTTGCAGGCCAGCGTCATCCAACATAGGAAGTAATAGGTCTCGAACGTAGTGCCTTGTTCCGCCCCCTGTGGTTTCAAAATAAACATCAGCATTCCTCATCACGGCTGTTACACTGGATATAATGTCAGAATTTTCATGCCATTGTTTAACTTCTTCGCTCATTACTGTAGATTTATAATTTGAATTTGTAGCACCCATTCAATATCAAATATTGTTGAGGTAGTAAAATTGTGGTTTCCTTTGAGCCATTTTGTTACACTGGATGGTTGAACGTCCATCATCCCTGCAAACTGCTTTTTTGAAATGCCCTGCACTTTGAGGGCTTCGGATATCTTTTCCGACACCTTCTTTTTAACCTCCCGCATTCCTTCGTCCTGTTTCCGCATATTTTATTCATTTACTAGTACTGGGGGATGAGGGAAGGTCTTCGAGCCAGAAGATATTTTTGTCTCCTATATATTTTGGCCCGAGATATTTCGTAAAATATTCCCCATCAGCCTTGCAGGCATATCTTCCGTCACTCTCCGGCAACCTCTCATCCGCCTTCACCCATCTACAGGCTCCTGAGTTGTTGGAGTGAGCGACGGCGTTCCATTTTGCTCCGTCAACGAAGGCCTCTTGGCGGATATGGCCATAAAAATCATGAGGCGGGAATTTACTTATATAGTCAAAAGCCGCGATCCATGCCGCATCCTTCCTTTGCGCCTCATGGCATTTTTCCCATTCTGGGTTGAGATAGCTGCTCTTTTCTTCAAGGCTCATCTCCTGCCATTGCTGTTGGTCGCAGATATTGATGTATTTGACCGGCTCCCCCTCACCCGTGGGAGCGGCTGGTGGCTGGGCGGCGGTCCCTGGTTTATCGGCTGGGAAGGATGCCGCCGCCTTTAACGTTGTTATTTCAGCTATCAAATCGTAAAGTCTTTTCCCTTGACGCGACCACTCCAAATTCGTCGGGTTGGACATCATGCGATACATTTCGAACATAGCCCAAGTTTTTGTCTGGCATTTTTCCTGGGTTCTATGTATCCACTCGCGGACGTCTTTGGGCAATTCATCGAAAGACAGGCGGCCGATATCAGATATTTCCTGATCAGGGTCGCGGACATCGGGGAGGGATTTTAGATGACGGTATGTGTCCCGTAAAGCCGTTTCGTATCCTTCGGCAAATCCGCGCGAGTGATCGGTTATAAATCGGTATTCGCGCTCAACGGCTTTTTGGGCTTTAGCCACAAATTCGTCGAGGACGGCCTGCGGTATTTCTATCTCTGTTTTATTCATTGTTGATGATTTTATTTGTGATCGCTTCCGCAAAATGGATTTCCGCAGATAGGGCATACCCTCAAGTCTTCAATCTTCGGCTCTGGCTCTCGTATCGTTACTGTTTTTATTGGCTCGTACCGAGGATACCCTATCTGCTTTATAATATCAAGCGCGCGGCCCCGAGCGTGTATAAGATGGAAAATGGCCTCGTCTATGCGTCGTCCTCCGTGACCGTATGCTGCCCTCGCATTAGAAATACTCTCCTCAAGCTGGTCAAAATTGTAGAGCATTTCCGCCAACTCCTCCGGCTTTATCTCTTCTCCCCCTACATGTTCTTTGTCTGACATTTATTTTATTTGAATTTTAAGTGAATGAAAATTCCAATTACAGCCCATCCTACCATCCCGATAAAAAATACTTGCAGCATATGAGAAAAGTAAAGCTGGCCGGTTATCACTATTGCGGCCAGCCAAAGCGCAAAATATATGGTCGCAAGAATCATTGCCGTATTCTCTCCCCCTACATGGTTTTGAGTGCTCATTGTTCATTTTTGCGGCTTTGTCAGCCTGGTTGTCTTATGGCCAGCCTCACGGGCGGCTTTATCTCGATCCTCAAAAGTATTATGATGAGGTCGGCACACGGCTAGAAAATCGTCTACCTTAAGCAATTGCTTTCCCGATCTCCCTGCCTTATGGTGGATATCTGTGCTCGGCGCCTCGCAGCCTTCGACTTGGCAAATAGGATGATCAATTAAGAATTTTCTCTTTACGGGCGTGTATTGTCGGTTCTGCTTTGCGCGTTTTTTGCTGGCCGGCTTGATCTTTTTACGGTCCTTGTTGGATGCCGACTTCTTCCCCGGCGATTTAGGGGCCCTGGCAGTCCTTTCCTGCGGCTCGAGGTCGAGCGCCGGGTTTTCCTCCGCCTTCGCAGGTTTACCGCCAGAGCCGGGGTCCGTGTTTGTCTTGACGCCATTTTTCAGGTCTCGGCGGCGCTCAAGGTAGGATTTCTCACTCATGGGTGAATT
>Ga0210390_10000254_pt1 | contig 58989 bp, 56 predicted proteins | sample IncBWH11OmetaG_FD_161050 | JGI IMG/M metagenome (GOLD analysis project Ga0210390, IMG submission 161050) | Forest soil microbial communities from Barre Woods Harvard Forest LTER site, Petersham, Massachusetts, United States - Inc-BW-H-11-O ... | reverse complement strand
CGGGGTGGGTGGCCTGCGCGCGCCGTTCCCGGTTCTCGCCGGCCTCGCGCAGCACCCGGTAATAGGTCGATACCGAGCCGAGGTAGGTGCCCTCGTCCAGCAGCGTGGCCCAGATCTCGCCGGGGGCCAGGTCAGCGAACCGGTCGCTGTGCAGCACGGCCAGGATCGCGGTCCGCTCGGCCGGGGCCAGCGCCCGCGGCTGGACCCGCTCGGCGTGCGGGACCGGGGCTGCCTTCGGCGGCCGGGGGGCTGAGCCGGTGCCGCCGGTACCAGGTCGCCTGCGGCACGCCCGAGGCCGCGCACGCTGCCCGGGTGCCGATCCTCGGCGCCAGGGCAGCGATCGCCTCATCGGTCACTGACTCGACCCGGGCTCGGTGTCCGCGCCCTCGGAGATCGTCTCCAAGAGCGCCTGCAGTTTTGCCTGCACATCCACCACGAAGCGGGCCTTAGCCAGCTCCCGCTCCAGCTTGGCCTTCTCTTTGGTCAGCCGGGCGATCTGCGCATCCCGCGGATCAGCCGCCGGACGGCCCCGCGGCCGCGCCGGGCCGGCCAGCGTGCCGGCGTCCCGGGCCCGCCGCCACTCGACCACGTGACTGGAATACAAGCCCTCCCGGCGCAGCACCGCGCCCTTCTCACCGGTCGCCGCCGCGTCGTACTCGGCCACCACGTCCAGCTTGTACTGCGCGGTGAACGTCCGCCGGCGGGCCCGCTCGGGCACCTCCGGATCCGGGCGCTCCTGCCGCTCGCCGGTCACCCGTCCAGCATCGCCGGCCACCAGCGCACGGTCGAGCACGGTCACGGTCATCTCAGGGGATCTCCATCCCCGCCCTCGGGGTAGTCAGTGGTTACTGAGGGGCGGGCGCCTCACGACAGCTTGGCAGAGAGGGCTCCGGCTGGCGGTCAAAGCCAGCTTGGACTGGGTCTGCAGGCTAGAGCGGCGTTCGCGCAGCCTGAACCAGTTCATGGACATCTCGTCGAGCACCATCAATCCCTTCTGCCTGATCCCGCACGCAGATAGCGGAACTCGCACACTTAACCACAACCCGTCTGCGCACAGGCGTAATGTCCTCAGGGATCGATCCCGGTCCTGCGGCTGAGGTCAGCCTGGCTCGCGAGCCCCCACTCATCGAGTGCGGCCAAGAGGCGGTAGTGGTAAGTGCGAAGGCCGTGGCCGTATGACTCGAACCCGGCGGCGAGGAGATCTGACGAGCGGGCGAAGGTCCGGCTTATCAGCCAGGTCGGACGATCCTTAACGCGGGCGGGAGTACGGCTTGGCGGCTCAAGCCCACTAGCCCGGTTGCTCGTGACGGACCGGGCACGGTCATCGCATCTGAGCGAACCTGCACTAGATCGCTGACTGTTTCGGCCACCGCCTGCTGATCAGCCGGACGTCCCTACGGAGGAACCGCCAGCCATCCGCCGTCCGGATTAGCTCGTCGTGGTATTTCCCGATCACCATGGCGCCGTCTGGCCAGGGTCCCCACACGTTGACCCAGGCCGTGGCGCGGTCAGCGCCGTCGTGTACGTCGAAGACCGTATTAGTGTGGAAGTGAGCCAGCGGATGCGTCGCCGACCGCATATGGGCGATGATGTCGGCCAAGCCGTGGCAGGCGACGCCCAGTTCCCCGATTATGAAGGAGCCGTTCCCGGCGAACACCTCGCCGAGCCGGTCCCACTCCAGGTCATCGATGAGATGGCCGTACAGGTTGACGATCCGATCGATCTGATCCCGGTCGTTATTGTCCACAGTTCCTCCGGCTTGTATGTCGTCCACGTAGGAAACTATGTCCGCAGCCGACCCCGTACCGGACGCCGTCGTTCCAGTGGTGAAATTGCCCGGGTTGGCTGGTCGGCAGCTGGCTACCGTTCACTGCGTCGGCTGATCCTGCCCGCCTGCGGCGGACCTTGGCCGCCGGTCGCGGCGTGCCGGACCCGGTTCGCGTGCCCGAGACTGATCGGAGCGTTGCCATGCGCACTGTGCTGCCTCTTGTCCATGACATCCACGCGGCAACGCCGGATCTTCCGTGGGCTGGGCTCGGTGAAGTTGCCGCCACGGTCGAGCGGCTTGGCTTTGACGCCGTCTATGTCACCGATCATCCGTTCCCGCACCCCGATTACGAGGCACACGGCGGGCATCATTCCCTTGATCCTTTCGTCGCGTTGACGGCCGCGGCCTGCGCCACTAGCACACTCCTGCTGCAGACCCTCGTCCTGGTCATGCCGTACCGCGATCCCTTCATCACGGCCAAGGCCGCCGCGACCGTCGATCTCGTCTCCGGCGGCCGTCTGATGCTCGGGCTCGGTTCCGGCTACCAGGAACAGGAACTCGCGGCCTTCGGAGTCGCGGCCGAGGGTCGCTTGGAGCTGACGGCGCGCAGGCTCGAGCTGATGACGCTCGCCTGGAGCGGCGAACCCGTCCATATCGAGCAGCCGGATCTGCATATCGCGGGCAACGTCATGCTGCCGCGCCCTGTCCAACTGCCCCACCCGCCACTGTGGATCGGCGGGAACTCGCGCGCGGCCATCCGGCTTGCCGTCGACGCCGGGCAGGGCTGGGTCCCGTTCATCAATCCGGCGGCCGGCAAGTCTGCCCGTCGTACCAGTCAGCTCGATTCGCTGGACGCCCTGGCCGGCCGCATCGAATACCTGGGTGAGTACGCCAGCGCGCGGGGCCGGAGCGAGCCGGTCGAGATCGCGTTCTCGTTGCCGCTGCGCGACAGCGCCGCCGGCAAGCCGCTGTCTGCCGGTGAGATCATCGACACCGTGGGGAATCTCGGCGCACTGGGCGTGAGCTGGGTACGGATGCGCCCGGATCACTACATGCAACCGGCGTCGGGGTGTCCCGGTTACCTTGACCAGATCGAGAAGATCGGCGCTGACCTGCTGCCATTGATTCGGCCGATCAGATGACGGTCCACCCGTGGAACCGCGACTGCAACGGCACCCGAGGTCCGGCATGGTTTTCTCGTAGCCCCACCGATAGAAATGGCATGATCCCGTGGTCGATCAAATACGATATGTTGCCGAGTGCTACGGTCAGGGCCCGTGCGTGGTACTGCTCCCCTCGCTCGGCCGCCCTGGCGCGGACTGCGATGATCTCGCATCCCGGCTGAACGTGGCCGGGTTCTCGACGGTCGTCTTGAGCCCTGTCATCCGCGACGTTCCAGACGCCAGCCCATTCGGTCCCGACGATTATGAAATTCCCCGCACAATATGGCCGGTCACGGGAAAACATGGCCAGACGTTCGAGGATCTCGCCGATGTCGTCGCCGGGGTCGTGCACGAGACCGCAAGCGAACCTGTTCACCTTATCGGTCACGCCTACGGCCAGGCCCTGGCGCGTTGCACGCTCATGCGTCATCCCGAAATGGCTCGGTCGCTTACGCTGCTGGCCTGCGGTCGCGGGGTTGCCTCTGACGAGCTCAACGTCAGCGTCCGGGCGTGCTTCGACTCTGACCTCGCCAAACGCGATCGCCAAAGCCATCTGGCCCACGTGGCCCGCGCGTTCTTCGCGCCGGGGAACGATCCGGCGGAGTGGGCGGACGGCTGGCTCGGTGATGTCGCCGTGCTGCAGATGGAGGCGCTGCTGCACACGCGCCCGACCTGGCGCACGGTCTCATTCGATCCCACGCCCGTGCTCCTCGTCCAGGGACTGCAGGACGCGCTCGCGCCACCGGATGACGGCCGGCATTACGCCGCGGAACACCCGCAGGTAAAGCTCGTCGAAATCGAAGGTGCCGGACATGCTCTGCTTCCCGAGCGGCCGACTGAGCTGGCTGAGGCGTGCTTGCCGTTTCTCAGCCAGGTGGCAGGCGGAAACTAGCCGTACTACGGTCGCTCACCGGCTGGACGTGGCAGCCCGAGGTTGCCGCGAAGCGTCCCGCCCTCGGCGTAGTGCGTCCGGAACAGGCCCCTGGCCCGCAGTTCCGGGACAAGCCCTTCGGTCAGTGCATCCAGTCCGGCACCGAGATGTGAGACTTCGATGTTGAACCCGTCGCAGGCGCCCGCCCGGAACCACTCTTCCATCTTGTCGGCTACCTGCTGCGCGGTGCCCACCACGACGAGGTGACCCGACGCGATCACCCGTTCGTAGATGAGCTGGCGGAGCGTATAACCCTCCCGATGCGCCAGGGCGTAGAAAAGGCCGTAACGACTCCGTCCGCCTTCGACGTCTTCGGGGCGCGGCAAAATATCGGTGGGTATCGGTTCGTCCAGCGCCAAGCCGGACAAGTCGACGTCTGCCAGAAACGAACTCAGGCTCTGCCGGCCGGCCACCACGTCGATCCGTTCGGCCAGCATCGCGGCGATCTCGCGAGCCGCCTGCGCGGTCTCCCCGATGATAGGCAGGATTCCCGGCAGGATGCGGACGTGATCCGCTTCGCGCCCGCGGCGCTCGGCCGAGCTCTTCAGGGTCTTGTAAAAGCGCCGGGCATCCTCCAGCGCATTCTGCGCGGTGAAGACGAGCTCAGCCCACTTCGAGGCAAACTCGATGCCCTCCGCGGAGGATCCCGCTTGTACGAGCACCGGCCACCCCTGCGGCGGGCGAGGGGTGTTCAATGGGCCTGCGACCCGGAAATACTTCCCCTGGAAGTCCACCTTGTGAATACGCTCCGGTCGGCCCCATTGGCCGCGCTCAACGTCGTTGATGATCGCGTCGTCTGCCCAGCTGTTCCACAGTGCCGTTACTACTTCCAGGTACTCTTCCGCGACCGCGTATCGCTCCGAATGCCCGCCTAGGGGCTGGGTGAAGTTCCCGTTGCCGCTGACCGACGTGACGATATTCCATGCCGCGCGTCCGCCGCTCAGGTGATCGAGCGACGCGAGGTACCGGGCAACATTGAACGGTTCTGTGAAGCTGGTAGAGATCGTCCCTGCCAGCCCGATGTGCTTCGTTACGGCGGCGAGCGCCGACAAGGTGGTCACCGGCTCGAACTTGCTGATGTACGGATCGGTGGCCTCGGCCGGTTCTACCGTGAGGCGGTCACCCAGGAATATTGCATCGAGGCCAGCACGCTCGGCTGCAAGTGCTATATCGGCAACGAACGACAGAGTAGTGACCTCACCGGATCGGTTCCCTGGCATGCGCCAGCCGCCCCGGTGGTAGGGAATGGGAGACATAAACAGGCACAGGGTCATGTCCTGAATAGTCACAGTACCTCCACAGTTTTCTGTGACCTATTACGCTGCGGTCCTGCCGACCGTAATGTTAAAGCGCTCGTATCTTTCCTGGCGCCAGCCGGCACGAAGGGCAGGCGGATCCGCATCGTCGATCAGGTAACCCATCGAGGCGATTCGATGCACGATCCTGACAACGGCGCCGGTGTGATCGGCCGGGGTCGTGCCGGGGCCGTGGCGATCGTGTGACACCGCAAGCGGGCGGCCTATGCACTTGTGCGCTCCGCCGCCGAATCCGAAGCCATACGGCTGGACGCCCTTGCGGACTTCGCGATGTGGGTTGAATGACGCCGCGTCCGGTCCGAAGACGGCCTGATCCCTGTTCACCGCAGGGATGTCGATGAAGACCTTCTGTCCTGCCCTGATGCGGCGCCCGCTGCCGAGCACCAGGTCGTTGTATGCGGTCCGTGTCAGGCCGGGCGGCGGGTGCAGCCGGATCGCCTCGAAGACGCACCTTTGCAAGAAACCGAAATCCTGCGTTTGCGACACATCGCCCGGGTGATGACTGATCCACTCATGCAGATGGCGCAGCGTGGATGCGATTGCCATGGTGCTGCTGTCAGTTGAGGCGAGGAGATACAGGATCACCTCGCGGAGAACCACGTCCCGCGGCCGGCCCGGCAGGTGGAGAAGGAGAAGCGTAATGAGGTTGGACGGCAAGTCCTCACGCGCGATTCGCCCAGCGTCATGCTCATTGACGCGCTCAAGGCAGGTTCGCCACGCGGTATCGAAAATTCCGCGATCGAAGCGCTGGGCCACGGCAAGTGATTGTTCCCGTACCTCGCTGGCGTCGCCTTCCTTCCATTGCACCGCGGCGGCGGTCGCGAACTGCCTTACGTATTCGCTCAGCTCGGTCCACCACTGGTCCGATCCGTCAGGGCACAGACCAACGAGGCGGGCCGTCACCGGAAGCAGGCAGAAGCGCGCGAGCTGAAGCAGGTCCAGCTTCTCCGGCCGCGTCAACGACTCCACCGGCGCGAGGCGCCCGTCAAGCGCGTCGTTCAGTACGTCGAACTCAAGGCGTTCCAGCGCGGCACGCGTGAAGAGCGAGTTCTCTATCCGGCGCCGCTGTGTATGGTCATCGCTGAAGATCACGGTCAGGGTGTCCGCTTTTAGCGGCATCATCGCGATGTCGGCGTCCTTGTCTATCCGGAGCTCCCGCGCCCGCAGAAGCAGCTCGGATGCTTCGTCATACCTCGTGACCGTTTCCGCATCGGCTATGTGCTTGAGCTCGCGCAAGTCCTCCCTCCTTCCACCGGCTAAACCCGCCCATCGGCTGACGGCCTTGCGCATCGAGTTCACATTCGACACGGGTTTCCCGATCATAGATGCCGCCGCCGGGCCTGCCTCGGCGTGTTTCACGGATGGAAAGACGCCGGCCGGTCATCCCGCTAGCCCGGCCACGCCCTTGCCTCCGGCCACCTTCAGGCCCATCTCCAGCAGGGCCGGCGCGGCGTCCGTGAGCCCGGCCGACAGGTCGTCGAGTGCCTGCCCGGCCCGGTGCCGGTAATTGATTCCCTCCATGATGGTGGCGAGCTTGAGGCATGCTAGCCCGAGGCAGGCGTCCAGATGATCCGGCGGCAGGCCCGTCTGCGTCAGGTACACCTCGAGGATGCGGTCACGAGACCAGAAACCGGGGCCGACCGTGAGGCCCCTGGCCACGTTGACGTACTGCCGGAGGACATCGCCTGGCTGCTCCCAGTACGCGAGCAGCAGCGCCAGGTCCATCAGCGGATCCCCGAACGTGGACATCTCCCAGTCCAGAACGGCCCGGACCGCGAGGAATGACGGGTCTAGGACCAGGTTGTCCAGGCGGTAGTCGCCGTGCACGAACGTGGCCGGATAGTCCCTCGAGAGGCGGCCGACTTCTTCGGTCAGCCAGCCCGCCAGCCGGGCGAAGGCCGGCAGTTCCGTGGTCTGGTTGCGCTGCCATTGGTCAGTCCAGCGGGTGACCTGGCGGCGCAGGTAGCCGATAGAGCTGCGGGACCGGCCTGGCTCGGCCTCGGGCGCCGGGACGGCGTGCAGTCGGGTCAGCACTCCCGCGAGTTCGGCGCTGAGCCTTCCCGCTTCGGCGTCGGAGAGGCTTTGCGCCGCCGCGGCGTCGGCGATGATCCGGCCTGGAACGTAGTCATAGATAAGGAACGTCACGCCGATGACCGAGTGGTCGGTGCACAGGGCGCGTGGCCGTGGCGCGGGGAAGCCGCTCCCCGCGAGCAGCGACAAGGTGCGGTGCTCTCTGGCCATGTCGTGCGCGGTCGGCGTGACATGGCCGAGCGGCGGCCTGCGCAGCACCCAGCGCCTGTCCGGTGGCTGGGCCAGCACACAGGTCAGGTTGGACCGGCCCCCGGCCAGCAGCCGGGCGGTCAGGCGTGCGGCGGGGTCGTAGTCCGCCAGTACGGTCGGCAGGTATCTGGTCAGTGCGGCCAGGTCGATACCGGGAACGCTATCGTCGGCGCCGACGTCCATGATGAACCCTATTCGTGCCCGCGGTCGGCAAGCTGGCGGGCTCGGTCCCGCAGCACGTTTTTCTGGATCTTCCCGGTGGAGGTCTTCGGCAGGGGCTCGAAGTACACCTGGTCGGGGGCCTTGAAGTGAGCTAGCCGGTCCCGGACGAAGTCGGTGAGCTCGCGTTCGGTCAGATCGGCCCGTTCGGTGCTGACGAAGGCGACAGGCCGCTCGCCCCAGCGGGTGTCCGGCCGGGCCACCACGGCGGCCTCCAGCACGTCGGGATGAGCCGCGAGCACCTTCTCGACCTCGACCGAGGCGATGTTCTCCCCGCCGCTGATGATGATGTCCTTGCTGCGGTCGGTGAGCTCGATGTACCCGTCAGGGTGGACAACGCCCAGGTCGCCAGTGTGGAACCAGCCGCCGCTGAATGCCTTTTCGGTGGCGCCGGGATCGTCGAGGTAACCGGCGGCGACGGTGTTGGAACGGATGAGGATCTCACCGGTGATGCCGCTGCCGGGCGGCACCGGCCGCAGCTCGGAGTCTGCGACCCGGACGTCGGCCACCGAGATCGCGGGCACCCCCTGCCTACTGAGCTGCTTGGCGAGTTCGGCTATGGGCAGGTCGGACCAGCCTGGCTGGTACTCGCAGACCAGCGATGGCCCGTAGGTCTCGGTCAGACCGTACAGGTGCGTCACGCTGATGCCCATCTGCTGCACCGCGGCGATGGTCTCCTTCGCCGGCGGAGCCCCGCCCACCGCCGCGCGAAGCTGGCCGCGGGCGCGGAAGCCGCGTCGCGCTCCGGCCCTGGCGAGCTCGCTGAGCACGACGGGCGCGCCGCACAGGTGCGTGACGGGGTAGCGCTCAGCCAGGTCGAGAGCTGCGAGGGCGTCGAATGAGGGCAGGCATACGTGGGTGGCGCCGACGGCGATGCCCCCCCAGGTCATCGACCAGCCGTTGCAGTGGAACATGGGCAATGTCCACAGCAGGCAGCTGGCGGCGGTCAGCTCGAATTCCAGGGCCACGCTGACCGCGTTCAGGTAGGCGCCCCTGTGCGTGTACACCACGCCTTTGGGACGCCCGGTGGTCCCGCTGGTGTAGTTCACGGTGATCTTGTCGTCCTCGTCGGCGGGCAGCTCGAGGCCGGAACCATCCTGCCTCGCGACCCACTCGTCGAAGGCCGTCGCACCGGGCAAGGCCCCGGCCGGAGCGCCGGGGAGCAGCACCACCCGCCGAACGGGCAGTTCGGCCGCGCTGCTTAGCGCCAGCCGGGGGAGCAGTTCAGCGGACACGAGCAGGATCTGGGCGCGGGAATGATCCAGGATGTCGTGGTACTCGCCGGCCGCCAGGCGGGTATTCAGCGCGACCAGTGCCGCGCCGCTGCCGGGCACGCCGAAGTGGGCAGCCAGCAGCCATCGGCTATTGAAGTCAAGCACGGCCACCCGATCGCCCGCCCGCACGCCGTCGGCGCGCAAGGCACCCGCCAGCGCATCGCAGTCCCTGCCGAACTCGGCGTAGCTGACAGGCGTCCCGTCCCCGTCGACCACCGCGATCTTCTCCGGGAATACCCGCCGGGCACGCGCCAGAAAACTGAGCGGACTCAACGGCACATGATTGGCTGGGCTGATCATCACGCTCTCCCACGGCAGGCTGAATCGCTCTTAACCGTCTACTTGGTCTGGCGTTCCGAAGGAAGCCTAGTTCAGCCGCTGGAACGGCCATATGTCTTCTAGCCTGCCCCTTAGTTACCGTAAGACACGGTAGGCCTAGCCGTCTGTCCGGCTAGCCGGGAGCTAACCCTGTGTCCGGGAAGGAATTCATCGTGACCATTCGCAGGCTGCTGGACGTTGACGAGATCATTCGCCTTCGAGCGCGGTGCTGCCATCTTCTGGACCACAAGGACTGGGATGGTTTCGCCGAACTGTTCGCTGCTGACGCTGTGCTGCGAACGGGACTTGCCGGAGGTCCGGGGGTTGTGGAGCGCCGAGGGCGGACAGCGATCGCAGAGTTTGTCCGGGAACGGATGGGCTCGGCCGCGTCAAGTCATCAGGTGAGCGCGCCCGACATCCAGGTGCTGGCCGAGGATGGCGCGCAGGGAACCTGGGCGGTGCACTACCTACAGGAGGGCAACCGGCTAACCGGTTACGGGTTCTACCACGACGAGTATGTCAAGCAAGACGGCCGGTGGTTGATTCAGCGCGTGACACTCGAGACAACGATCCGTTTCGGCACCCTCGTGAGCTTAAATCCGATGCCATCACGCGCCGAGCAATAGCAATCCTCCGCTGACCGCCAGGATCTGCCCGGAGACGAAGCGCGAGCCGCTGCTGGCCAGGAACACCAGCACCGAGCCAAGGTCCTGTACGGGATCACCATGCATGTCCGTGCCAAGCGAACTGGCTACCGGGCGCAGCTGCGAGACCCGCTTCTTCCTAGCCTCGGCAACCTCCTCGCCGACGTAGTCGCGGAAGCGCTGGGTGCCCGGTGTCTCAACCGACGGATCGACGGCGTTGACCGTGATCCCGTACTGTCCCCAGGCCTTGGCCGCGGACCGCGTCCAGCTGTGCACCGCCCCCTTCGCCGACGCATAGCTCGCGGAAATTGGGGACCCCATCACGGCCTCGGCTGATCCGAGATTGATGATCCGTCCGCCCCGGCCCCGCATCGCCCGGAACGCAGCCTGATTGACAAATATCGTCGCCTTTACGATGTTAGCCAGCACTGTCCAGGTTGTCCTCGGTTATCTCCCCGGCCGGCCCGGGCAGCCACGTCCCCGCGGCATGCAGAGCGGCGTCAAGGCCCTCCATGTGGGCCGTCGCCGCCGCAACTGCCCGGTCAGCCTGTTCGGGCAGCTGCAGATCGCAGTGCAGCCAGGTAGCGGCATCGGCCAGCTTGGCCGGCGGCGGCGTCTTCCTGTAGGTCGCGGTGACCATCGCCCCGGCATCGGAAAACACTTGGACCGCCGCCGCTCCGATTCCGCTTGCGGCACCGGTTACCAGAATTCGCCTATCCTGCAGCGGTTGGTCCATGAATCCGCCCATTTTGCCGTCGAATGTTGCGCTGCAGGCTACGCCATTCCCGCAATACAAACAGCTCAGCGTTCCAGGTACGAACTGGTGCTCAGGAAGTGCACCGAAACGGCTCGCCGGACCTCCATCCCGGCACTGGGTGCGCTGTCTGCGCCGTGGCGGCGTCGTCGAATCCTATGACCTGGCGTTTCGCATACGGAACGAGAACGCCGCCGGAAGATCTGCCTGGTAGCCGGCGTACTGCCCAACCTAGCCAGGCACCGGTCGCTGGCCAGCGAGGGGATAGTAACGATATGGACCGAAGTTTCCAGTGGCGAAACAGGCCGGACTGCCTGGTCGGCCGTCGGGCTACGATCCGCCGCAAGCTCTGCGGCCTAGATCGGCCAGGTGGCAGGGTGCGTTAGGCCACAGGACGGGCCGCAGTCCCAGCCACCCGGAATGGCCACCGGAGGGGAAGGAAACGTACGTAGATGCGCAAGAGAAATGTTTCCATATTCATCGCAGCGGCGGTCGTGGTCCTTTCCGCCGCCGCATGCAGCAGTAGCGGCAGTAGTAGCGCTGCCAGCGGCGGTTCCAGCGCCGCGGCGACGGGGAGCACGATCTCGGTGGTCGTGCCCTGTCAGGTCACCGGCCCGGTTCCGTACCCGGAATGTGCGAGCTCTGTTCAGGCCTACTTCGATCAGGTCAACGCGACTGGCGGGGTCAACGGGCACAAGCTCAACGCAGTCATCTGCGACACGCAGGATAGCGCGGTGACCGAGGTGGACTGCCTCAAGAGCGGGGTTGCCAATCCGTCCGTCGTCGCCTTCGTCGGGCATACCGGCTTTACTCCGAGCACGGACACGGGGATCGCCGATATCGGCATCCTTGCCAACACTCCCGCGCTGACCATGGCTCCGAACGACTTCACGCTTGGCAGCTTCTCCGGTACCACCGGCGGCGACTCGGGCGCCAAGTTGATCCAGCAAGTCTTGCTGGCCAAGGGCATCAGCAAGCCGGGGATTATAGCCTGCACGCTCGAGGGCTGTATCGCCGACGTGAAAGGCACGCAAGCGTTTTACGCCCCGCACGGCATCAGCGTCAAGGTGGTCACCGCCTCGCTCACTGCGGTGGACCTGACCCCGCAGATGACCGCCTTGCAGCACGCGGGCGTCAACTTGGTGAATGTCGCCGAGGGCACGGGGGGCGTCGTCGGCGCGATAAAGGCGGCCGGCGGCCTCGGTTACACGCCCTCGTTCAATCTCAGCTACTCTGCCGACTCCGCCGAGGTTCTCACCCAGCTTCCTGCCGCGCCAAACATTTACGTGCCGACGATGTTCAACCCCATGTCGTCGGCCCGCGCGGCGTACAGCCAGATGATGAACACCTACATCGGCACGGGCAAATGGTCGTTGTCGTATGCCGGGCTGAACGCCTATCTGGGGGCGCAGGCCTTCGTCGATGACCTCAAGGGCATCAGTGGGCCCGTCACCCGGGCCTCGGTGCTGGCCGGGATGAAGAAGATCACTGACTTCTCCTCACCGCTGCTGGGCGCGCCGATCGACTTCGCAAAGGCGCCGGTCGCCGCGTACCCCGCCATTTACAACTGGTACTGGTATGCGGCGCAGGTAAAGAACCAGGCTCTGGTACCGATGGGCGGAGCCGTGAACATGGCATCGGGAGCGTAGACCGAGGCCTAGATCAGCCCTCTAGGAGCGTCGCCGGACTCATGAGTTCGGCCCGTGCGGTCAGAGTCGCGGGCGACGCGCTATCTAGAAAGTTCAGGACGACGTGATCCGCTCCTGCGTTGAAGCAGGAGCGGATCCGTCGTTCCAGCTCGGCCGGTTCGCCCCAGGCAACCAATACGTCGAAGAGCCGATCCGAACCGGAACCGCGGGTTTCGGATTGGGCCCATCCGAGCTCGATAAGGTTGTTGCGGTAGTTCTCGAATGCCAGCATCCGTGCGCAGAACACGTCCGCCTGTGCGCGGGCGGCATCCCGTGACCGGGCGACTACGATCGGAAGGGAAACGGCTAGAAACCGCTCTCCCAAAATAGCGCGGGCTTGTTTGGTGTGCTCAAGCGGCACGAAATAGGTGTACGCGCCGTCCGCGGCGGTGGCGGCCAGCCGTAGCATCCCTTTGCGGAGAGCGCCGAGCACTACGGGCGGTGACGGTGCGGCCGGGCCCGCCCAGAGTTCACCGGCGGAGTGAACGTGCGACAGATAATCACGCATGAAGTCCACCGGAGCCTCATACCGGTGCCCGCGTCGCTCGACGTTGGGCCGATGAGAAGTCCCGAGGCCCAGCACGAAGCGGCCGCCGGACGCCTCGGCAAGCGATCGACCCGCATGGGCGGCTGCATAAGGATCCCGCGCCTGCGCCACGGCTATGCCGGTAGCGACGACGATCTCCGATGTCGCCGCGACCAGGATCCCGGCCTGGACGAATGCCTCGCGCGCCATGCCCTCCCCGAACCATATGCAGGAGTAGCGCAGCGCCTCGGCCGACCGGGCGACAGCCCGCAGTTCGGAGGCGGGAAATTGCGACGTGGCACTGAAGGATATGCCGACGGACCCGCGCAGATGATCAAGTACTGAAGCCAGGTTTCTCATTGTATTTTCTCCCGGGGCGGAATCCTGCCACCGATCGATTCGGTGACCCGGCCGGATACTTCTTGCATGTGACGCACGTAGCATTTCAATTGCTCTTGACTATTCAGCGGTTGGGTCAGCCGGACGCCAAGCGAGATCGGCGCCGTGCCGTCCACGCCGAATACGGGAACGTAGATGAAGCGCACCTCATGTGCTTGTTCCGCGGAGAAATCAAGGGGGTCAATGGGCAGGGCGGCCACCGTCTCTCGCTGCTCGGCCGACATCTCCGCGTACGTGCTCGGCAGCCGGTGCTGGCCTGCCATCGCGGTGAGCTGGCTGCGATGCGGGCTGTCAATCATCACCGAATATCCGCGCTGCCGCGCCTGCTCGAGCCGCCGCAGGTAGGTCTGCCGCTGCCGGGTGGATCCGACTCCGCTTAGCCAGGACTCGATCTGGTCCGGCTCCTGCCACGCCATGATGTTGCTTCCGATCGGCACGACAGCCGGATAGCGCTGTCCCACCGTCGCCCATGTCGGGTCGTCTAGTCCTCCCGCGCTGGCCAGCAGGACGAGTTCGTGCCCGACGATGCTCATCGCGACAACCTGGCAGTCCAGGGCCGCCGCCGCCTGGTCCATCTCGCCGCGAGCCAGGTCGACAATGCGCAGGTGCTCGGAGAATGCCGCGTCGTTTGCCGCCATGGACAGCGGCGCGAAGCGCCCGTAGCCGCCACGGAAGAACAGCAACGGCAGTGAGTGGCTCTCGATCTCGAGCTCGCGCACCCGGCCAATCACGATCTCGTGGTCGCCCGCCTCGTGGACCAACTCGAGGTCGCAGTCGATCCAGGCCACCACACCGGTGATTACCGGAGAGCCCGAAGGAGCGGCCCGCCAGCTCACGTCACGGAACTTATCCGGTGCCTTCGTCGCGAACGCTCGGCAGACGGACTCCTGCCCGGCCGACAGGATGTTCACGCAGAATGCATTCGCAGGCCTGATCTTGGGCCAGCTTGACGAGGTCTTGTCGGGCATGAAGGCCACGAGCGGCGGATGCAGGGACAGCGAGGTGAAGGACCCCACGGCCAGGCCGGCCGGCAGACCGTCCGCCGCGATGCCCGTCACCACACAGACGCCGGTCGGATACTGCCCGAGCACCCGGCGGAACCGTTCATCGGAGGCCTCGCGGCTCGCCGTCTCCTCCACGCCTGCAGCACCGGGGGTCAGGCGGGCGTGCCCGCGGCGATCCAGTCGCGGAACAGCGCCACGTTCCCGGCCGGCCACGGGTCGTCGCAGGGCATTTCCCCGACCTCCAGGCGCTGCAGGATGAGCGCGGAGTGCTGCCGGACATCCTCGACGTTCCACAGGTCGAATGCCCATAGCATTTCGTCGCGGTCCTTCTCGCGGAATAGCGCTTGGATGTCAGTGAAGGACACCGCGGTCATCGCCACCGCCCTGTCGGCCGATGTGGTTGCCGCAGCGCCATCGCCCCGCCAGGTTCACCGAGTGAACCAGCAACCTGGTTGTCAACCCGCATCACGTCCTCCTCCGCGCAGCATCGCAGCCCCGGTGTCGGCCACCCCGGCACCGCCCGATTGCAGGCATGATCGTAAGCGCCGAATTTGCACCATGTCGAGACACGTGCCAGCAGTAGTCCGCGAACAGCGTCGCCCCGATCTCCGCTGGGCTCGCTAGTTAGCTGATACCATACGTGGCGCGATGTCGCAGCCGTCGCCCGAGGTCAATGCCGATCAGAGCCCTGTTCCACCTGCGAAACAAATCCTCCCGATCCTGCTTTGGAAGCGTTATAAATTGGATTGCGGATAGTTCGCGGGTCTGGCGGGCTTGACATATTCAACTTCGGGAATTCGATGCTGCCCGAACATGGGACACCGGTACGCGCAGCCGACGGCGAGAGGGAACGCACCCGCCTGGGCCGGTGAGCCGGGGCGCGAAAGGGATGGCAGACGAGCATGACCGAGCAGGTTGTCTTCAAGGTCAACACCGCGATCGTGGACTCCGAAGTCGAGGCCGTGCGCGAGTTGATCGGCCAGCCGCTCCGGCTTCCGCCGCCGTTCAACCGCGAGGCGACGCTGGACACTATCAGGCACTACGCGCTCGGCATCGGGGATGACAACCCGCTGTGGTGCGACGAACAGTACGGTGCCGCCTCGGCCTACGGCTCGGTCATCGCCCCGCCCACCTGGCTGTACAGCACGTTCGCGGCCGGGATCGGTCCTGGGTTCGGCGGGCTGCAATCGTTCCACGCCGGGGGTACCTGGCACTGGCTGCAGGTCGTGCGACCTGGCGACCGTATCCTCCCCGAGGCGGTGCTCACCGACGTCCAGCGCAAACAGGGCAAGCGCTCGGGCGAGATGCTGATTCAGATCGGCGAGGTAACCTACCGCAACCAGCGCGGCGAGGTGGTCGCCACGCATGAGGGCCGTCGTTTCCGCGTCCCGCGGCGAGCCAAGGGCGGCCTGAGCTACGAGCCCAAGCCGCCCTATCAGTACAGCGACGAGGAGATGACCGCCATCGAGGACGCGGTGGTTGCCCAGACCCGCCGGGGCACCGAGCCGCGCCACTGGGAGGACGTGGAGGTCGGCGCGGCGCTGCCGGACCGGGTCAAGGGGCCACTGGACTCGGCCACGATGATCGCCTATTACGCCGGCAACCTGCAGGCGATGTACAAGAGCGCGGACCTGGCCATCAAGTGGCGCCGCTTTGTCCGCGACCAACCCGGCGAAGTGCCGAACGCCCGTCCGATCGAGTGGCAGCTCGAGACGACGCCGCCCGGCATGGGCCACCACGATGCGCGGGTGGCTCAGGCCGTCGGGATGCCCAATACCTATGACAACGGGTGGATGCGGCTCGGCTGGATGAGCCAGGTCGTCACCGACTGGATGGGCGACACGGGCTTCCTGACCGACCTCGACATTTCGGTCCGGCTGCCGAACGTCATCGGTGACACCCTGTGGGCGCACGGTGAGGTCACCGCCAAGAGGATCTCGGGCGAGGAACACCTCGTCGACATCAGGCTGTGGGCCGACCGGCAAGACGGGGCGCTGAGCTGCGATGGCACGGCGACGGCGAGGCTCCCCTCACGTAGCGGCTGACGTGCTGACCGCATTAGGGCGCAGGTATAGGAAGGATTCGGATGGACCCGAGTAACAGGCTGGCCTCCATGGTCCTGGTGACGAAGTACGACGAGGCGGCCGAACTCCTGCTGCGGGCACGCGAGGTGTACCAGTCCAAGCAGAACGAGGCGGAGTACCTGCCGCTGAAGCGGGACACGCTGACCGTGCTGGCCGGGGAGGCACACAACGACCGGCGCCGGATGGAGACTGCCCTGTTCGCCCGGGCGCAGTTGCTCAGGTTCGAGCATTCGGTACTGCAGGAGTCGCTGAACCGGCAGTTGGCCAGGCTGGCCCGCCAGTCCGTAGGCCCAGGCGAGGCACTGCGGGCCGACCTGCTCCGGCTTAGCAGGTTCACCCTGCTGCCGGTGACCTCGGCGCTGGTGGGGCTGGATGTCCAGGACAACGACGAGTGGTGGGAGCGGCTGAGCGAGTTCGTGCGCCTGTTCGGCATCGCCAGTGCGTTGCAGTGGAAAGAGGGGGACATCGAGCAGGAGCGGGCGGAGACCCTTCAGGCTGCGGTCGATTTCGACGCCGAGATCTTCACCCCGGCGTGGGACCGGCGCGTCGGCCTGATCGCCCGGTATGACCGGGGTGAGCTGGCCCGCGAGGACCTGCCGCAGGACCTTATCACCGCGCTGCTCGCGCACCTGCCAGGGCGGCCGCGGGACGTCATCCTCCGCGAGGTGATCCTGTTCTTCAACGCGTCGACCGACACCAGCACGATGGCGGTGGCGACGGCCATCTTCCACCTCAGCGAATGGCTCCAGGATCATCCCGAGGACCGCGACCTGCTCGGCGACTACGGCTTCGTGCAGCGGGTGGCGTTCGAGGCGATCCGGTTGCACCCGCCGCCTGGCCTGATCCGGTCCGCCGCCGAGGACATAGTGCTGGCCGACGGCCGGCGTATCCCGGGCGGCAAGGAAATCTTCATCGACCTGAAGGCCGTCAACGCCGACGTGGACGTGTTCGGCCCGGACGCCGCGCAGTTCAACCCGCACCGCGACCTGCCGGCCGGGGTGAAGCCGTACGCTCATGGCTTTGGTGGCGGAGCGCACAAGTGCATCGGCCGGCCCCTGGCGATGTCGCACGACACGCACGACTCGGCTACCAGTGAGGACGGCGCGATCGGCGCGGTCGTGCGGTTCATCCGCCGGCTGCTGGAACTCGGCGTCCAGCTCGACCCCGCCAACCCGCCGACCGTGCGCACGGGCAACCGCCAGGAACGATTCGCCACCTTCCCCATCCTGCTCACCGAGCCGAGCGCGCTGGCACAACTCCAAGACGCGTAAAGAGGTGGCCGTGACGGGCGAGGCCGGAGTGCGGGATGCCCTGAAGGAGTGCCTGGAGCGGGGAGAGGTCGGTGTGCAGGTTGCCGTTTGCCGCGGCGGCGATCTGATACTCGATGAATCGATCGGCGTCCTGGCGGACGGTTCTGCTCGCCGGGTCGACTCCGGCACCCTGTTCCCGATCTTCTCCGTCACTAAGCTTCTGCCCATCATGGCGGTTCACCTCCAGGCCGAGCGGGGGCTGCTGAGCTATGACGTCCCGGTAGCCAGCTACTGGCCGCAGTACGCCGCCAACGGCAAGGCCCCGATCACCATCGGGCACGTGCTGGCCCACCGGGCGGGCGTGCCGAACATGCCCGAGGGCGTCACGATCGACAACATCGGCGACTGGGACTGGATGACCGGCCGGCTTGCCGAGGTCGCGCCGCTGTGGCCGGCCGATACGCGCAGCAGCTACCTCTCCTACACGTTCGGCTGGATCCTCGGCGAGGTGGTGCGGCGCACCGACCCTGAGCATCGCCCGTTCCGGCAATTCGTGATCGATGAGCTGTTCGAGCCACTCGGGATCACCGATTTCTACCTCGGCATACCCGACGACGACGCGGTAGAAGGCCGGATCGCCACACTCTCGAATCCGGGCTTCAAGCGCGCATCGGACCAGGTTGCCCCCTTCCGCAGCGCGGCCGTCCCGAAGGGACTCGAATCCGGCCCGGTCTTCAACGATCCCCGGCTGCGGCGGGCCGTGTTCCCCTCGGCTGGGGGAATCGCCAACGCCCGGTCGGTCGCGCGGCTGATGGCGGTGATCGCCAACCGCGGGGAGCTGGACGGGGTACGGCTGTACTCACCCGAACGGGTCGACAGCTTCCTTACGCTGCGCGAGGACCCGTACGCGGTCGACGAGGTGATCGGCAAGGCCGCGATCATGAGCTGGAGCGGGTTCCGCATGGGCAGTGACCATTCCAATCGCGAGCCCGTCATAGGGACCAGCCCACATGTGCTCAGCCACTCGGGCGCCGGCGGGTCGGTCGCCTGGGCCGACCTGGACGAGCGGTTCTCGGCTGCAATCTGCCACAACAGGATGCTCAGGCCCGACTCCGACCGCCCCGACAAGCACATGTTCCACGGCCTGGGCGAGGCCGTCCGCGCGCTGATCCGCTCCTCCGAAGCCGCCGGCCTGACCTGATCGCCTTGCGACCGCCCTGCGGGCCGCCTTACGGCCAGCCGGCGCCGGGCACGTCTACCTGCATCATCTCGATCCTGCTATGCGTCCCGCCAGGCTGATGGAGGCTCTCGCGCGTCGTGTCGGCCATGAGCATGAAAAGAGTGCGCCTGTCGCCGCCGCCCAGGACGCACGCCACGCCCCATCCGCCGTTCGTCTGCACCACGTCCAGCACGCTGCCGTCCTGGCCCACCCTCATATAAGCGGCCGCACTTGGCGAGGCGACCCATACGGCACCTTCCGAGTCCAGGCACAGTCCGTCGGTCATTGCCGTTCCGAGTTCGGCGAACACCCTTCGCTCGCCAAGCGTGCCGTCCGGGGCCACTTCGAATGACGTGATCTGGTGCCGCCACGTTTCCGCGACGACCAGTTGCGTCCTTTCGGGATTCACCGCCAGGCCATTGGGGAAGACAAGTCCGGTGGTAACATCGCGAATCTCGGCGTTTTCATCGATGAAGACGATGCCCTCTCCGAAATCGTCCGCATTCGGGAGCTTTCTGCGGACCACGGCGTCGACATAAGCACGGCCGCCGCCGTCGATGACCATATCGTTGAGGCTCTCGCAGGGGATTCCACCCAGATCGCAGTAGAGGCTCTGGTGCTCGCCCTCGATGCGAACCAGCTGCTTACGCGCCCGCACCACGACGATCAAGGATCCGTCGGGCAAGAATCCGAGCCCTGAGACCTCATCGTCGAACTCGGCGACAGTTTCGACATTGCCCAGCAGGTCGATCGACACTACCCGCTGCCCGATCATGTCCGAGACCCAGAGCTTTCCGTCGTGCCAGCGCGGCCCCTCCGCGAACTTCAGTCCGTCGGCAAGCAGCTTTCTGGATTCCGGATGCGGCATTCTCGCTCACCAGGTCCGATCGGCAACAGGCGTGTGAACCTGCCGGACATACTGCCCTAGGAGCGCAGCCGGCACCAATAACCAGTTTCGTCCCTGAAACCCCGCGAACCATCACTGGAACGAGTCTCGACACGGCGCAAATTCGGCGCTTAGCATCGTGCGTGCGATAGCCCGGATGCCGGGGCCGGGGTCATGCGGAGGAGGACGTAATGCGTTTCGAGAACCAGGTCGCCCTTGTCACCGGCGCCGCTCACGGCATGGGCCGGGTGCACGCGGCCCGGCTGACCGGCGAGGGCGCCTCGGTGGTGCTGACCGACGTAGACATCGACGTCGCGCAGAAGGCCGCCGACGAGCTGCCGAGGGCGATAGCGGTCCGGGCGGACGTGACCAGCCAGCCGGATTGCGACGCCGCGGTGCAGGCCGCGGTGGACGCCTTCGGCAAGCTGGACATCCTGATCAACAACGCCGGCGGCGGGCTTCTGCACCCGGGGCCGTTCGAGGAGGTTTCCGAGGAGCAGTGGCAGCTGGTTCACTCGGTGAACCTTTCTGGCCAGTGGCGCTTCGCCAAGGCGGCGGTGCCCGCCATGCGCGCCAACGGCCGCGGCAAGATCGTGAACATCGGCAGCACGATCATCTTCGACGGCCTGCCTGTCGGGCTGCTGCCGTACTCCGCGGCCAAGGGCGGGGTGATCGCGTTCACCAGGTCCCTGGCCCGTGAGGTCGGCGGCGATAACATCACCGTCAACTGCGTGTCTCCCGGCGGGGTGGGCGGCGACGTGTCGATCAAGCCGTACACGCCGGAGGAGTGGGAAGAGATGCGCCTGCGCCGCATGCAGCGGCAGACGATGAAGACCCGCAGGGTCAGCGCCGACGACGTCGCCGCCGCGGTGGCGTTCTTCGCCTCGGCCGAATCCGACCTCATCACCGGGCAGCACCTCGCGGTCGATGGCGGCTCCTTCTACTACTGACCGCTCAGGCGCACCGACCAACCAAGACGAACCGACCGACCAAGGCAACGAGAGACCGAGCCGTGGACCTGCGCATAGGATATGGGACCTACATAGCAGCCGAACGCGCTGCCGCTCCACAGTTCCGCGTGGAGATATCCGAGGCCGAACAGGCCGGCTTCGACGGCATCTACTTCTCCGAACACCACGGGGTACCCGGATACGCGGCCACCCCGCTGACCCTGGCCGCGATGGCGCTGGCGCAGACCACTGTGCTGCGCGCCGGGCCGATGCCGCTGCTGCTGCCGCTGCACGATCCGGTGCGGATCGCGGAGGAGTCGGCAATGATCGACTTCCTCTCGCAGGGCCGGCTCGTCCTCGGGCTCGGGGCCGGATACCACCCGAGCGATTACGGCCAAGCCGGGATCCCGCTGTCAGAGCGTGCCGCCCGCATGGAGGAGGGGATCGCGCTCCTGCACAACGTCTGGTCGGCAGAACCGCGACTGCACGACGGCCCGCACTACCGGCTCGGGACGACGAATCCGCTGAACCACCGGCCCTGGACGCAGGAGGGACCGCCCGTGTGGCTCGCCACGGGCTCGCGCACCGGCACCGAACGGGCCGCACGCCTGGGCGACGGCCTCGTGCTGGGCTCGACCGGCTCGGTCGACAGGATCGCCGATGACGCGAGGCAGTTCCGTTCCGCCCGCGAGCGAGCCGGGCGCGATCCCGGAACGCTCGCCGTCATCCGGCGGGCATGGATCGGCCCGCAGGCGGAATGCGATGAGTTCATCACGACGATGCAGCGCGAGTACTCGCGCCACTCCGCCATGGCCGGTGTCACCACCGGGACGCGTGCGTCCCGTGAGCTCCAGGAGCAAGGCGTAACCCGGGACGCCGTGCTGGCACGCGTCTTCGTCGGCGACGTCAGTGCCGTCCGCGATCAGCTGCACCAATTCGCGGAATTGGTCGGTGCCGACTACCTGATGCTCAAGTTCCAATGGGCGACGCCGGACTTCGCGACTGTGCGCGAACAGCTTGTCCGCGCGCGAGACGTACTGCGCTGACTTTAAAATATCGCGACGGGATTAACCGGGCTCCCTGTTGCCCCCTCAATCGGAAGCGGCGCCAGCACGAATTGGAATTCCCAGCGCCTCTTGGCCGAGCACGCAAGAGCGAGGGCCTCGAGATCGCAATGATCGAGCAGCCACAATCCCATGGTGGGGATCGCGATGTTGTGCATGGGATAAGCGACCGCGGCCGAACCGCTCGGCGTGAAGTCATGCGTAGTGTCGCACCCGATCAGCGCGACACGGCGCTCGTGCAGCCACGGCAGGCAGGTCGGATGCCAGCCCGGCACGGAAAGCTCGCCATCGGGACGCGCGGCCCGGGCCTTTGTCCGCCCCGTGCGCAGCAGCAGGACGTCCCCCTCGCCGACACCGATGCCCGCTCGCTGCTCGGCCGCCTCGAGGTCGGCAGGGAGCACGGGCTCGCCCGGACGCAGCCAATCCTGGCCGCGCAGCGCCGCTATGTCGGCCAGGATCCCGCGGGTCACGATCCCGCGGTCGGCGATGGCGGTCACGGCCAGGCGAGTAGCGCCATCGCGCCGGCTGACCGTATGCGCCGGATAGCCGTTGTACAGCTGCGCATCCCAGGAGACGTGAGCCAGCGCATCGAGGTGGGTGATGTTCCGCCCGTGGAATACGAACCCTACGTACTCCACCGAGCTTCGGGCGCGCGGGCCCGCCGACTGCGGCGACTGCCCGCCTTCAAGTCCGTCTGTCATGAGCATCAGCCGCTGCGGTGCGCCGTATAGCTGGTCCGGCGAAGGGGCGGTGCCGATGCGCTTGGCGCACGATACGACGTCGCCGTCGCGGACAAGCGCGGCCGCGGCACGACGCTGCTCGCCGGTGATGTAGTTAAGCGTGCCGAGCTCGTCGTCGGGCCCCCAGCGGCCCCAGTTCGACAGCTTCTGGGTCCAGGACAGCAGCTCGGCCTCGTCGGGCTGCGGAACGGCAGACGATTCACCCATGTTCCTATCTTCTCGTTATTACGAGTAACGCCGGCCGAATGATTTCACACGTGAAATTCGCAGTAAATACGTAAGTTCCGGTTGCCTTAATATAGACGGCGGGCAACCCGATTTCCTTCAAACGACGAGGTGAACAGTGCGCATCGATGTCGATATCACGACGCCCGACGGGCGCTGTCCGGCCACGCTGCACGTGCCCGACGGCGGTGGGCAGTGGCCGGGCGTACTGCTCTTCCCCGACGCCTTCGGGACGCGCCAGACTATCCGCCTGATGGCCGACCGGTTGGCCGGCCTGGGGTATGTCACGCTCGCGCCTGACGTGTACTACCGCTCCGCCGGCTGGGCACCGTTTGCCATCGAGGCATTCTTCTCCGACCCGGCCGAGCGAGCGCGGCTGTTCGGCCTGATGGAGACCCTCACCGGCGACCGGATCGCCGTCGACACCGGTGCTTACCTGGACTTCCTGCTGAGCCGGCCGGAGGTCCGAGGCTCGGTGGCCGGGACTACGGGCTACTGCATGGGCGGGCGGATCTCGCTGATCGCCGCGGGCGAGCACCCGGCAAAGGTGGCCGCCGCCGCGTCCTTCCATGGCGGACGGCTCGCCGTCGCCGACGACCCGGAGAGCCCGCACTTGGCGGCGCCGCGGATCGGGGCGACCGTGTACGTGGCGGGCGCGATCGACGATCACAACTTCCCGCCCGAGCAGGCCGAGCTCCTCGATCGCGCACTCGCGCAGGCTCAAGTCCCGCACGTGGTGGAGTTCTATCCGGCGCGCCACGGGTTCGCGGTACCCGACAACCCCAGCTACGACCCGGACGCCGAGGAACGGCACTGGGCCGCCCTGGCTCAGCTGTTTGATTCGGTCCTGCGCCCATCCGCGGCACCAACGGTTTCCGCGGACTGAAATACCACCGTTCGTTCGGGAAAAGATAAAGATCTTTTTATCTATGCCGAACGAGCCGTGGTATCAGTATCGCGGAGGGCAGCAGAGCCGGGTGCTGCTTCAGCTGGCCCCGAACCTGAGACCCTCGAAACGGCCCGCGGCCCGCCAGCCGGCGAGCAGGTCGAAGTACTCCGTCGCGGGAGAGAAGCGGTGCAGGCCGATCGCGTTGGGCGCGTCGAGCCTGCCCTGGTTGTTCACGTACCCCGGGGTGCACTGCTCGAACAGCTGTCGCCTCGCCTCGCCGCGCGAGCGGGCCTCGGCGCTGAATTCGGCCTCGGCCCCGGCGGTCGCCTCCACCGTCGCGAGATCGTGATCGCGCATATGCCGGAGGATGAACGCGAAGTGGGTTGACTGCTCGGTCAGCAGCCGCGTGACGTTGGGCGTGGCGGCCACGTGGTGCGGGCCCATGAAGAACATGTTCGGGAACCCGTGGACGTGGAAGCCGTGGAACGTCACCACGCCTTCCTTCCACTTCTCCGACAGGATGACTCCGCCGCGTCCCGTGACCTCGTACCCCGCCCGCTCGCTCCACGAGCTCCCCAGGTGGAATCCCGTCGCGAGCACGAGCACGTCAAGCGGGTACCGGCGATCGGAGGTGACCAGGGCATCCTGCTCGATGCGCTCGATCGGGCTTGCCGCGACGTCGACGATGGTCACGTTGGCCCGGTTGAAGGCCTGGAGGTAGTCGTCGCTGTAACCCGGCCGCTTGCAGTGCGTCCGGTAGTAGGCCTTAAGCAGGGCCGCCTTTTGCGGATCGCGGACGATGTCGTCGACCTGCGCGCGAAGGCGCTCGTTCCACACGTAGTCCGATTCCTCGAGCGCCGCGTCCAGGACGCCGGGCGAACGCTCACCCTCCGGAATCCGCGCCAGCGCCGTCCGCTGGTGGCGGGCGAACGCCGTCCACCCGTCGTCGATCTCGGATTCGTCCTTGCCCGTCATCATGGTCAGCTCGTCGAACGCGCGGGTTCGCCGAGCCTGCCAGTCCGGTGGCAGGCGGGCGAACCACTCGCGGTCGGTGGGCGCGTTGCCGCGCGCCGAGACCTGTATTGCGGTGCGCTGGAAGATCGTCAGGCTTCGCGCGGCGTCGGCCAGGTGGGGGATGATCTGGATGCCGGTGCAGCCGGTTCCGATGATTCCGACGTCGAGGTCCGCCAGCCGGTCCAGTCCGCCGGCCGCCGTCCCGCCTGTCACGTCGTAGTCCCACCGGCTGGTGTGGAATATGGCCCCCCCGAAGGAGGTCAAGCCGGGGACCGCCGGCAGCTGAGGGCGCCCGAACAGGCCGCTCTGCGGGAAGACGAACCTCGCGTCGAGCTCGTCGCCCCGATCGGTCTCCACGCGCCACCGGCCCTGGCCCTGCCGCCACTCCAGGCTGACGACGCGGGTCTGGAACAGCGCGTCGTCATATAGGTCGTAGCGCCCCGCGAGCAGCCTCGCGTGTTCCCAGATCTCCGCGCCGGGGGCATACCGCTCCGACGGCACGAACCCGGTCTCCTCCAGGAGCGGAAGGTAGATGTAGGACTCGGTGTCGCAGCGCACACCGGGGTAGCGGTTCCAGTACCACGTCCCGCCGACATCGGCGGCGACATCGATTAGGACGATGTCGGCGAAGCCGGCCTTCCTTAGGGCAACGGCGGTCAGCAGGCCGCCCCATCCCGCCCCGACGATCACGACCTCGGCCTCGCCCCGGCGAGGCGCCCGTTCCCGCATGGGCGGCGCGAAGATATCGTCTCCGAAATGCGCCAGCCGCCCGCCGCGCTCGACCGGCTGCACATCGCCCCGCTCATGCAGCTTAAGCCGGAGCGCGCGCTCGGCCTCGTACCTTTCCCGCAGTCGGCCGACGTCGACAGCCGTGCCGGTTGACTCCTCGTCCGGTGGCCCGTTCTGGTTGCCCTGTGAGCGGTTCTGGCTCATTGTCACCGGCCTACTCGTCGGTTTCGATCTTGCCCTGGCTGCGGAGTCGGCGGAATTGCTCGCGTTCCTTGTCCCGCAGGCCCATGGATTCGACGACGTCGGTGACCGGGCTGAGGTCCCAGGCGACAGCGGCGGAGGCGAACTCGAAGTCGGAGTCGGCCTGCCGGTCGGGCTTGCGCCGGGCCATGGCCGCCTCGATGACCGGCTCCATCTTCTTGGCCTTGGCGGCAGACGCCGCCTGGTCGCGGTCGATGAACTCGGGCAGCACCTCACGGCCGATGCGGTCGAGGGACTCCATGATGTCCTCGTGCGCCACCGGGGGGGTTGTGAACATGACCTGGTCGACGCCGATCCGCTCGTAGGCGTGCAGCAGCGCGCGCAGCTTGGCCGGGGAGCCGACGCCACGCCGTTCGGCGTCGTCGTCGCCTGTCACCGTGCCGGCTTGCATGCCGGCCACGTAGGCCGGCCAGAGCTCGGTCACGCCGGGCTTATGCGGGCCCTTGAGGTAGTAGTGCCCGATGCCGTAGCTGAAGAAGCGGGCGCTTTGCCCGATCATCTTCGCCGCTGCCTCGTTGGTCGGGCCGCAGATCAGCGCGCCGGCGCTGCACAGCACGTTGGGGTTCATCGCCCGGCCTATCGGCACGGCGCCCTCAAGCAGCGAGTAGTACCGCAGCAGGTGTTCCTCGAATACCTCGGGGCCGTAGAAGGAGAACACCAGCGCGCCCAGGCCGTTCTCGGCGGCCATGTCGATGGTGGCGCGGCGGGTGCACGACACCCACAGCGGCGGGTGCGGGCGCTGCACCGGCTTGGGGACCACGTTGCGCGGCGGCATCCGGACGAACTCGCCGTCGTAGCCGGCGAACGGGGTGTCGGCCATGCACCCGATGAGGACCTCCATCCCCTCTCGCCACATCTCGCGCTTGCGGCCGGGGTCGATGTTGAACCCGTCGAGTTCGGCCGCCGAGGAGGATTCGCCGGTCCCGAGCTCCACCCGGCCACCGGACAGGATGTCCAGTGTGGCGACCCGCTCGGCGGTCCGGGCCGGGTGGTTGATCCCCGGGGGGGCGTGCACGATGCCGTGCCCGAGCCGGATGTTCCGCGTGGCGGTGCTCAGCGCTCCAAGGAACACCTCGGGAGCCGAGGAATGCGAGTACTCCTCGAGGAAGTGGTGCTCGGTCAGCCAGACGCCGTGCATGCCGATTGTGTCGGCGAGCTTGATCTCCTCCAGGCGGTGGGCGAACGCCGTCGACTCGCTCTCGGCGGTCCACGGGCGCGGCACGGCCACCTCTTCGAACAGTGAGATCTTCACGTACCGGGATTCCTCTCGCTTCCGGCGCGCTTGGCGGCCCGGCGGCCAACCAGATCGCGGTAGTCGGTCGGCACTCGATCGGCCCGCTTATAGATGTGCTGCACGCACGGGTCCCCGTTCGTCCTCGGCGGCTCGTGCACCAGCGGCAGCCCGAACCACTCCAGGTGCTGCTGGCCCAGCCAGACCGGGCAGTGCGTGCAGTAGGAAGGAAAGTTCTCGCGGCCCACCGTCAGCGCGCCGTCGCTGGAGACCCGCCGCAGCGCGTGCTCGCCATCGAACATGCCCGCCCGCATCAACCGCCCGCCGCTTCCGCACGGATCCTGGGTGATGGTAAATCGATCCTCGTCCTCGGTCACCCGGATCGTGCCCAGATGCGCGCGCAGCGCCTTGCTGAACCCCTCGACCTGCGCCCGCGCTCCCGCGACCGCGTTCGGCTCGAACATGCCCCGGTTGTCCTCCCCGACCTCGCGGAGGATTTCCTCTAGGCCATCGGCGCCGAGTAGGTCCACCATCGTGCTCATCAGCTGTGCCATCGTCTGCGTGTACACGTCGTGGGACTGCCGGTGCCGCTCCGTCTTGGCGGCCAGCAGCGCGCGGACGCGATCGGCATCCCGGTCGGCCACTGCGGCGCGGATCTGGCCGGCCATCCCCGCCTGGTCGGCGTCCAGCCGCGGCTGCAGCGCGGCAAGCATCGACCGCAGCAGTCTAGCCATGCTCGCATTGGACAGCTCACCGGCCAGCCCGTCGCACAGCCCGGCGGCTTGCTCCCAATCGCCGCGTTCGATGGCCGCGTCGATTCGCTCGTCCAAGCGCCGCCCCAGATCGGCCAGATCCAGCGGCTGCCCGGCACCGGCCTTCATGTTCGCTTGATTACCGCCGTTCACCCGATCGCCACCGCATTGAGAGAAATGGGCCATTCTTGATAAGGCATTTCCGCCGAATCTCGCGCCCAACATAGCCGAGTACTAAGGACGAGGTGCGCCGCGTTTCGCCGTTGGAACGAGGGTCCTTGCAGGCGCCCGCCGCGCACATCACGGCGCGGCTTTCGCGATCAGGCCGTCGTACCCGAGATCAGCTCGGCCGGCAGCTTGTCGGCACTGTGGATCACCTCCCGGCGGGCGAAACGCCACCCGTCGTCGGTCCGCACGATGGTGTCGTGGTAGAAGCCCTGGCTGAGGAAGATGATGGAGTCATCGCTGCGCCTCTTGCCTACCCGCATGAGGTAGCAGATTCCCTCGACGTGATCGCCGTGCGCCGTGAGCAGGAGATTGTTGTTCCAGTGCTGGGCGTCGTAGTAGTCAAGCGAACCCACCGCCGCGCGCCGCTCCGCCCGGAAGGCGCGCAGACCATCGTGCCCGTACCTGGGGTCCGCGCCGATGAATGCGCCATCTGAGGTGAACGTCTGCACCCAGCCCTCGTCGTTGCCGCTATCGACCGTGACGCTATAGCGGGCGTAGAGGTCCTGGATGGCCAGGCGATCTTCGATGCTCAGTTCCGCCATGGATGGCTCCTTAGGGTTGAGGTTTGCGCTGGCCGGGCCGGTAGCAAGCGTCAGAGTTCGGTCAACGGGATGGCCGGGTCGGCCAGCGCGGCCGGGTCGACCGCCTTCCCGGCCACGATCAATGGCTGGACCGCGTCCGGAACGTCCCAGACGTTCACGTTCATCGCGGCGAGGATCGCGTTGGACGGATCCAGCCAGAACGCGACGAACTCGCCGCCTTCCAGGTCACCGCGGACCACGGGTATGTCGCCGCTGACGTGCGGCACATACCCGACGTATTCGAGCCCGACGTCGTACTGATCGCTGAAGAAGTACGGCAGTCCCGAGTACTCAGTGGGCTCGCCAAGGATGGTCGCCGCCACCGAGTCCGGCTGGTTGAGCGCGGCCGCCCAGTGCTCGACGCGGACGGAGGTGCCGAGCACCGGGTGGCTATGCCGGGCGATGTCGCCCACCGCGAAGATCGCCGGGTCCGGTGTGCACAGGCAGGAGTCGACGATCACGCCGTCATCCACCGGCAGGCCGGCATCCCGTGCCAGCCCGCTGAGTGGTCTGGCGCCGGTGGCCAGCAGCACCGTGTCGGCGGGGATCTCGTCGCCGCCAGCCAGTCGCACCACGAAGGTGCTCCCGGTGCCGGGCGCGATCTGAGTCGGCTGCGCCTGGGTGCGCAGGTCGACCCCGCGGCCGCGGTGCAGGTCCGCGAAGAACGCCCCCAGCTCCGCACCGACCACCGATTGCAGCGGCTGCCCGGCCGCCTCGACCACGGTCACGGTGCAGCCCGCGGCCCGGGCAGCCGCCGCCACCTCCAGTCCGAGCCAGCCGGCGCCGATGATCACTATGGGCTGGCCTGCCCGCAGCACGGCGCGGAGGCGGTCGGAATCGGATCTGCTGCGCAACGTGAGCACTCCTGGCGCATCGGCACCGAGGATTGCGGGCCGGACTGGCTCCGAGCCGGTCGCGAGCACAAGATGCGCATAACCGACGGTGCGCCCGTCGCTCAGCTCGACCTCATGACGGTCACGATGGATCGCGGTCGCCGTCACCCCGAGCAGCAGGGCCACCTCATGCTCGGCATACCATGTCCCGGGATGGACCAGGGCGGTGTCGAACTCACTGGAACCGGCCAGGTAGCTCTTCGAGAGCGGCGGCCGTTCGTACGGCAGGTCCGTCTCGGCGCCGATGAGCGTGACCGGCTGCGCATAGCCGCGGTCGCGAAGTGCCTGAGCCATCTTGGCGCCGGCCAGGCCGGCACCGACCACGACCACGCCTGCCCCATGGCCCGGCTGGGTGTCAGTCACCGTCTTGCTCCACCTCCATCTGCCAGCGCGGGCAATCGGGTACCGGGGATTTGGTTTGCGTCAGGGATTGCAATGAATAATAGCCATCTGCCTCCGCCGTAACTGCGGAGTTTCACCGCTGAAAAAGCCGGTTTCAGATCTGGCACGGGGCGGGTGCCGCTCATCTGGCCGCACGTATTATGCCGGTGATATTCGCGGGAAAGGGGTACCTAAATGCCGAGTGAAGATGATGCGCGCGTCGGGATGCGCGCCGCCCTTGAAGGCTGCCTGGCCCGGGGTGAGCTCGGCATCCAGGTCGCCGTGTACCGCAGGGGCGAGCTGATCCTGGACGAGACGATCGGCATGAGCAGCTCCGTGTGCCTGGCCGATGCCGGCACGCTGTTCCCGATCTTCTCTGTCACCAAGATCCTCCCGATAATGGCAGTTCACCTGCAGGCCGAGCGCGGTCTTGTGGACTACGACACCCCGGTCGCGGCCTACTGGCCGCAGTATGCGGCCAACGGCAAGGAGGCGATCACCGTCCGGCACGTGCTCTCGCACCGGGCCGGGGTGCCCACCATGCCGGAGGGGGTTACCATCGACACCATCGGTGACTGGGACTGGATGACCGGCAGGCTTGCCGAGCTGGCGCCGGTTTGGCCGACGAATACCCGCAGCAGCTACCTGTCCTATACCTATGGCTGGATCCTCGGCGAGGTGGTGCGGCGCACCGACCCCCGGCACCGGTCCTTTCAGCAGTTTCTCATCGACGAGATGTTCACCCCGCTTGGCATCGTGGACCTCTACCTCGGCATCCCCGAGGACGAGGCGGTGGAGGACCGGATCGCCACGCTCTCTGCCCCCAGCTTCAAGCCCGCGTCGGACCAGGCGGCCCCGTTCCGCCGGCTGGCCATCCCGCCGGGTCTTGCCCCCGGCGCGGTGTTCAACGACACCAGGCTGCGGCGCGCGGTGTTCCCTTCGGCCGGCGCTATCGCCAACGCCCGGTCTGTGGCCCGGCTGATGGCGGTGATCGCCAACCGCGGCGAGGTGGACGGGGTGCGGCTGTACTCACCCGAACGGGTCGACAGCTTCCTTGCGCTGCGGGAGGACCCGTACGCGGTGGACGAGGTGATCGGCAAGGCCGCGATCATGAGCTGGAGCGGGTTCCGCATGGGCAGCGACCACCCCAACCGGGAGGCGGTCATCGGCACGAGCACCCACGTGCTGAGCCAGCACGGCGCCGGCGGCTCGGTCACCTGGGCCGACACCGACCAGCAGTTCTCCGCCGCGATCTGCCATAACCGCATGTTCAGCCCCGACCCGGACCGTCCCGACGATCACGTCTTCCACCCGGTGGGCGTGGCCGTGAGGAACCTCATCGACTCACTCGAGCCCGCTCCCACGACCTGACCGGCAATCTCCCCGGGAGCTGACGATGGCAGGACGGGTGGCGGGCAAGGTCGCCTTCATCACCGGCGCGGCGCGCGGTCAGGGCCGCAGCCATGCCGTCAGGCTGGCGCAGGAGGGCGCCGACATCATCGCGGTGGACCTGTGCGCTCAGATCGACTCGGTTCCGTTCCCGATGGCGACGCCCGAGGACCTGGCCGAGACGGTCGCGCAGGTCGAGGCGCTGGACCGCAGGATCGTCGCGACGCAGGCGGACGTGCGCGACTACGCCGCCCTCAAGGCGGCGCTCGATGACGGGGTGGCCGGGCTCGGCCGGCTGGACATCGTCAGTGCCAACGCAGGCATCTGCAGTTACGGCCGGGCCGACGTGCTGCCCGGACAGACCTGGCAGGACATTATCGACACGAACCTGACCGGTGTCTGGCACACGGCCAAGGCCGCCATCCCCTACCTCATCGCCGGCGGCCGGGGCGGTTCGATCATCCTGACCAGCTCCGGCGGCGGCATCAGGGCGATGGAGAACCTCGTCCACTACGCGGCGTCCAAGCACGGCGTGATCGGCATCATGCGGACCCTGGCGCTTGAGCTCGGGCCGCATTTCATCCGGGTCAACGCGCTGCTGCCGGGCACGGTCAACACCCCGATGATCCAGAACGAGCCCTGCTACCGGCTGTTCCGGCCGGATCTGGACAATCCCACGGTTGCGGACCTGACCGACCGGCTGACTGGGCGGAACTCGTTGCCAATCAGGTGGGTCGAGCCGATCGACGTCAGCAATGCGTTGCTGTTCCTCGCCTCCGACGAGGGCCGCTACATCACCGGCGTGCCGCTGCCCATCGACTCGGGCAGCCTGAATAAGGGCTGATCGCCGGTCCGGCGTCGGCCACCATAGGTCAGATCACGGCGCCTGGATTAGGTCGGCATCGGATCAGATCACAGCGCCTGGATTGAGGATGCCGTCCGGGTCGAGCGCGTCCTTGATCTGCCAGGTCAGCGCCATTGCCTCGGAGCCGAGCTGGGCCGTAAGCCACGGCGCCTTGAGCCGTCCCACGCCGTGCTCACCGGTGATCGTCCCGCCGAGCGAGAGCGCTAGCGCCATGATGTCCCCGAACGCCAGCCGCGCACAACCGCCGCGGCCAGGTCGCCGGCTGGGTGGTCGATCGTAGGTTGGGCGTTTCCGTCGCCGGCATGCGCGACGAGCACAACGTGGACCGAGCGCCTTTCCGCGATCTCACAGATCCCGTGCACGCGGGCCGGCAGCCGTGGTACCGGCAGCCGGCGTCTTCGAGCAGCAACGTCCCGAGTCGCTGGATCGCATCGAAGGTGGCACGCCGGGGCACCATGAACGCCTCGCCTTCGGCCTGGTCGTCGGTGTGGAACGCCTCGGTCGCGCCGTTTGCCTCGTATGCGGCGCGGATGGCCTCGATCTCCTGTGCCGCTGCCGCACCTGGGGCGTCCGACCGGGCCAGCAGCAGTGCTCCCGCCGACCGGTCTAGACCCATCGTTACCTGGTCCTCGACGGCGTTGATGCTGGCGCCCATCAGCTCGAGCATGGACAGACGAAGCACTGTGACGATGCTGACAACGGCGTCAGCGGCCGCCTCGATCGTCGGGACAAGGCGACCAGCGTCAAGGCCGCCGGGGGAGCGGACAGCGCATCAATCAACGCCGAGATACCGAATGCGCTCACCCACCTTGGAGAATCGAAGTCGTCTGAAAACAATAACGCGCGCGGAACGTTTCGTACCTGAAACACAGGCAGGGAATACCCATATCAAGAGGTATAACCGAATACCACGGCTCGTTCAGCGGAAAAGGAGAGAAACTCAGTGATACAAAGAGTCGCGATCGTGACCGGCGCAGCCCGGGGTATCGGCGCCGCGACGGCTCGCAGGCTGGCCGCGGACGGGATGGCCGTGGCGGTGCTGGACCTGGACGAGGCCGCGGGCGCGGTGACGGTGAAGGAGATCGCCGACGCCGGAGGGCGCGCGCTGGCGGTTGGCGCGGACGTGAGCAAGACCGACCAGGTCGCGGTCGCGGTCGAGCGGGTGGCTGCCGAACTCGGCGAGCCTGCCGTGCTGGTCAACAACGCCGGCGTGATCCGCGACAACCTGCTGTTCAAGATGACCGACGACGACTGGGACACGGTGCTGGGGGTGCACCTGCGCGGCGCGTTTCTGATGAGCCGGGCGGTGCAGCAGTACATGGTGGACCAGAAGTACGGGCGGATCGTGAACCTGTCGTCCTCGTCCGCGCTCGGCAACCGCGGGCAGGTGAACTACTCCGCGGCCAAGGCGGGCATGCAGGGTTTCACCAAAACGCTGGCGATCGAGCTGGGGCAGTTCGGGATCACCGCGAACGCGGTGGCGCCTGGGTTCATCGCGACCGACATGACCGCGGCCACGGCCGCCCGGGTCGGCATGTCCTTCGAGGACTTCCAGCAAGCCGTGGCAGAGCAGACACCGGTGCGCCGGGTAGGGCAGCCCGCCGACGTGGCCAACGTGATCTCCTTCCTGGTCAGCGAGGGCGCAGACTTCGTCTCCGGCCAGGTCATCTACGTGGCCGGCGGCCCTTTGTGTTAGCTGAAAGTGCTAGCTGAGGACACAGCGCGCCATTGAATCCAGTCGGCCGCAAGAGGGCTGCGGAAGCTAATCGGCCGCAAGACCGGTCCGTCGCAGGCTTGCCGACCATCCTCAGCCCTCGGTCTCACGCCGACGGCGCCATGTTAACCGCCTCGCCTGTCGGCACCAGTGTGTGGTTCTTCACCTGCGCTGGGAACCAGTACCAGTTGTAAATGCTGGGGTACTTCGCGACCGGTCCCGTCTTGGCGAAATCGATCGCCGTGCCAAGCAGCGACGAGGAGAAGTTGGTCACCTTCTTCATCCCGGCCAGCACCGAGGCCCGGGTGATGGGCCCGCTGATGCCCTTGAGATCAGCCACAAAGACTTGCGCCGCCAGGTAGCCATTCAGGCCGTAAACCGACATGGTCCATTTGCCAGTGCCGATGTACGTATTCATCAGCTGGGTGTACGCAGCGCGGGCCGACGGCGCGGGGTTGAAAGGCGTCGGTACGTAGACGTTAGGCACGTCAGGAAGCTCTGCCAGAGTCTGCGTGTCGTCGGCGGTAAAGCTGAGATTGAACGCGGGCGTATAGCTTAGGCCGCCTGCCGCCTTCAGCGCGCCGACGATACCCACCGTGGGCTCGGCAATCTGCACCGCGTTGACGCCCGCGTGCTGCAAGGACGTCATCTGGGGGGTGAGATCCACCGCCGTGTTCGCGGCGGTGACGACCTTCACGGTGAGGCCCTTCGTGGCGTAAAACGCCTGCGCGCCCTTCACGTCATTGATGCAGCCTGTCACCGAGCAGGCTATGACGCCCGGCTTACGGAAGCCCTTGTCTATCAAGAGCTGCTGAAGCAGGATGCTGCCCAAGGCGCCGCCGGTGGTGCCGGCGTAGCTGGAAAGCGCGAAGTCATTCGGAGCGGTGCTCATCGCAGGGGTGAGCGTGAAGGTGCCGATGTCAGAGATGGCCTCATCCGGGCTCACGACCAAAGTACCATGCCCCACAAACGCGACGACAGACGAATTGGAAATCGCGTTCTTAAGGCAGTCTGCCTCCGTTACCGGGTTAAGCTGCGTGTCGCATATGATCGCCTTGAGTTTGTGCCCGTTGACCCCGCCGGCGGCGTTCACCTGATCGAAGTAGGCCTGAACAGAAGTGGCACACTCGGGCACCGGATTCGGGCCACTTATAGGACACGGCACCGACACAGTAATCGTGCTTGCTATGGTCCCTCCGCCGCCACTGGCCGACCCGGAACTACTACTGCTACTGCAGGCCGCCGCGAGAACAATCACGGCCACTACCGCCGTGAAAACGGAAACAATTCTCCTGTGCATAAGATACGTTCCTTCCTCTTCGGCGTGGCCATTCCGGGTGGCTGGGAACGATCGGGGCCTAGCCCGCAAAACCTGCCCGGATCGTAGTCCGCGGCCGGCAAAGCAGGCTGGCCGGTTTCGCCGATGGAAAAGATAGGCTTTCTTCGGGCCGCGAGGCCCTTGTCGCCACAACTCACTTCAGGTACGCGCTGGCCGTTCCGTAGCGTCGGCTCCGAGCCGATCTTCCGCACGCTCGTACGGACCACGACCATTCCCGCGCTCGACGGCGACCGGCATTTGGTGAGGTACGTAGCAGACAGCCTAACTGCGAGCTAGGTCCCAGCTGCGTTCTCGTTTCGTATACGAAACGGCAAGACACGGGCTTCGAGGCCGATGTGCGGCGCCGTCGGATTTCGCGGAATGCAGCACCAAAGCGCGTTCAGGAATAGGTCTCTTCAGCCGAATGCGCGATATCCAGTCGCAGAGTGAGCGTGAAGGTGGCGATGTCGGCTATCGCATTGCCCATCTGCGGTGCCGCATCGAGCAACATTTGCCCCCTGCTGGCTGGCCTCGCACCTCACGCCCGGGCGTCCCGCGCCCCGCACGCGCTCCCACTCCTATCTGCCGCCGCCGGCTTCGCTGGCAGTTGGCTACGCTCTCAGCACAGCTCTCTCGACCCGCGTCCTCGAGTCGGACGTCAGGGCCAGTGCCTCGTGTACCGCTGCAGGTATCTCACCAGCCGCCGTAGGCGAGCCAGCCGCCGTCGACGGGCAGTCGGACTCCGGTGATGTAGGCCGCAGCGTGTGAGGCGAGGAAGACCACGGTGTCGGCGACCTCGACTGGGCTGGCGAGTCGACCGAGCGGCGTGCGGCGCTCAAGATCGACGGCCGAGAAGCCGCCGTCGTTCATGGCCTCCTTTACCAGGCGGGTCGCCACGTAGGCGGGGTTCACCGAGACCACGCGGACACCCCGGTCAGCCCACTCGACGGCGAGCGCCTGGGTCAGCCCGTCCAGGCCGTGCTTCGCGGTGGAGTAAGCGGTGCGACCGGGTATGGCGATGGCGCCGTAGATGGAGGAGATGTTTACGATTACCCCTCGCCGGCGAGGCAGCATCACCCGCGCGGCCGCCTGGGCGCAGCGAAACGGCGCGGTGAGGTTGAGGTCAAGCAACCGCGACCATTCGCTGGCGGTGATGTCCTCAGCCGGTCGCACGAGCGGGATCCCGGCGTTGTTCACCAGCACGTCCAGCGTGCCGAACGCCTCTACGCACGTATCGACCAGGCGGGCGGGCCCGTCCGGGTCGGTCACGTCGGCGCCGACCCCGATCGCCTCATGGCCCGCCGCGACCAGCTCCGCGGCCACGTCGCTGGCACGTCTAGGATCGCGGGAATTGACCACGACTCGCGCTCCCGCGCTCGCCATCCGCTCCGCGATCACGGCGCCGATCCCCATGCTCGATCCGGTGACAACGGCCGCCATGCCGGCCAGCAGCGGCTCGGCGGCCATCATCTCCGCGCCGCGGTTCGCGGGTTCGGGATGTCACCAGCGAGCATTCCGGCCACTTCGCCGGCGTCGACCCACAGGTGTTGCCCGTTGACGAAGCTGGCCGCTGCACAGTTCAGGAATGCCAGCACGCGGGCCTGGTCAATGGCCTCGCTGTCGCGGCCGAATGGTCGCGGCAAGCTGTCGATAAACCCATCCCCATGGGCGGCACGCGTATCGTCCAGCATGGGGGTGATCGTCCGGGTAGGACCGGTGCTGTTTATCCGGATCCCTAGGCCGGCGAGTGCGTAGGCGCGTTTGATGGTGTAAAGGATCACGGCCTTCTTGGATGCTTGATATCCGCCATGGCCGAAGACAGGGTGTCGGAAATGGTCCGAGTGATCCGCCCACCAGGCCACACCCGCGGCGAAGTCAGGCGTGCTCAAAAGGCCAGTGGGGCCGGCCAGGATCTCTGCGTCCGCCTCCCAGCCAAGCCCGCCGAGCGAAGCGACGTTGACGATTGCCGCACCGGCTCCCATGCGCGGCACGAGGGCCTCGGTAAGCTGGCGCAGCCCGAGGAAGTTGACCTTGACGACATCGAGAGCGGGGAGCCTTCCGGACAGGCCGGCGCAGTTGAACAGTCCGTCGAGGGGGCCGCCCACCTTTTCGACGGCCGCGTCGATGCTCTCGGGTTCGGACAGATCCGCCTCGATGATCGTGTATTCCGCACCCGGAAGCGGCTTGACGTCCAGACCGATCACTTCGGCACCGAGGCCGTTGACAAGCTCCGCCGTGGCCCGGCCGATTCCCGACGAGCAGCCGGTGACGATTACCCGCCGATCGGTATAGGCGAACGGGGCCAGGGCTTGGGACATGGACATGGCCTATCCTCCTCAAGCAGCGATCGCCGCGTTCACTTTCACTTAATCGCCAGCGCGTTGACCGGTGCGCCGACCGCACCGGTCACCATGAGCGGGGCGGCGACGAGCTGGAACTCGTAGACACCATCGGCCGCGCAGTCGGCCGCCAGCGCCTCAAATTCCCACATCTCGCCGAAGACCATCCCCATCTCGCGCAGGCAAAGCACGTGCAGCGGGAGGATTCCGTCTTGCATGCCGCATTCGATGCCCGCGTTGTCCGAGGCGACAGCGGCGACGTCGTGGTCGTGCAACCATGTCGCGCAGCGCCAGTCCAGGCCGCTGAACTCCGACAACAGCCCGCTACCGCTCTCCCTGTGACGCACTTGACTACCCGTGTTGACCAGCAGGAAGTCGCCGGGGCGGATCTCGACATTCTCAGCGGCGGCGACCGCCTCCAGCTCATCGACCTGGACGGCGGTGCGCGGCGGCAGGTACGGAACTCCGCGGTACCTGAGGAGGTCGAGAAGTACGCCCCTGGCACACACCCCGCGGGCGCCCACCGCAGTGACCGAGAGCCGGCTGGCACCGAGGCTCGTCACGGAGGTGGCGGGGACTCCATTGTAGAAATATCCGTCGAAGTACGCGTGCGACAGCGCATCGATGTGGCTCGCGGCCTGCAACGGCATCATCAGGTAGTCGTCGGTGAAGCCGAACCGGCCGCCCACATGCGTCTTGATCACCGCGTCGGCTGCCGACGTGATCCCCGCCATCTCAGACAGCGAGTCCGGTGAATCGCCACCGGTCACCGTCATCAGGTGGATGGGGTTCCGTCGGAACCCGGACGCGCCCTGCGGGCCATCGCCGTTGATCGGCATGCTCAGCGAAAACACGCGTCCCGTCTTGACCAGCGTCGCGGCGTGCCGGATGGCCTCGGGAGTGATCAGGTTCAGCGTGCCGAGCTCGTCCGTATCCCCCCACCGGCCCCAGTTCCGTACCGCGGACCGCGTGGCCTCGAAGTCAGCCCACTCCATGCCGCATGCCCCTCCAGTCAAGCTCCGATTGGATTAGCCGGATCGTCGCCCTCGGCGCCGCCAATGGCCCCGCCTCTCACGCCCCCGACGTCATGTTCACGGCTGCGCCGGTCACCACGAGGACGTGGTTCTGCACCAGCGCCGGGTACCAGTACCAGTTGTAGATGCCGGGGTACGCGGCGACCGGCGCCGGCTGGGCGAAGTCGATCGGCGCGCCCAGCAGCGGCGAGGAGAAGTCTGTGATCTTCTTCATCCCGGCCAGCACCGAGGCCCGGGTGACCGGACCGCTGATGCCCTTGAGGTCATCGACGAAGACCTGCGCGGCAAGGTAGCCGTTCAGGCCGTAGTACGACATCGTCCATTTGCCCGTGCCGATGTAGGTGTTCATCATCTGCGTGTACGGCGCGCGGGCCGACGGCGCGGGGTTGAACGGCGTCGGCACGTACACGTTCGGCACATCCGGAAGCTGTGTGAGCACCTGGGCGTCGTCAGCGGCGTAGCTGAGATTGAATGCGGGCGTGTAGTCGAGGCTGCTGGCCGCCTTCATCGCGCCGGATATGCCTCCCGTGCCCTCGGCGACCGCCACCATGGTTACACCCGCGTGCTGCAGGGACGTCACCTGCGGGGTGAGGTCCACCGCCGTGATCGGGGCGGTGACGACCTTCACGGCGATGCCCTTCGGGGCGTAGAACGCCTGCGCGCCTTTTATATCGGTGGTACAGCCTATAAAACCGGTACAGGCCAGTACGCCCGGCTTGCTGAAGCCCTTACCCTGCAAGAACTGGTAAAGCAGGATGCTGCCCGTGTCGCCGTTGGAGGGACCGGAGAAACTGGAAAGTGCGAAGTCATTCGGCGCCGCGCTCATCGCAGGAGTAAGCGCCAGGGTGCCGATGTCGGCGATGGACGCCGGGGTGGTAGTAGAATTGCCATGTCCGACGAATGCCACGATCGCGGGATTGGCGATCGCGCTTTTGAGGCAGTTCGCCTCCGTCACCGGGTTATCCTGCGTGTCGCATGTAATCGCCTCGAGCTTGTGCCCGTTTACGCCGCCGGCCGCGTTGACCTGGTCGAAGTAGGCCTGAACAGAGGTAGCACACTCGGGGGTCGGGACCGCGCCGCTTATCTGACACGGTACCGACACCGAGACGGTGCTCCCCGATGCCCCGCTGCTACTGGTCGCGCCCGCGCTGGTCGATCCTGAACTACTTGTGCTGCTGCAAGCCGCGGCGGAGACGACTATAGCCGCCGCTGCGATGAAAATGAAAGGGGCTCTCTTACTCATCTGCCCGCGTTCCCTTTCTCTTCGCCGAGCCATCTCAGGCCGTTTTGGAGATTGCAATCCTGGCCTGTGGACAACGCACTATAATGCAGAACTCTCGTATGTCTGCTGCCGTGGGCACACCGCGGGCTATAATATGGCGGGAGGGGCATTCTAGCCATCTGGGAGATTGGTCTCTTCTTCCGAGTGGGTCGCACAGCCTTTTGGGAGTGTAACCGATTTCAGCGGTGCAATCCTGGCCTGTTTCGCTGATGAAAAGACAGTCGCCGACTAACCGTGCACGCTGGTCCTAACAGCATGCAAGCCGGTTCGCGCCTGAAACACCGGCGCTAACCGGATCGCGCTCGCGGAGCCGGTCGCCTCCACTGCATCCCGCCCGTCGCGGTAGGTCAGGAGCCTTGGCTCGAGGACTGAAAATAGCGCCGGTACCGCACCATCTCGTCGGGGGCGAATCGCGTCGCCCACAGTTCCTCGAGCTGGGCTGCCGACCAGCCCCCGTCGCGGAACGCGCTCTGGTACGGGCGCGGCTGCGGGTACGTCGCCACCCGGTCGCCCCCGATCGCGATCACCTGCCCCGTAATGTGGCGGCTGGCCGGGCTGGCCAGGTAGATCGCCATAGGGGTGACCAGCTCCGGGTCGGGCAGGTTCCCCTTCGGCCTTTGCAGCGCCGCCAGCAGGGTCATCCGGGACCGGCCGGTGGGCGAGATCGCGTTGCATGTCGCATAAGGGGCGATGCTAAGGGCGACCGCCCGGGTCAACCCTATGATCCCTTCCTTCGAGGCCGAGTAGTTGGGCTGCTTCGGGTTGCCCTCCAGGCCGCCGGTGGAGGTGAGGGTGATGATCGATCCCGACTGCTGGTTCCGTATCGCCCGAGTGGCCGGCTGGATAACGCTGAAGTGGCCCTTGAGGTTGGTGGTGATGACATCGTCCCACTCGGCCTCCGTCATGTCGAAGATGGTGGCCGGGCGGAGGATACCCGCGGCGCACACGACGGTGTCGACGCGCCCGAAGGTGTCCAGTGCGCACTCCACCACAGCCCGGCCGCCGGCCACGGTGGCCACCGAGTCATAGCAGGGGACGGCCTCCCCGCCGGCCTTGACGATGTCGGCCACGACCTCGTCCGCGGGACCATTCGACGGCGACGAGCCGTCGACCTCCACGCCCAGGTCGTTAGCCACAACCTTCGCGCCCGCCGCCGCCATCGCGACGGCGATCGCGCGCCCGATTCCCCGCCCGGCGCCGGTCACTACCGAGACCGTGCCGGCCAGGACTTGCGGGCCGAGCTCATGCGTTGGGTCCACGCCTGGAACCACCTCTCTTCGCTGTGACCGTTTAGGAGGCTTCGGCCGTAGTGGGGTCTGCACCGAAATAGGCGGCGGCGACGTCGGTCATACGGGCTTGCAGGTCCCGAGCCTGGCCGGCCAGGGCCGTCCGCCCGCGGGACATAACGATGGCCCGGTCGGCGATGCCCAGGACCTCAGCCACGAACTGCTCGACGAGCACGACCCCGATGTTGCGCTCGCGCGCGATTGTCTGCACCGACTCGAATAGCCGGTTCACCAGGATGGGGGCCAGACCGGTTGACAGTTCATCGATCAGCAGGAAGTCCGGTTCGGCAAGCAGCGCCATGGCCATAGTGAGCATCTGCTGTTCGCCGCCCGACAGTGAGCCGGCCTGCTGTCGCATCCGCTGGCCCAGCACCGGGAATAGGTCCACGACACCCGCCAGGACCCCGCTGTCCGGCCGCGACCTGCCCTCGCAGGCCAGCCACAGGTGATCACGGACGTTCAGCGGGCCGAACAGGCCGCGGTTGTCGGGGACGAGCACGATTCCGTGCCGGGCCCGGCGGAACGGCGCCAGCGACGAGAGTTCGCCGTCGTACGCCACCGAGCCGGTGGAATGCACGAAGCCCGCGATGGCCCGCAGCGTGGAGGTCTTCCCGGCGCCGTTCGTCCCCACCACCGCCACCACCTCGCCGCGGTTCACCTCGAGCGACATGCCGTTCACAACCGGGCCGTAGCCGTAATCCACGCACAGGTCCGTCACGACCAGTACATCCTGGCGGGACATCCCCGCCGGGGCGGGGCCTGGTCGCAACCTGGCCCGGCCGGATTTAAGGAGTTCCGAGATAGGCAATTTGCACCTTTTCATCAGCCTCGATTTGTTCCGGCGTACCCTGCGCGATCACCTTCCCGAAGTCGAGTACCACCACCCGGGAGCAGACCCTCCGGATCAGGGACATGTCATGGTCGACCAGCACGACGGTGGTGTCTCGTTCCTTGCAGACGGTCTGGATCAGCTGCGCGAGGTGGGCGACCTCGTCCTGGACCAACCCAGCGCCCGGCTCGTCCAGCAGCAGCAGCCGCGGCTGGCTTGCCAGCGCCCGGGCCACACCTACCCGCCGCCGGATCCCGCCGGGCAGCTTGCTGCACAACATGTCGGCGAACTCGGTGAGCTCGAGCTCGCCGACGATCGTGCTGGCAGCGGCCTTCCCTTTGCCTCCCGCGGCGACGCGGACGTTTTCGGCCACGGTGAGGTCATCGAACAGCTCCACCTCCTGGAAAGTGCGGCGGATACCGCTACGGCTGCGCCGGCCGGCCCGCTGCCGGGTGATGTCCGCGCCGTCGAACAGGACGCGTCCGCGCTGTGGCCGGACGAAGCCGGTGACGACGTTGAACAGCGTGCTCTTGCCCGCGCCGTTCGGGCCGATCAGGCCGCAGAACTCCCCCGGGGCGACCTCCAGCGTGACGCCGCCGAGCGCCTGCGTCCCGCCGAAGCTGACCTCGACGCTGTCGACCCGCAGCAGCGGCCTGTCGCCGCCTATTCCCGCCTCGATCGCCTGGATATCCTCCGGCACCGCCGCGGCCTGCGGGCCGGCGGTCGGCTCAGCGGCGGCCCGCTCGCCGCTCATGCCGGTACCGCAACGGTGGTCAGCGCCATCAGCGCGATTCCCCTGGTCCTCACCCGCTAGTCCTCACTCGCGATCACCTTAACCGCGCCACTACAGATTCAACTAACACCAGGCCCTGGCAAAACCCAGGTTTCATATACGGTCCGCCAGTTCACGCCCCGGACCGCTCACTCAGCCCCGCCACGAACCAGGCCCAGGCCGGCACCCAGCCAAACAGCCCGCTAAGCGCTGCGGGGTGCCGTTCTGACCACTCATGAGCAGGCCGACAGTCCCATCGCCTCGATCGCAAGCTTGCAGAGCTCCTCGTCCTCTTCAGCGGAACTGGCCCCGCTCACGCCGATGCCCCCGATTGACTCGTCACTCTTCTTGATCGCGATCCCGCCAGCGGAGGAGGTCGCTCTCGGACCGAGGAGCAGCTCTACGGGAATGTGCACTCTTTCGCGCATAAGAGCGGCGTAGTTCTTGCTCGACCGTCGGCCGATTGCCGAGGTATATGCCTTCTGGATGCTGAGGTCGCGGGAGATCCGGATCACTGCATCCTGGGCGGCGTATGCGACGAGATCACCGCGGTCGTCGGCAACGGCGATCGCGATTCGCAGGCCACGCCTTGTCGCCTCGTCGAGGGCAGCCGCGACCCCGCGCTGGGCTTCGTCTAGGCCAATCGTCAGACGGTCGTACATGCCTTCCTCCTCAGCCTTTCTTACCGGCCTTTCTACGGGCAGGTTCGCGGCGGCGACCTGCTCACCGCTAAAGATTCAACTAACACCGGGCTCCGGCAAAACCCAGGTTTCATATACGGTCCGCCGGCCGAAAACGATGCTGATTCCATCCCCAATATCTGGGCAGGTGAATTCAGGTTCAGTGATCTGAGCACGATTCAAGGCCCCGGAGCCGCCGCCGGTCACGCCGTAATCGCCCCGCTGCAGGAGCATGGTAGGACCGATCACCGGGGCGGCGCTCATGGCCGTTCCCGGGCAACAGGCGGCTCCGTCGTAGCCGGGGCGGTGCAGCCGCGATCTCCCCTTCCCGCGCCTTTCGCGCGCACCTGCGTTCCAAGGACGAACCCTCGTGATGCACGGTCCGTCACCAACCCGGGTCAGGCCCGGGCACACGTGCTCGGGACAGCCGATTGCAGTCGCGGCCATCCAGTCGAGGAGCGTCCGGGGCTGCGCCGACGATGGTTGCAGAACCTTGACACGGTTGGGTCAACTGCGGTAAGCCAAGGTAGTCGGCTTGTTTCGCATACAGATCAGGGTTTCATATATGACACAGGCGTATGTAGCCCCGGCGGTGGACCTGGCTTCGCGCATCCTCGCGCTGCTCTCGCGGCACCGGATGGCCGATGCGACGCTGACCATGATCAGCACGGAGCTGGGTGCTCCGAAGGCAAGCTGCCTGCGGGTGTTGCGTACGCTCCAGGCCCATGACTTGCTCCGCTACGACCCGGAGACGCGTCGTTATGCGCTGGGATCGTTCGCTGTGGTGCTGGGCTCGCGGGCCGAAGAGCACATCGGCTACCTGTCCGCGCTACGACCGCTGCTGAGGGAGGCGGCACGCCGGACCGGCTGCACTGCGGTGCTCGTGCAGCAGGCGGGTCCAGACCGGATGATGTACATCGCCAAGCACGAGGACCCATCGCGGCCGCACGTGACCGTGTCCGTCGGCAACCGATTCCCGATTACCGACACCAGCTATGGCAAGTGGCTGCTGGCTTACTCGCCGAGCGACGTGCGTGACCGGCTGCTGGCCCGCGGCCTCCGGCGAGTGACGCCGAACACGCTGGTAGACGCCGCGAAATACCGGGCTCAGCTGAGTCAGATCCGGGCTGACGGCGTACTGGTCAGCAGGGAGGAGTACGTCAGAGGCGTGACGGCGGTCTCCTGCCCGGTCTTTGACGCTGATGACGAGTTCCTTGGCGTGCTCGCCGTGCTGGCCGCGATACCGGCGTCGGATACCGAATCCATGCGGCCGATAGCTGCGGTCATGCGGCACCTGGCCCCTGCCTGCAGGCTCAGGCGCATCCGGAGGCGGCCCGCCTTCGAGGGCACTCCTTCTCGCATGTATCTATCGCCTGGGTCCGCACTTACCTCGCCGGCCCCGCGTGCCCTAGGCCAGCCAGCGAGCTAATCCGCTCGACAGGCGCACGATACCGACCCGATTTTCGATCTGATCGACTAATCTGAACGGTCAGCGGGCACCTGACATCGGTAAAGCCAGATCCGCAGAATAATCCTCTGCCGGATTCGGATTGTGCGCAGAGCGCGCTGCCTGGCACCCCCAATCGTTCCAGACATTTGCCGACAGGCGTGATTGCTTCCTGATATTCGGCTACCGCGCTCCGCGGTCTCGCTTTTGACAGTCATTAGCAGGCAGGCCATCCTTGCCGCTAACGATGTATGAGTTTCACCAGTGAAATACGGAGCAGGACTGCTGGAGCCGCAAGCTATAGTAATTCTTTCCTGCGGCCGCGAGAGGTCAGTGACTGGCTGCAGGTTTGTCTGGATGATTCGGCGGGGAAAGACGTGCCGCTGGCGGACCGGTCAAGACAAGCCGCATCCAGACAGCATGCGGATCCCCGTCCGGCCCGGTCGTTTCGTATATGACATCTCGCGTGCATTGCCTCCCCTCGTCTAGTTCGATAGGACTGGGGTTACGTGACTACATTCGCGCCAGCACGGGAGAGAGGGCCGCTGGTATGCCAGGCCGACGCACCAGAACGCCGCCGGGGAAGCCGTGATCGGCCAGGCACGCTGCTGCGCCGGTCCGTTCTGCCGACAGGCGCAGCCGCCAGCGGGCAGCTACCCGGGTGGGTCGGTGGCCTGGTTGGCCGAGCGAGAGCGGATGCAGGCCTGTAGTCACCGGCGGGCTGACCGGCAGCACTCCCACATCGAATCAACGGTTCATACGAGATAGGACTCACATGCGACCACTGGATGGCATTCGCGTGCTGGCGCTGGAAAACTATTACGCCGGCAACTACGGCAGCCATCTGATGCGCCGGTTCGGCGCGGAGATTATCAAAGTCGAGATGCCGGGCGGGGGTGATGTGCTGCACAACGTCGGCCCGTTCACCGATGGCCCGAACGGCCGGCGGTCGATCGGCGAGATCAGGGTGATGGGGGGCAAGAAGAGCGTTGTCATCAACCTGAAGAACCCAGAGGGCAGGTCCATCCTGATGCGCCTGGTATCTGTATGCGATGTCGTGTGGACCAACATGAAGCCAGCCTCGCTCAGCCGGCTGGGGATCGATTTCGAGAGCCTGAAGAAGGCTAACCCGGAGATCGTCTACGGCAGCATGTCCGGGTTCGGGCATGACGACGTGTACCCTTCCGGGCCATACGGTGACCTGACGGCGTTCGACATCATCGCGCAGGGAATGGCGGGGCTTCAGTTCCGTACGGGTACCGCCGACGGGAAGCCGGGATATAACGGGCTGGCGCTCGGCGATCAGGTCACAGCGATCCTTGCCGTGCTCGGCATCGTCCTGGCCCTGTACCGCCGAACGAACACGCACGAGGCTCAGCGGGTAGACGTGGCAATGCACGACGCGATGGTTACCCTGATGGAACTGCCACTCGGCTTCTACCTCGTCACAGGCAAACTCCCGCCCCGCGGCCGGTCCAGCACCTCGGCTCCCTTCGGCGCGTTCCCGTCCTCGGACGGCTGGGTCAACCTCGGCGTCGGCGGCAATCCAGTCTGGCAGCGATTCTGTGTAGCGGTCGGCCGTCTCGACTGGCTGGAAGTCGACGATTTCAAGAGCTCTCAAGGACGTATCGCGCACCGCGACGAGATCGAGCCGTGGATCGCCGAGTGGACCTCGGAGCGCAGCACCGACGAGCTCGTGGCCATCATGCGCGAGCACCAGATCCCTTGCGCACCGATCTTGGACATGCCGGAGGTGGTGGCGAGTGCGCAGGTGGCGGCCCGGGACATGCTGCTTACCGTCAATGACCCAGTTGTCGGAGAGCGCCGGGTAGTCGGCGACCCGATCAAAATCGGGGGGATGATGTACCCCGAAGCGGATCCCCCTGCCCTGGAGGTTGGCCAGGATACCGAGGCCGTGCTATCAGACCTGCTGGACCTGACAGCTGACGAGATCGATGCGCTTGAGGCGTCGGAAGCCATTTCTACCGGCACCAAAGAGGTGCGGCAGACAGGGCGGTAACGGATGGCCTCCGACGGTTCCCCGGCCACTGTGAGCCCGCTAGCCAGCGACCGCCCCGGCTCACCGCTCGCCGTGGCGATGTCACGTCCTGCCGCGCCGGCGGCGGATCTAGCCGCGCGCATCCTCAGGCTGCTGAGTGGATATCACAAGTCCGAAGCCACCCTGACGGCGATCAGCGTTGAGCTCGGCGCGTCCAAGGCGAGCTGCCGGCGGGTCCTGGGTGCCCTGCGTGCGCACGGCCTGATCCAATACGATCCCGACACCCGGGGCTATGCGCTGGGCCCGTACGCCGTCGTAATCGGCGCGCGAGCCGAGCGCAACATCGACTATGCGGATAGTCTGCGGCCCCTCCTGCGTGAGGTCGCCGAGCGCACCGGCTGGACGGCGGTGCTGGTGCAGCCGATTGGCACCGACCGCATGATGTACGCAGCCAAACACGAGCCGACAGATCAGATGCGGGTCGGCGTGTCCATTGGGAGCCAGTTTCCCGTGACTCAGGTGAGCTATGGGAAGTGGTTGCTTGCATACGCAGAAGAGGACGTGCGCGCGGCAATCCTCGCGAACGGGCTGCCTGAGTCGGGGCCAGATCAGGCCGGGCCGGAGGAATACCGGGCACAGCTGCAGCAGATCCGCGGGGAGCGCGTGCTGCTGAGCCGTGATGAATACGTTCCTGGCATAGCCGCTGTGTCCTGTCCGGTCTTCGATGTCCATGAGCGGTTCATCGGTGTCCTCGCAGTGCTCGGGCCGCACGACCCGGACGACGATTCGATCAGCGACATCGTCGACGCGATGCGCGAGATCGCAGAAAAATGCCACCTGTCCCGGACGGAATCCGAAGCCGTGAGCAAGTCGGAGCACGACCTGAGGCCGAGCAAGCGGGTCACATCCGGTGTGGTCACCGAGCGCAAAATATCTGTCGACCCGGTCGACCTTTTCTTCTTCAGTGCCGCATGCTGGCTCCCGCATCGGATTCACTATGACGCCGATTTCGCCCGATCGGAGGGCCTCGACGGCACACCGGTGCATGGCCCGCTGCAGGCGGCATGGCTGTGCGAACTCGTGTCGGACTGGGCGAGAGCCAACGGCGGTCGGCTCGTTTCGTTGTCTGTGCGCAATCTGCGTCCGGCATATCCGACCGGAAGCCTGACCTGTCACGCCTCCATCGACGGGCATGAGCGGGGTCCGGACGGTGAGCTGTATTCCTTTACCCTGTCGGTGCAGGACGCTGATCAGCACACCACCAGTGAAGGCAGCGCTCGCGTTCTGATCTCCGATGGGAACCAGCCTTGACCGCCAGCGAAGGAATTTCCATAGCGGGAGTGGGCCATAGCGCATATTCCAGGTCAAGCCCCCGCTCCGTGCCCGGCCTCGCGATCGATGCGGTACGTGCGGCGCTGGCAGACGCAGGACTCGGTGTCGCGGATATCGACGGGATCGTGCCGGTTGGTGGCTACATCTTCTCTGACGATCTGATGTCGAACCTCGGCGTGCGTACTGATGTGATTGACGCACTGCCCGCTCCGGGCGGCAACAGCGGAGTGTCGTCACTCGGCATAGCCGAGATGATGATCCTTTCCGGCCGCGCCCGAACGGTCCTGGTGGTCATGTCTCGCAAGGCCTCGGTAAACCGCATCGTGTCGCGAGTCCCATCCCTGCCAGGTCCCCAGTTCCGGACGTTCCTCGAGCAGCCTCATGGATGGGCCGCGCCCGTGCAGTGGTACTCGATGATCGCGCGTCGGCACATGATCGAATACGGCACTTCGAAGGCGGCCATGGCGGAGGTCGCACTGACGATGCGCGCCCACGCGCAGCTCAATCCCAATGCGGTCATGCATGGTAAGCCGCTCACTCAGGCAGAGTACGACGCGGGACCTATGATCAGCGACCCGTACCAGCTGCACGACTGCTGCCTTGAGACCGACGGCGCAGTCGCGCTGGTGCTGCGGCTATCGCCACGGGGGAATCCGGGCGGCCGGACCCAGGTTGCCCTCGAGGCAGTTGCGTCGAGTCGGCCGTCCAGCCCGGAGGACCTGACCAACCGCCTGGACTGGTTCGACATCGGTCTGCGCTCGGCCGCGCGGGCCTGCTACGAGCGCGCTGGGATCGATCCCACTGACGTCGATGTCGCGATGATCTACGACTGCTTCACGTTCGAGGTACTGCACCAGCTCGAGGAGGCGGGATTCTGCGAGCGCGGCGAGTCGGACAAGCTCGTCCGTTCGGGCGGGATCGCGCTCGGCGGTCCGCTGCCGGTCAATCCGCACGGCGGCCTGCTTTCCGAAGGGCACCTCATGGGCCTGTCACACGTGGTTGAAGCGGTCCGGCAGCTACGTCACGAGGCATCCGGGCGTCAGGTCCGCGGAGCGCGCATCGCCGTGGTTACCGGCTGGGGCGACTGGGGGGACGGATCCATGGCATTGCTGCGGGGGCGCTTAGCATGCGTTCCGATTGGAACGACCTCGAGGCACTGGCGCCCGAACTGCTTCCGTTCTTCCGGGCGGCCCGCACGGGAGACTTCAGGCTGCCGCGCTGCCTGCGGTGCAACCGTCTCCAGTGGCCACCGCGGCCGGTGTGCCGGTACTGCCGCTTCGACGAGATGGGCTGGTCCAGCGTCGAGAGCCGAGGCCGCCTGTACTCGTGGACTACAACGTACCGGTCGTTCGAGGAAGATCTCACCTGGCATACGCCGTACACCATTGCTGTCGTCACGCTAGACGTTCCCGATCTCGTCCGTCTCGTCGGCCGCATGAGCGGCTCACCCGTCGAGAGCGATCTTCATGACGGGGCTCTCGTGACGGGACACTTCACCGTTTCCGGCGCACGGAAGCTGCCGACGCTGCTGTGGCGGCTGGCGGATTGATGATCACCGCGCGATACGGGTGAAGACCTCACGTACCACGACCGCGCCCCGGCGTGCGTATCGCCGCTCATAGGTATAGGTGTCGAAGGGTCCGCTCCGGCCGACCTTTGACGAGGTTCCGATCAGCGTCTGCTCGACGAGGACCTCGTCGCCAGCGAACAGATCGCCGAACCACTCCACATGCACCTCGCCGGCGACTACCCGCCGGCTGGCCAGCGGATCGTCGTTGGGCAGCCCGGCGGGGCCGAATTGCGATCGCGGGCCGATCCTCCCGAGCGAAAGCCCGAGCGAGATGAAGAAAGAGGCCGGGGCGAGCAGGTCCGGGTAGCCGCGCTCACGGGCGGTACGGACGGAGTAGTGGGCCTGGTCCGTCGCGCCGACGGCTGCAGCAAACTTTCTTATGTCCACGCGGGATATCTCACGCAATTCGCTGAGCGTGATGCGAGACGCATCCAGGGCCGGTTCAGAAGATGGCAAGAGGATTCACCGGCGAACCTGTGCCCCCGGGCACCGTCAGCGGCGCCACGGTGAAGTAAAACTCCCATCTCTGTCGGCGTACGCACTCCTCCGCTAGGTCCTCCAGGTTCGCCTGGTCGAGCAGGTGCAAGCCCATGAACACGAGGGCGCCGATATGGATAGGAGCTCGTGCCTGCTGGTATCCAGACGGCAGCGCGTCCTGTCCCGCGTCAGAGGCTAGGAGGGAAACGCCACGCGCGTGCAGCCACGGCAGGCAGTCGGGGTGCAGGCCAGGGAAGTGCACCTTGCCATCGACTCGCTCGGCTCCGGCACCTAGTTCGCGGCGCCGGACTATCCGTCCAAGCCGCACGATCAGCGCGTCGCCGTCGGTGACCGCAAGCCCGGCCTTTCGTTCGGCGTCATCGAGTTCTGCTGCCCGTACCGGCTGCTCCGGGCCGAAGAAAGGCACGCCTCGCAGCCTCGGTATGTCCAGCAGGATCCCTCTAGTGGTGATACCGGTTGACGCAGCGAGGATCGAATTGGCCATGGCGCCGGCCGAGGTCACCATCGATGCAGGCCGGTTGTTGTACATCCGCCCGCGGAAGAAGACGTGACACAACGCGTCGAGGTGCGTGCAGCCCGGCCCGTGCGGCGGAATGCCGAAATAGTCCCGCGCCACGCCGTATTCGTCCTGCGCGATGTCTCCGCCAGCGATCATGTAGTGGGTCGGCGGCGTCGCGTTGATGACCGAAGGCGTGAAGTCCATTCCCCCGCATGAAACGGGATGACCTGCTTCGATCAGGCCGGCCGCCTGCCTGATCTTCTCGGCGGTCAGAAGGTTCAGGGTGCCGCGCTCGTCCTCGGCGCCCCAGCGGCCCCAGTTCTTGACTTGCTCGAATACATCGAGAAGGTCGCTTTCTTGCACTGGTTTCACGCGCCCTCGAAGCGTGCTGGCCGGCGTTCCCGGGTGGCCGCGATGCCTTCAGCATGATCGCGCATTCCGGCCAGGCGCTCCTGCTGCAGAAGTTCTCGGTCCATGGCGTCCGCCACTTCGCCCTCCAGCCCGTTGCGCAGTGTCGCCCGGATTGCCCGGACGGACAGCGGTGCAGATAGCGCGATGCGAGCGGCGAAGGCCTGCGCCGCTTCCAGCAGGTCGTCAGGGCCGGTTAGCCGGTCCAGCAGGCCGAATTCCAGCGCCTCGCGTCCGCGGACTCTGTCGCCCAGATAGAGCAGCTCGGCGGTACGCTGCGGCCCGACGGTCCGGCCTAGGGTGGCCGTGAGGCCGAATCCGTGGTGGTAGCCGATGCGAGCGAAGTTCGCCAGGAAGTACGTGCTTTCGTTGCCGAACCGGAAGTCAGCCGCCATTGCCAGCCCGAAACCGCCGCCGATCGCCCCGCCCTGAACGGCGCAGATCCACGGCAACTCGGCCGCAAAAAGCCGCAGGCCAGCGCGGTAGAGATCAGTCGGCTGATCGCCGTCCGCGCGGGCCTTTCCGAAATCGCGGCCCGCGCAGAAATGCTTGCCCTCGGCGGCGAGCACGATCACCCGGCAATTCTGATCGGCCTGCAGCTCGTCAAAGGCATCGGCAAGATTATTCAAAAACAATGTATCAATGAAGTTATTCGGCGGACGCCGCATAGTTACTGTCGCGACATGGCCATCCTGGCTCCGCTCAACGGAAATCTCCGCGGTAATGACCGAACTCATCCTTCCTTCCCCGGACCTGGCAGCGACTGGAGTCTGGCGCGGTTGCGTAGGCAGCAGACTACCGTGCGGACACCGCTGCGCTCTGTTCGTTTCGTATGCGGAACACCGGGCCACAGAAATGAATGCGCGGCCGGTGAACTGGTGCCTCTTTGCGGCAACGCCGTTCACATGGCTGACCTTCTGCGCGGTGATTGTCGGGCTGCCCGCGCAACAGTCCACCGGGCACGCCGACAGACGATCGTCGGGCTGAGCTTGCCCGCCGCCCGCGTCCCCCGCCGGTTCGCCGACCGGGCACCAGCATTCTCGACAGCGCACGCCTACCGGCGTGCCCTCGGCTCGCAAGCCGACAGATCGGCAGCGGTAGGCGACCGGGGCGTCTTGGAGTTCAGTAGCTCCCGAAGCGGGATTCACAGATGAAACCACGATACTGATCTCCGGCCGGTACCTGGAATACTCTTTGCCGTGGGGCGTCAGCGTTGTGCTTGGTAACGTACCGGCACGGCCCGGCGCCTGACGTTTGCGCGCCGGATTTCCAAGCGCAAAAGTAACTGTAGCATAGCTCGGAGGTTTTCGCGGGTGCCATTCGCAATAAGCAGGCAGGCTGTCGGCGAACGAGATCTTGCCAATGCCGCGTAATCCGCTCGACTCGCCCCTGGCGCATCAGCAATCCCTCGACGAAATGCGGCGCAAGTACCGCGCCGAGCGAGACAAGCGCCTTAGCGTAGAACGGTCCGACCTGCTCGACCTCGACGGTGAGCTTGCGCACTACCTGGACGACCCTTACATGCAGGCGGCGCCGCGGCGGCCCATCCGGGACGACGTTGACGCCGTCGTGGTGGGAGCCGGGTTCGGCGGGCTGCTGTCCGGCGCGTACCTGCGCAAAGCCGGTGTAGATCGGATCCGCCTCATCGACCGGGCCGGCGGCGTCGGAGGCGTCTGGTACTGGAATCGCTACCCGGGCGCCATGTGCGATGTCGAGTCTTATATCTACCTGCCGCTGCTGGAGGAGTTCGGCTATATCCCGCCGCATAAGTACGCGCTGGGCGCGGACATCCGAGCCCACGCCCAGATGATCGCGCGGCGTTACTGCCTCGACTCCGATGCCCTCCTACAGACCTCGGTTACTGGAGCACGATGGGACGAGGTGCGGTGCCGGTGGGAGGTCACGACCGACCGCGGTGACGTCATCTCGACGCAGTTCCTGGTCCTTGCCAACGGCGCGCTCAGCAAGCTGAAGCTGCCAGACTTGCCGGGCCTGGAGACGTTTCAGGGCCACGCCTTCCACACCAGCCGGTGGGATTACTCATACACCGGCGGTGACGCCCGTGGCGACCTCACCGGCCTGCACGACCAGGTCGTCGGGATCGTCGGCACCGGCGCGAGCGCGGTGCAGTGCGTGCCGCCGCTGGGCCGCTCCGCTAAGCATCTTTACGTGTTCCAGCGCACGCCCTCGACGGTTGCCGTGCGGGCCAACCGCCCCACAGATCCGGAATGGGCGCAGAGCCTGGAGCCCGGCTGGCAATACAGGCGCATGGTGAACTTCACGACCCTGGTGACCGGCGGGCACGACGACGTAGATCTCGTCGGCGACGGATGGACGGACGTCTACCGAGACGTGCTGATGAGTCCGAAGTTCACCGGGCTATCAGCGGCTGAGGCGGCCAAGGCTATCGAACTCGCGGATCTCGCGAAGATGGATGGCGTCCGGGCGCGGGTCGAGCAGATCGTGCGGGACCCGGCCACCGCCGAGGCGCTCAAACCCTATTACCGCTACCTGTGCAAGCGGCCGGCGTTCCACGATGAGTTCCTCGGCACCTTCAACTACCCGAATGTGACGCTCGTCGACACTCAGGGCAAAGGCCTTGAGAGAGTGTACGAGCACGGTGTCGTCGCGAACGGCGTCAAGTTCGACCTAGACAGCCTCATCTTCGCCACCGGCTTTGAGTTCGGCACGCTTTACACCCACCGCATCGGCTTCGACCTCGTCGGACGTGACGGTCTGAAACTCTCGGATAAGTGGTCGCCGGGCATTGTCAGCCTGCATGGCGTGGCCACCCATGGCTTCCCCAACCTGTTCGTGCTGCCAGGACCCGGTTCGCAGTCCTCGATCTCGGTGAACATCGTCCATGCCCTGTGGGAGAACGCCGCCCACCTCGGCTACATCGTGCGCCGGACGCGCGAGGAGGGGCACCAAACATTCGAGGTGACGGAGGCTGGCGAGAACGAGTGGGTGCAGACGCTGCTTGCCTCGGTTCGGGACATCTCCGCGTATCTGGCGGACTGTACGCCAGGGCGCAGGAACAACGAGGGCAGGCCGACCGACCGAAGTCGACAGAATGTCGATTACGGCAAGGGCCCGGTCGCCTTTTATAAGCTACTACGCGAGTGGCGGGACGACGGTTCGCTCGTCGGCATAGCGTTCGGCGACTTACTTTGAGCGAAGCGTGCTCTTGCCGAAAATATCGCCGCATCCGTCGGCATCTGAATCGGTGAGCGCTTGGGCTCTCCTGCAGAGATATACATGGCTACAAAGACGATGCTTGACGCTGTTGCGCAACCACGGCCAGGTTGCCTGTCACCCTCGAACGGGACCATATATGAAACACGGCTTCCTGGGCGTGGGACAGCGTTGCATACTGTGCCCACGCGTAAGCCGCACCTTTGGGATCGGCATATCCGCCAGGTCGCGCTTACGTCCACAATATCTAACGCCGTCGGCTCAGCGGCCGCGACTCAGGCTCAACGGGCGCAGTGAGCGTCGGATCCGGCCAGAGGTGGCCTAAGGACCGGCGAGCGTAGGAGAGGCTGGCTCGGACAAGGGAGGCCTTCAGTGCTGAGACGTAACGTAGTGCGTAACATGGTCGGCGCCGCCTGTATTCTCTGCTTCATAGTGGCATGCTCAAGCAGTTCGTCCAGCAGCACCAGCACCACGACGTCAGCCGCCGCGAGCGGTAAGACGCTCACTGTTGAGGTCCCGTGCCAGATCACTGGACCCGAGGTGGAGCCCGAGTGCGCGACGTCAGTAGAGGCGTACTTCGATATGATTAACGCTGCTGGTGGTGTAAACGGCTATATGCTAAAGGTCGTGACCTGCGACACGCAGACTAATCCAGTTCTGGATGCGGACTGCACGAAAAGCGCCGTGGCGAATCCCGCAGTGGTGGCTCTCGTTGGCCGAGGTGGCGGTATCGCGCCAATTCCCCAGTACAGTATCGCTGACATCGCGCCGATCGTCGACAATCCAGCCATGGCAACAGCGACAAATAGCTTCATATTGACGCCTTACTCTGCATCTCCGTCCGGAGACCCAGGGAGCAATGTGACACAGGAGAAGCTTCTTGCAGAGGGAGTCAACAAGCCGGGCATAGTGGCCTGTAGTCTTTCGGGCTGCATAACGCATGTCGCCGGCACCAAAGCGTGGTACGCCGCGCGAGGCATCTCAGTAAAGGTCGTTACCGCTGCGCTGACCGCCGTCGACCTGACGCCACAGATCGTCGCGCTGCAACATGCCGACGTGAATGGTATAATTGTGGTCGAGGGTGCAGCAGGAATCGACGGCGCGATCAAAGCCGCTCAGACACAAGGTTACACTCCTCACTTCCTGCTCTCTACAGCATGCGACGATGCGAGGGCTCTGCAAGCCGTGCCAGACGTGCCGAACGTATATTGCTCGATACCGTTCAACCCGAGCCCGGCGGCGAGGTCTCCATACACCCAGCTGATGAATAAGTACATCGGCGCCGGGAAGTGGGCTATGTCTGGATGGGGTCTAAACAGCTACCTCGGAGCGCAGCTATTTGTTCAAGATATGCGCAGTATCAGCGGTCCAGTAACCCGTGCTGCCATTCTAGCGGGAATGAGGAAAATCACAGACTTCTCTTCGCCGCTGCTCGGCACGACGATCAACTTCTCGAAGCCAGGTCCGATCGCCAAATACCCGGCATTCGTCAACTGGTACTATTACTTCAGCGCAATCGAGAACCATTCGGTGGTACCTGTTGATCCTACTGCCATCAATGCGGCGCCATGATAGCCAGAGCCGCTAGATGACGGCATCTACTGACGATGAGCAGCAGAGATGCGCCGGGCAAGCGTTGAGAGCAGTGAGCAGAGAGAAGGGTGAGCCATGTTCTACTTGCAGCTGGCGGTCGCCGGGCTGTTGACGGGCGCCGCGTACGCGCTGTCCAGCGTCGGCATGGTAGCCATCTACAAGAGCACGCGGACAATCAATTTCGCTCAAGGCGCATTCGCTATGATCGGTGCGTATGTTTATGCGAACTGGACAGGCGCCGGGAAGAACATCGTTATTGGCATAGTGCTCGGGATTCTGGCCTCCGCGATTGTCGGCGTTCTTACCTATATCATCGTCATCATACCGCTTCGGCGTTCCTCAGGCCTGGTTCGCCTTGTCGCCACGTTCGGAGTTGCGCTCCTGCTGGAAGGCTTCGGGGACCTGCGCTGGGGAAGCTCTGAGCAATCGGTGGCATCAATCTTCAAGGGATCGCCTTTTAAGGTCGGTTCAATTCTTATCGACCGAGGCGCACTATACTCGACGCTCATTGCTGTCGCATTCACGTTCGGGCTCTTCGTATACTTCTCCCGTACCAAGATGGGCCGGGCGACAGAGGCTGCTTCAGTCGAGCGCGACTCTGCCGAGCGTCTGGGCTATAACGTGACGATGCTTGGTGCAGTCTCTTGGCTCATTGGCTCGGTAGCTGCCGGCGCAACAGGCATTCTTATCGTTCCGACGCTCGGGCTGGACGAGACAAGCCTTACTGTAGTAGTGGTGTATGCTCTTGTAGGTGCGCTGCTGGGCTCGTTCCAGCGCATCTGGTGGGCGGTCGTCGGCTCGTTCGTTATCGGCATCGCGCAGTCTCTGATAGATGGCACATCCAGTATTGTTGGCCTTGACCAGGCCGCGCCACTGGCCGCAGTCGCCATCTTGCTGATCGTCGGAGCCGAGGCGATCCCTAGCTTCGCGGGCGAGCGAGAGTGGATGCCGATCGTGCCACGTCGCAGGCCCCGGGCGCTCTCTCTCGTTGCGGCAGCAGTTGTCGCAATTCTCGCCGTACTTTTCCTCAACCTGTACTGGCAGTCATTGATTGTTCAAGGCGCGGGTATGGCGATTGTTGCACTTTCCCTCGTATTGGTCGTGGGTTATCTGGGCCAAGTCTCGCTACTGCAATGGTCACTGGCCGGCGTCGGTGCATTCATTGCAGCCTCGCTGATTGATAATCATCACCTCACCTTCCTTCTCGCGCTTCTAGTAGGCGGGGTATCTGGAGCGGCCGTCGCTTTCGTAATCGGCCTTCCGGCGCTTCGGCTCCGGGGTATCTCATTGACCGTCATAACGCTCTCTGCCTGCGTTACGATTGAGACCTTGGTCCTGAATGATTTCAACTCGGGCAGTGGATATAGCGTGCCAGCTGCCCAGATTGGCGGACTTTCTCTGAGCACCAAAGCACTATCAACCATCAGTATTGTTATCGTGGTGATAATCGCATCCGTTCTTTATGCGATACGGAGATCATGGTACGGCCACGTTATGCTGGCGATCCGATCGTCCGAGCGAGCTGCAGTCGCAAGCGGAATCAGGACATTCTCCGTCAAAGTTGGAGTATTTGCGATCGGCGGCTTCCTCGCTGGTGTCGGGGGAGTCTTGTGGTCGTTCGGAACCGGTACCCTCCAGCCAACCAGCTTCGATCCGATCAGCGCGCTGCTTCTGGTAGGATTCGTGTATCTCAATGGAATCGGCTCGATCGGCGCAGCCATAGTAGCCGGCTTTTCCGTTGCGGCTGGGTCATCTTTCCTTACGAATATCCTGCACATTAACGGGATCGGTTGGTTCAATGTCCTCGGCGGCATCGGCCTAGTGCTGACGCTCGTACTGCATCCGGACGGTGCGCTCGTCCGAGAAGGTGACTCACAGAACAAGGGCCCCTTCACCGTGGTCCGCCGCGTGTTGCCGGCGAAGGCCCGTGCACTGGCTAAGACGCAGGCATGACGAAGTAACGATACGGACCGAAGTCAGGGCGTAGGCGCGACTAAGTGAGCTGCCATTCCGTGGCTTGGAGTACCTCAGAGGCGGCCATTGTGCCGATTGACACCCATGTCCACGTAGTGTCACCCAACCGCGATGGTTACCCGGTCCTGGAGAATTCGCCGGCCTGGCCGGCCGTGACCGGGAATGGGCTGATCGCGAGGTGGAGGTTCACGGCATCGAGCGCGAGATGCTCGCTCAGGGCATTCTCAGCTATCGTTTCGACAACAGCTATGCCATCGACTGCGCCGCCGCCCATCCAGACCGCTTCCAGGTCGTGTGTGATCGACCAGACCGCACCTAGTGCAGCCGAAACCCTGAGCCGGCTAGTCCGCGAGCACGGTGTACGCGGGATACAGCTGACTTCGATGGACATGCCTCACGGAGTGCTGTGGGACCCGAGGACCTTCCCAGTTTGGGAGCGCGCAGCCGAGGCCGGTATACCGGTTGCGTCGCGGCCGGGATCCCGGATCGGCTACGTCCACGGCACGTCGGCGGTCTTAGAGCGCTTTCGCCCTTATGCGGACACCCTAGGAAATGCTCCATCCCCACCCACCAGCAGTCCATGCCGCCCATGATGGCTAGCCGTCGCGGGGTGCTTAATCAGCACGCCCGGGACGTCCGATGCGACATCCCTCAGGCGTGTGCGGATGAGTCTTGGCGGGTTGGGAGGTCTGACGCAGCGTCATGACGTGATGCACCACAGTGACCTGACCGTCCCCTCGGCGACCGACGCGCCACCTGATCGGCTGCTGGCTGGCGTCGGCTGCCTACCTGGCCTGGTTCAAGGCTTCCGACTGAGGTAGCGGCCGTCCGCGGCCTTGTACATGCCGCGGTAGCGGACCCCCTTGTTGCGCTCCCGGCGGTCTGCGTATGCCATGGTCACGGCCCAGATTTTGGGTAGAAATTTGGGTAGAACGACGGGCCTCCACCCACCCCGTTATACCAGCATAACTCGACCCAGAGACATTATCTGAGCTGGGAAAATATCCCATTAGACGCCACTAGAGTCAACTAAACGACACAGGGCAGCAGTGGACCAAATAAGAACTCGAAATTAGTCACTGAGCTCCAAGAACGCGGAGCGGGCGACGGGAATCGAACCCGCATGACCAGCTTGGAAGGGTGGTAACACACTCTGCCCGGCCACTCCAGTTGGTGGCCGTGACCAGGAGATGCACCATCTCGGCTCTGCTGCACTGCCTTTTTGGGTAGAAATTTGGGTAGAAAATCGCCGCTGCCTCCAATCTATGGAGGCTGGTGGAGCGTAGTCCGGCTCTGTGACCTTGA